>Ga0272441_10000395_pt1 | contig 100028 bp, 102 predicted proteins | sample SSMProp6N_FD_193582 | JGI IMG/M metagenome (GOLD analysis project Ga0272441, IMG submission 193582) | Marine sediment archaeal communities from Little Sippewissett salt marsh, Falmouth, MA, United States - SSM-Prop-6N | ecosystem: Environmental > Aquatic > Marine > Wetlands > Sediment ...
GTACTTGCCTCTGGAAAACCTGTTCTTGTTCCAACTATTGAAGAAGAGGGATTTACCTTAGATATTGATGCTATTAGAAATTCAATAACTTCTAAGACTAAGGCTATTATGTATTGCTCGCCTAGTAATCCAACTGGTACTGTTTTTTCTGAAAAAAATCTTCGACAGTTAGCAGATATTGCTTTAGAAAATGACATTATGGTTATTACAGACGAGGCCTATGAATATTTTACATATGACGGTCATAAGCATTTTAGTATAGCTTCAATTCCGGAGATGAAAGGGAATGTGGTTAGCTGTTTTACCTTTACAAAAAGTTATGCGATGACCGGTTGGAGAATTGGTTATTTACATACAGATGAAAGATTGATTCCACAAATTAAAAAAGCACATATTCCTTTTGCAATTTGCGCAACGGTTGTATCTCAATATGCAGCACTTTCAGCATTGCAGGGTTCTCAAGAATGTATTGCAAAATTCAGAAATCACTACCTTTCTACTCGTGATTTAATGTGCAGGAGACTTGATGATTTAAGCTCAGTTTTTGAATATAAAAAACCAAGAGGTTCCTATCTTATGTTCCCAAAGATATTGTTAAAAGAAGGTAATGACTCTACAGCTTTTTGCAAAACACTATTAAAAGAAGCTAAAGTTTCAACTACACCTGGAATTGCATTTGGACCAACTGGGGAAAGTCATCTAAGACTTTCGTTTTGTGTTTCTGAAGAGATGATAAATAAAGCTTTTGACAGAATGAATATTTACTTTAGGTAGCTAAATATGGACAAATCAAAATAATTTTAATAGAATGTTTAAAAAACAGGAGGAAGGTAGTTATAATGCCTTGGGTAGATAAAAATGAATGTATAGGTTGTGGTGTATGTGTGGATGAATGCCCAGTAGATACAATCACTATGAATAATGAAAAAGCAGAAATTAACATGGATAATTGTATTCGCTGCGGCACATGTCATGATGTATGCCCAAAAGAAGCAGTAAAACATGATAGTGAAAAAATACCAGAAGAAGTAGAAGCAAATGTAACTAAAACTAAAGAATTTATGGATAAATGTGCTAAGTATCTTGGAAATTCAAAAGAAAAACAAAAATGTCTAAACAGAATGATTAAACATTTTAATAAAGAAAAAGTTGTTGCTGAGAAAACATTAGAAAAGCTTGAAATGCTTATAAAAAATGGTTAAAATAAAATTATAATGGAGCCGAAGAATTATTTATATAACAAGAAATTTCAATTGCACCTTAAATTTAATTTGGGCTAACATTAAGAAAATCTTTAGATGCTTTTTTGTTTTAGGTGTCTTAAGAAATGAGACCTTAAGTGTTTAATAAAGAAAAAAAGTGTTTCAAATAACTGCTTGATAAAGATGATAATAATAAGATGTGCTCGATGTAAAAGAAAAATCTTTAGATATGTAAAAATTGGAAAAGGTAAAATATGGCATTGTTGGAAGAATAGAATAGTGGAAGATTTTAGCATTCATAATGGCAAGAATATTAATTGTCCCTGTGGGACTCTTATTGGAGTTGATGATGGAAAAAAGATTAAAATGAAGCAACATGCCTTTATATATTCAGGAATATTAACAAAATAAGGAGGATAAAATGAAACTTACAATTGTATATGATAACGTGGTTTATGAAAAAAATAAAGGTTTAAAATCTGATTGGGGTTTTTCATGTTTTATTGAAGATAATAAAAAAAATATTTTATTTGATACTGGTACAAAAGGGGATATTTTGTTAAACAATATGAGCATACTCAAAAAAGATCCAAAAAAAATAGATAAAATAGTCATTTCTCATGAACATTATGATCATAATGGAGGATTAAAAACAATTTTACCATTTGTTAATAAAATAGATCTTTTTAGGATATCTAATGATAATCCAGAAAATAAATTCAATTTAATATCTGTAAATAAACCTAAACAAATAACAGATAATATTTTTACCACAGGGAAAATAGATGGATTTGTACAAGAGCAATCTCTTATAATAAGAGGTGAAAAAGGTTTCTATGTTTTAGTTGGTTGCTCTCATCCTGGTATAAAAAACATATTAAAAACTGCAAGAAATATTGGGGATATTGTTGGTATTATTGGAGGTTTTCACGGATTTAATGATTATCCAATTTTAGAAGGACTAGATCTTATTTGCCCTTGTCATTGTACCCAGCATATTCAGGAAATTAAAAACTTTTATTCAGATGTTTGTATTGATGGTGGAGTAGGGAAAATTTTTGATATATAAAATTTTTTTATAAATTATTTTACCTTGTTTATTTGAACATCGCCATTTTTAAACACGATCCAACGAAGTTTATCACCGTCTTTTAAGTCTAAAAGTTCAACAACTTCTGACGGAACTGTCATTCTACGTCTAGATCCACGAATAGTGATGGAGGTATCTGTTACGCATCTTATATCATCAAGTTCTACTTTCATAATAAAACCTCATATGAGTATTCATTAATTAATAATATATTTTTTCAAATAACATATATTTGTAATAATACATATATACCAATAGCTAATGCGTATATAGGAATTATTATTTTCCAAATTTTATTGGGAAAGATCCTAACCATATACGGCGAAATCAATGCTGCAAGAAAACCTCCTGTAAAAACCGAGGGTAATAAAATAAAATCTATTTCAAGTGGTATGTTTTTTATTATTGGTATTAATATGAAAGCACCTACACCTGCAACTGAAACAATTCCTTCTGAAAAAGAAACAATTGCAGTTGCTGTTTTTTCATATATTCCAGAAAAAATCTGTCCAAGCATAACAACAGGTCCGTAGCCTCCAGCACCTATTCCCTTGTTAAAACCTGCAATAGCAGAGAAAAAAGTTAGAAGTTTAGGTTTATAATTGCTAGATTTAGATTTTAATTTTATCATAGCAATTAAGCCCATTGTTATTACCAATATTGCTACATATGTTTTTATTATTGATTTTTCAACTTGAATTGCATAATAGGTTAAAAAAACAGACAAAATAATTGCAAAACAGCCTAAAATTGCAATATTGAGCATTACCTTTGTTTCTCTATTAATAGGTTTTTTTATTTTTACGTTTATATTTCCAAATTCTTGATGGAAAAATCCTGAAGTAAATCCTGTTATTGCCTCAGATATTAACAATATAGGAACTACTTGTAGAGGTTCATAGCCAATAACAAATAGTAATGGAGTTAAACCTGTCCCAAAACCCATCCCTGCACATGAATCCATAGTTTCAAATAAAAATGCAAGAATTACAACTAGAGGTATTATCTCTATCATAATTTACCTATAATATCAATCCAAATGAGATCATAGTTGCGATATAGATAATTAATGCAAAGCCGATTTTATATAGGGTTGATTTTTGTATCTTCATTCTTTCGATTGTTGTCATTTCAGTGTCTAATTTTCTTGCTATATATCCTATTTCATCTAAATATTCGTCGTATTGAATTTCATTATTTTCCATTTTAAACACCTTTTTATCTAATTATTATATGTAATTAATCATATTTAAATATATTGGTAAATTACCATTAAAAAATGGATATTAACCAAATATAACATAATTTTATTGGTTTAAAATTGGTAAAAATGGGATAAAAACCAATTAAAACTTGTTAAATATATCATAATATATCAAAAAATTTGTTAAAAATGATAAAAATGTATTATTTTTTCCTGAGTTCTCTTCTTAATATCTTTCCTGAAATTGTCTTAGGTAATTCTTCAACATATTCGATAATTCTTGGATATTTATAGGGAGCAGTTGTATTTTTAACATGGTTTTGTAATTCTATAGTTAATTTATCACTTGGTTTAAAATCTTTAATAAGAACAACAAATGCTTTTACGACAATTCCTCTAATACCTTCTGGATCTGGGGCGCCAATAACAGCACATTCTGCTACGGCATGGTGTTCAATCAATGCAGATTCAACTTCAAAAGGTCCGATACGATATCCTGATGATTTAATAACATCATCATCTCTTCCAACAAACCAGAAATATCCATCTTCATCTTTATATCCTAGATCACCGGTATAGTAATAATTGCCTCTAAAAGCATTTTTCATAATATCTTTATCCTTCCAATATTCTTTAAAAAGACCTGGTGGACGTTTATCTTTGATATATAAAGCAATATTTCCTACCTCTTTTGATTTTAATTCGTTTCCTTCATCATCAACAATTCTAACATCATGACCTGGAGTTGGTTTTCCTACAGATCCATATTTAATCGGCATGAAAGGATAATTAGATAATACACATACAGTTTCAGTTTGTCCATAAAAATCATAGATCTCTAATCCAAAAGCTTTTTTCCAAACACGTATCACTTCAGGATTAAGGGGTTCTCCTGCACTCATTGAGTGTCTAAGTTTAAGTTTGTATTTAGAAAGATCTTTTTGAATAAGCATTCTATAAACTGTAGGTGGAGCACAAAAAGTTGTAACTCCATATTTTTCCATTGCTTTTAAAAGTCCGTCAGGATCAAAACGACCGGGAGTTTCCCATTGAATAATTGCTGCGCCAACAATCATTTGTCCAAAAAGTTTACCCCATGCCGCTTTTGCCCAACCGGTTTCAGATACTGCCCAGTGTAGATCAAATTTAGTTAGGGACTGAGCAAAACGAGCTGTAACTTCATGCCCCAAAGGATAACTATGAGTATGTAAAACCATTTTTGGATGACCAGTTGTCCCAGATGTGAAATAAATTAACATAGGATCTGTTGAACGAGTTTTTTCAATTTCTTTTTGAGATAATTCTATTGATGATTTTGTAATTTTTTCTTTAAAATTTATCCAATTCTTTTTATTATCTCCCACAATTATTAAATGTTTTAAAGTAGGGCATTTATTTTTTATTGATTCTACAATTTCAAAATGTTCTTCGTCTGTAATAACCATACACGCTTTAGCTCTATTAATACGATATTCAATATCTTTAGATGTTAGAAGAACAGTACCGGGCATAGGAATAATTCCAAGTTTAAACATGCCTATTAGAGCTATATACCATTCAGGAATGCTTTGTAAAATCACTAATACTCTTTCACCTTTTTTTACTCCCATTTTCCTTAAAACATTTGCAAATTGATTAGATTGAATCTTAATATCATAAAAAGTGTGATAACGATCCCTTTTACCTGTTCTGTCAATAGATATCAATGCTAATTTAGTTCTGTCTTCAGCCCATTGGTCAACAACATCAAAACCAAAATTGTAATATTTAGGAACATTCCAATGAAAATTTTTATACATTATATTATATCTATCTTTTTTTACAGGTTCAGTTTTCAAAGATTTTTTTTCCATATTAACAACTCATTAAATAATAATTATGACGTTTATTAATTTCATCATAGTAATTTATAATATATCGTTGTAATTTTTTATTTTATTTTGCCATCTGAAAATTCCATATATGGAGCATAACTTTTAACAATATTTTTTAGTCTATTTATTTCCTTATGCATTAAAACTTCTTCAACTGCAATTATTGCACAAACAGATACTTCATTTCTACCAAAGTTTCCAACAATATCATCAGTTATTGCTAGTATTTCTTCTTTTGTTATTCCTGAATCTAATGCTTCTAATACACATTTTCGAAGTTTTATCCTAGCTAAACCACATTTTTTAAAACATTTTTTTAATTTTTCCTTAAAAAAATCGACAGTCTCTTTTTCAATTTTATTTTCATATAATTTTTTATTTTTCTCTTTATATCTAATTGCTTGGCCTATTGCAGTTACTCCACATAGATATGCTTCTTTTTTAAATTTCCCACTAGCTAATTCTTCCGCAACATTTACTACATCTTTTTTTGTTAATCCTGCGTCCATTATATTTATTACACATTCTCTAAGTCTATTTCTGTCAGACGCGCATTTTCTAAAACAAATAATTAATTTATTTCTTATTTCCTTTTCATTCATTACTTCGTTCACCGTATTATTCTAAATCCTCTTTATTAACACAAACGCAAAATTCACCACCAGCAACACAATAAGCCAAATGGTTATTCCAATCAATGTTAACAACACATTTACATTTCTTGCAATAAAATTGCCCTGTTAATTTATCGATGAAACACCCTTCCATTAATTTTTTTAACAAAATTAGGTTTTGTTTTTTTTCTAATTCTGAAATTTCTTTTAATTGATCCATTTTTCACCTCCTTCTTTTTTTTTTATTATTTTCTCAACGAGTTAATAAGCTCTCTAATATATCTCAAAGTTGCTTTATCATTTGTAATATCTGAAATAGATCTAAAAATTTCTTTTCTAGATGCACCAATATTATATGCTCTTTTAACTTGTCTTTTAATACTATTTTTATTACCTGAAATTACTGCTATACTTAAGGCCTTTAACTCTTTAGATTTTAATGCAATAAACATATTTGAATTTTCAATTTCATTTTGGTTAATATTAATTAATTCTTTTTCTAATCTCATTTAAGATCCACACTTTTTCTTATTTTTTTATTTATAATTACTCTATAAGACTCATTTTTTCTATACAATACTTCATTATTAAAAATTTAAAAATATCAAAAGGCATATTATAACAAATATTTTTATCAACTTTTTTACTTTTTATATCTATATTTGCCATATATGTTATTAAGTTATATAGTGCATAATATAAAAAAATATATTACAAAAAAAAGAAATATTTAATTATAAATGATAAATTTTCTATTAAAAAATGTACAAAAAAATCACATTTAATGATTTAAATGACAATTTATTAAAAACAGAAGAAGAAAAAATTATAAATTATGATATTATTAAGTCTTATACTTACCTTTTTCTGTAAAAGGGAGCTGATAATTTGGATGATTTGTTAAAAGATGAATTAAATTTAAGATTATTAAAAGAAATTTGCTCTGGAAACGGTGTTGATGTTAATTTAAGTGAATTATCAAGAAAATTAAATAAACATAGAAATACAATTAGAGATCGAGTTGAGGATTTATTTAAATATAAAATTATAAACAGACCAATTTATCCATTTTATTGGTTGTACTCTGAATATCCTTTGATGGTTTTAGATAGAACGGATTTACCAAGAGATGAAATTACAAATAAATTTATTGAAGAAGATCCACATATATTTGCTGCATTTTTTAAAAAAGATGAAGAATATAATACTTTATTAATAGAATATCATAAAGATATTGCCTCTCATTTACTGTGGAGAGAGAGCTTAATAAACGAAAATAAATTGCCACCTAGAGAAACCAGATATCTTTCAGATGCAATGTTTTTTAGTACTAAGAATTTTATCAAATATAATTTTTCTCATATGATCAACATAGTTGAAGAGGACAAAGTCAAACATAAGGGAATATTAAATAGATACAAATTAGACGAATTATCTTTTCAAATATTAAAGAAATTGAATTATGGCGAGGGAATACATACAAATGAGCATTATCTTGCTGAAAAACTTGGTTTTCATAGAAAAACAATTGAAAGAAGAATTAAAACTCTATTAAAAAAGAAAATAATATTGACTCCAACTTGTAGATTTCCTCGTTTGTTAGTACCTCCAGATTATACTCTAGTACTATCTTTAATAGAAATAAAAAAGCAATGCGATAAAGTAATAAAAGTATTGCAGAACGATCCACATATTTCTTTTATTTTAGGTACAAGTATGGGTAGATACACTCATTTAATTTTTAGTAGTTTTTTTCTTATTAAAGATCATTTACAGTGGGAAGAAGATTATGATCAGCGTTTTTCAAAGTGTATTGGTGCAGTAAAAAATAAATATTTATCACCTTCAATGATGTTTTCGATTGATCAACAGACTGTTTTTTTAGAAATTATTAACAAGCATATCAAACAAATTAAAAAATCAAATAATTGATTTTTAAAATTTTTTTAATAATTTATTTTTAAATCATACTAATTATTGGGGGATAGGCTGGTTTCCACATTTTTAATTTTATTTCCTCTAATGATAGCTCTTTAGTACCTTGCTCTTTTGATATTTGGTTTATTGTTTTTAATGCAATATTTGCACTTATATTTCTAATATCTTTAACCAATGGATATATATTTCCTTTTTTAATTAATTTTTCAGAAGTTAGATCAGATAAAGTATAAGCGACTTCTGTGAAAACCGTATCACTGATATATTTTCCTTTACTTAAAATTGCTCCCAAACCAACACCGGGGAAAATAAAGAAATTATTACACTGGCCAATTGTAATTTTCTTGCTATTAAAATTAAAGGGCTCGAATGGCGAGCCTGTTGCAACGATTGCTTTTCCTTTTGAATATTTATATATTTCTTTTGGAGTAGCTTCAGAATTTGAATTGGGATTTGAAAGAGGGAAAATTATTGGCCTTTTAGTATTTTCACACATTATTTCTATGATATCTTTGTTAAAATGTCTAGATCGTCCTGAAGTTCCGATAAGAACAGTTGGTTGAAAATTTTTTAAAACTTCTAATAAAGTTATATTTGAAGCATCTGCAACTTCCCAATTTTTATAAAAATTTTTATTTTTAGAAAATAGTTCTTTATAGTCTGCTACCTTTTTTTCTTCATTGACCAAACCTTTACTGTCTAATAGCGCAATTTTTTCACAGGCTTTATTTTTTGGAATCTTTAATTTACTTTGCAAACATGCAACTATACGTCTTGCAATTCCAACTCCACCTGCACCAGCTCCATATATCACAAATTTTTGATCGGTTAATTCTTCTTTTGATAGTCTTAATGCATTTAAAATACCTGCAAGACAAACAGAACCTGTTCCTTGAATATCATCATTAAAACTTAAAATTTTATCTCTATATTTATCTAAAATTGTAAAAGCATTTTGCCTGCTGAAATCTTCCCACTGTATAAGAATATTAGGATATTTATTTTTTATTCCATTAATAAATTTATCTAAAAAAGACTCATACTCATCGCTAGTTAAACGTATATTTTTATATCCAAGATAATAGGGGTCAGTTAAATCATTGGGATTATCTGTTCCAACATCTAAAGTTATCGGCATTGTTTCCCATGGACAAATACCCGCACCAAGAACATATAAAGATAATTTGCCTATTGGTATATCAATTCCTCCAACTCCTTGATCACCTAAACCAAGTATTCCTTGATTATCTGTTACAACACAAATAGTGGGATGTTTAAATCTAAAATGATCAAATATTTTTTGGATTGATTCAATGTTTATTGGTGATAGAAAAATACCTCTAAATCTTGCTGTGTCTCTTGAATATCGAATTACTGCATCACCAACAGTTGGGGTGTAAATAATTGGTAATACACTTTCTAAATATTTATAACAAAAAGCATAGAATAATATTTCATTTCTATCGTGAAGATCTCTTAAGAAATTAAAGCAAGTAACATCATTTGTCTTTTTAAGAAGTTTCAAATCTTCTTTAGTAATATTTTTTGATTTTTGAAATATTTCTTTACAAGCACTTAATCCTTTATATCTTAGTAATATTTTTTCTATCTGACTTTCTAGTGACAGAATATGTGGAGGAAGTAATCCATCAAGATTTAATGCAATTCTTTCACTTTCACTGAATGCAGTTCCTTTGTTTAGAAGAGGGGCTCTAATTACATCATTTCCTTTTGCATTTGTTAAAAAAATAATATTATTATTTTCATCAATCTTAACATCAAATTTTATTGTCATTTTAGATATTATCTCCTATATCTTTATTATATGATATTTATATGAAATTTTTATATTCACAATATATTTGCTGTTATTAATTTTTCTTGAAAAATTTTTTATACAATTTGCTAACTAGTATTATAGAAAATTACTCATTAGTAAATTATTTATATATAATTTTATATTGATATAACTAAAAATATAAAATGGATTTTGATTTAATGAGCCAAAATAGTATTTTAAAAAAAACATTTGTTTTAATAATCATCGGATTTTTTGTTATAATAAATTTTCAATCATCTAATGGATTAATTATAAAAAAAACAAATGTTGAGTATTTAGCAGAATTAAAAGAAATTTTATCATCTGGAGATATAATTATTGTTGATGATATCCCAGGATGGGGGCCAGATAATCCACCTGAGGATTATACAAAAATTCAAGATGCAATAGATGAGTCAAATACAAAAGATATAATATATGTTTTTGAAGGTTTATATAATGAAAAGTTAGTTATCGAAAAATCGATATTTGTAATAGGTCAAAATACTGAAAATACAAAAATTAATTGTAATGATACTGGCGAGGTAGTCAATATATCTGCAGATAATGTAGTATTGTGTGGATTTACTATAATTAACACATATAAGTTTATATCAGCTGATAATCTAGCAAAAGTAATTAAAATAAATTCTGATAATGTTACAATATCAAATAATATAATTAATAGTAAAGTTGGTACAAGTATCTATCTGGAAAATGCCAATTTTAATTATATAAATTCAAATAAAATATTTGAAAATAATATTGCATTTTTATCTAAAAATTCAAATAATAATATAATAGAAAAAAACGATATAAAAAATAATGATATTGCAATTGATTTATATTCCTCAAAAAATAATACTTTTAAAAGAAATGAAATATCAAAAAATAAACTAGGATTATCCGCTAAAAATTCTAATAACAATAATATATCTAAAAATATCATTTCACACAATACTCATGGTTTATTTCTTGAAGATTCAAATAGAAATCTTATTTCTCAAAATAATTTCTATGAAAATAAAAAACAAGACGCTAGATTTATTGGACATTGCAAAAATTATTGGGAAGGTAATTATTGGAATAGGTTTAGGATACTACCAAAACCTATATTTGGCAGAATGGGAATAATTTTTAATTTGATTCTTTGGGTTAATTTTGATCTAAAACCCGCAAGATACCCTAACGAAATTTAAGAAGTTAAGGGTACAGTTAGACTTCCTAAAGGCATTACAATAGTATGCGGTTTTTTTCCATTTTCTTTAATTGTTTTAATTGCTAAATCAATTGCATTTTGAATATTTGAAAAGGGTTTTAATTGAGATTTTTTAACAATATTATGATCTAAATCTGTAACAGCCCACATCTGAGCTCTTACTCCTATCTGAGCCATTTTTGCAGCTTTATGATATCCAAGTTTGTATTCTTCGCCAAGTATTTCTAAGATTTTTTTTGGTGAATCTGCCTTGCATAATAAATCTATAAAGGCTTTTTCTCCGATTCCCATTCTACATTTAGAAACTAAAATTATTATTCCTTCATCTTCTAACGCAAGTTTTCCATTATCTAATGCTTTTTGAGATTGGTAAAGATCAATATCCATAGGATATGGAGCTGCAGTAATTACAATATTTCCTTTTTGTTTTAGAGGTACGCAAAAAATATTTTTGGAATGTTCAATTGCTGCATTAAAAGATTTATGTAAATCTCCCGCAGTAACTGCATATATTTTATGATCGCCAGTAAGAACAGTTTGAATTGAAAAAATATTGAGATCTTTTAATACATTCATAGCATCTACCATATCTTCATTTACCGGATTACCTTTTAAAGCAAGAGATTTTGCCTCATCACTCAAAGCTAATTTATGATTCATTTCAATTGTTTTGTAAGACGCAACGCCTGGAAGAAATGATTTTCTACCACCTGTATACCCAGCAAAATAATGTGGTTCAACACTTCCTATAACTAAAATATTTTTGTATTCAGTAACTAATCTATTGATATACATTTCAGTTCCATTTTTTGATTTACCTAAGTATACCATATCTTTATCTTTGCGTGCATCATGAGCAATAACCTTTCTTCGAAAAACTTCATATGTTTCTCCAAATATATATCTATATTCTTCTTCAGTAGGAGCTCGGTGAACACCTGTTGCAATTAAAAATTTTACATCAGGATGTGAAGAAAGTACGGGTAGTAAATATTTTAGAATTTTTGAAGTAGGTGTAGGGCGAGTCGCATCGTTTATAATAACTAATAATTTTTTTGTATATTCAGCAAACTCATCATAAGATCCAAATCCTATAGGATGCTCTAATGCTTTATCAATTAATTTATCCTGATCTGAAATTTTTACTTTATTTGGAAAAAGAACTTCAACAGGGTCATCAATATTTACTTTTATTTGTTTTTTGCCATATGGAATTTCTACTTGCATTTAATTTCCTCAAACAGTAATTGTGAATAAACATTCCCCTAATATATTTATATGATTCTTATGATTCATCCGAAGATGAAAAACTTTCATGTAGCAGTTATTGGAGGAGGTGTAATTGGTTCAGCTATTGCATGGGAGTTATCAAAATATAAACTTAATATTTGTATTTTTGAAAAGGAATGCGATGTAGCTTTTGGCACCACTAAGGCTAATAGTGGAGTTATTCATAGTGGAATAAATTCAGCAACAGATTCATTAAAAGCAAAATTTTGTGTTGAAGGGAATAAAAAAATCAAAAATCTTGCAAATAAACTTGGTTTCAGTGTTAAATGGATTGGAAAATATATTATTTCAAAAAATGAAGAAGAAACGAAGGACTTAGAAAAACTAATGAGGATAGGAATTTCAAATAAAGTACCGGGTTTGAAAATAATTGATGGAAATGATGTAAATAAAAAAGAACCAAATGTTGTTTGTGAAAAAGCATTATGGGTTCCAACAGCAGGAATAATTTTGCCTTATGAGTTCACCATTGCATTAGCTGAAAACGCTGCAGAAAATAATGTGAATTTTTTTTTGGAAACTGAAGTTAAAAAAATAAAAAAAATAAAAAAAAAATTTATAATTTGTACCAATAAAGGGGATTTTCAGTCGGATATTTTAATAAACTCAGCTGGTTTAAATTGTAAGAATATTTTCCAGATGTTAGAAGAACCAAATTTTAATGTTTATCCATGCCGGGGAGAATACCTTGTTTTAGATAAAAAATATAGTAATTTAATAAAATCAATGATATATCCAGTTCCACCAAAAAAATATGGGGTTTTGGGTGTACATATTACTCCGACAATCGAAGGAAATATTCTTATTGGTCCAAGTGCAGAATTTATTAATGATCCAGATGATAAAAAAACAACCAAAAAAATGATGGATGCTTTGTTTGATGAATCAAGAGAGTTAATCCCCTCTATACCAAATAATGCAGTAATTAATGCTTATTCTGGAATAAGATGTAAAATCGCATCACCTAAGGAAGGCGGTTGGGCTGATTATAGGATAGAGGAAAGCAAGAAAAACCCTGGTTTTGTTAATTTAATTGGCATAGAATCACCTGGTCTTACTGCTGCTCCATCTATTGCAGAATACATTGTTGATATGGTTTCAAAACATATTGAACTAAATAAAAAAGAAATTTTTAAAATAAAAAAATTAGAAAAACGTTTTTCAGAAATGAATTCTAAACAACAATCTGACCTTATAAAAAAAGATGAAAAATGGGGAAGAATCATTTGTAGATGTGAGCATGTTACAGAAGCTGAAGTAATAAAAGCACTTTCAAATCCCCTAGGAGCAAAAACTTTGTCGTCTGTTAAATATCGATGTAGAGCAGGAATGGGTAGATGTCAGGGTGGTTTTTGCACTCAGCATATTGTAAGAATTATGAATGAACAATTTAAAATTGATTTAGATGAAATTAAATTAAAATCAACAAAATCAAATCTTTTCAATGGAAAAACGAGGAATAAAAAAAATGATTGATTTTAACGCTGAAGTAACAGTTATTGGAGCAGGACCTGCTGGATTAGCAGCTGCGATATCTGCAAAAGAAAATGGAGCTAAAAAAATAATTGTTATTGATAGGAACAGTTGGATTGGTGGTATATTACCTCAATGTATACATGATGGATTTGGTTTGGAAGAAACAGGAAGTTCAATGACTGGTCCTGAATATGCACATATATACATAAAAAATGCAAAAAACCAAAATATTACTTTTATGAAAGAAACAATGGTTCTTGATATAAAAAATAAAGAAATTATTGCTGTAAACAGTAAAGGATTATTCAAAATTAAATCAAAATCCATTGTTTTTGCTATGGGTTGTAGGGAAAAAACTAGATGGAATATAATGGTACCTGGTGATAGACCAAGTGGTATTTATACAGCTGGTGTTGCTCAAGCGTTAATAAATCTATATAACATAATGCCTGGAAAAAATGTAATAATCGTTGGATCTGGGGATGTAGGATTAATAATTGCACGCCGTTTAAAATTTGAAGGTGCAAATGTTTTAGGCGTTGTTGAAATATTACCCTATGCAAGCGGTCTTCCTAGAAATGTTGTTCAATGTCTTGATGATTATGACATACCTCTCTTTTTAAATCATACAATTATAGATATTAAGGGCAAACAAAGATTAGAAAGTGTAACGATTGCCAAGGTTGATAATAATGGAGATATAATTACTGGTAGTGAAAGAGAAATTTCATGTGATACTCTACTTCTTTCTTTAGGTCTTATTCCTGAAAATGAACTTGCAAATGACCTTGGTATAAAAATTGATGTTTTAACAGGTGGGCCTGTTGTAAATCAGAAATTTGAAACAGACCATCCCGGAATTTTTTCTTGCGGAAATAACCTTCAAGTTTATGATACTGTAGACATGTTAACAATTGATGCAAAAAAAGCAGGTGAGAATGCTGCACTTTTTGCATTGTGTAAAAATAAGAAGGAATATGTGGATGTTTCTGTTAAACCCCATACTGGTATAAGATATGTTATTCCACAAAAAATAACTGAGCCCGGCAAAGTTCATTTCACATTAAGGGTAAAAAAACCAACGGGGAAAATTAATCTTAAGATAGTTTCAAACAATAATGAATTATTTAAAAAGAAGTTATTATGGACTAACCCTGCAAGCATGGTTGAATTTGATTTTGAAGTATCTGATGATTTAATAAATAACAGAAAAGATATTAAGGTGGTTCTTGATGAAAAATAAAAAAGAAATCACTTGTATTATTTGTCCGATTGGATGTAAGATTATTGTTGAAACAGATGGTAAATTTTTTAAGTTAATAAGTGGAAATAAATGTAAAAAAGGAATTGAATATGCAAGAAATGAAGCACTAAACCCTAGAAGAATGCTTACAAGTTCTGTTCTTGTAATTGATGGAGAATGGCCACTGGTAAGTGTGAAAAGTTCAAAATCTGTACCAAAACAAAAAATTTTTGAGGTTTTAAAAGAAATTAAGAAAAAAAAGGTAAAAGCGCCAGTGAAAATAGGCGAGAAAATAATTGAAAATGTAGCAAATACGGGTATTGATATTATTGCTACTAAGCAAATACCAAGGATTTAGAGTTTTTTATATTTTTTTTTAGGTTGTACTCAATTTTGTATTCTCCAGGATCTCCATGTTCAATTTTAAAATTCTTTTCACGACACAAAGAGAGCATTGGAACATTATCTTTTAATACAACTCCATAAAGTTTTTTCAATTTTTTATCCTTTGCAATTTCTATTGTATAATCAATAAACTCTGAACCAAGACCTAGTCTATGCCATTTATCACTTACAACAAGTGCAAATTCTGCTTCATCCTCTCGTCCTGGTGTAATTATTATTCGTGTTACTCCAAGTAATCTTCGTTTTCCATTTTCATTTATTTCTCCAACAATTCCGATTTCCCTGTCATAGTCGATATTGCAATATCTTGTTCTCATCTCGTGGGGTGTTTCTTTTATTATTCTGAAAAATCTATATCTAACCGTTTCTTGTGAAAAACTGTTAAACATGTCCTGCCACATATATTCGTCTTCAGGCTTAATTGGTCTTAATAAAACTTCTGTACCATCTTTGAGTATTACCTTTTTCATATATTTCTTTGGGTACGAACTTATTATAAGATGAGGATTTTTCTTGTAGTTTTTATCAATAATTATTCTAGCATCAACTGCTGTTAGGTCGTCACCATTTGCAATTAATGGATTAATATCAACTTCTTTTATCTCAGGATGATCAATCAATAATTGTGAAAAGTTAATCATTGTTTCTTCTACTTTTTGCATATTAACTGGAGGAAGTCCTCTAAATCCTTTAAGAAGTTCATAGGCCTTTGTTTTTTCAATTATTCTTTGGGCAAGAACTTGGTTTAATGGTGGAAAGCCTATAGCTCTATCTTTAAAAAGTTCAGTATAAATCCCACCCATGCCAAATAATATTGCAGATCCAAAAACAGGGTCTTTTTTTGAACCAAGAATAAATTCAGAACCTTTGTTTTTAATCATCTTTTGAATTGTTACTCCTTCAATTTTTGCTTTAGGATTTTTTTCCTTAACATTTTTCATTATATTTTTAAATGAATTTCGTAAAGGTTCTTCGCATTGTAAATCTAGAACTACACCGCCAATATCACTTTTGTGACTGATATCTGGCGATTGGATTTTCATAACAACTGGATAACCAATTTCTTTTGCGATTTTTACAGCTTCATCTTCAGTTTTTGCAAGAACTGGAATTGTTGATTTTATTCCATACATCTCTAAAAACTCTTTAGATTCTGATTCATTTAATAAAGTCCTATTTTCTGAAAGAGCTTTTTTAAACATATTTTTTAATTTTTCTTGGTTTTCTGGGGATGGTTTTATTTCTAGTTCTTCTGGTGTTTCATATAAAAGTTGCAGATTTCTTGCATATTGATATAAATACATATATGACTCAACAGCTTCCTCTGGATGAGGATAAGCTGGAACATTATTTCTGTTAAGAAGTTGCCTAGCGTGATAAACACTTTCTTCACCTGGATAAGAAACTAAAATTGGCTTTGTTGATTTTTTTGAAATGTCAATTAACCTATCAGATAAAATTTTAGGATCTGCAACTACTCGTGGAACACATATTACTATTAATCCATCAGTATTTTTATCTTCCAAACAAATTTCAATTGCTTTTTGATACTGCTCCTCATTTGCATCACCAATTAAATCAACTGGATTTGACTTACTCCAATGAGGCGGTAAAAAACTGTTTAGCTTTTCAATTGTCTCATCTGGAAGATTTGCAAGTTGTCCTCCCTTTTCAATTATTGCATCAGTTGCTAAAACTCCAGGCCCACCAGCATTTGTAACGATAACAAGATTAGGTCCCGTAGGTCTTGGTTGTTTTGCAAGAACTGATGAACAGTTAAATAAATCGCTTATTTCTTTAACTCTTACGATACCGGCTCTTTTAAATGCTGCGTCATATATTGCATCTTCTCCAGCCATTGCACCCGTGTGTGATGAAGCTGCTTTTGCCCCTTCTTTAAATCTACCTGATTTAATGACAATAATTGGTTTTGCTCTTGCAAAACTTTTTGCAGCACTCATAAATTTCCTTGCCTGAGTTACTGATTCTACATAAAGAACTATACTTCTTGTATGGATATCCATTCCAAAATAATCTATTAAATCACCAAAATCAATATCAAGCATTGAACCAACTGAGACAAATGCACTAAAACCAACGTTTGCAGCTGAAGCCCAATCAAGTATTGCACCGCATACAGCTCCACTTTGAGAAAATAGTGCAATATTTCCTTTTATTGGCATTGCCCCTGCAAATGTTGCATTTAGATTTAAATGAGGTAAAATAAAACCAACACAATTTGGTCCAACAATTCTTATATTGTACTTCTTTTTTATTTCCCATAATTTTTTCTCAAGATCTTTTCCCTCTTCACCAATTTCCTTGAATCCTGCTGAAATAATTAATACCCCTTTAATACCTGCTTTTCCACATCGCTCTAAAACGTCAGGTACAATTTTAGATGGAGTGGCAATAATTGCAAGGTCAGGAGTTTTTGGAAGTTCATTTACATCTGGAAAGGCTTGCACACCTTGAATACTTTCATATTTAGGATTTATTGGATATGCAATCCCGTCATAACCAGAACCAATAAGATTTCTAAAAATTCTATAACCTGGTCTACCTTCTTTGTTACTTGCGCCAATCACTGCTATACTTTTCGGCTTAAATATGCTGTCTAAGTTTTCTACACCCATATTTTTTCCCCCATTTTTTAAAAAATGGGCAATGACCCCATATTAAAGTCTCCTTCTTAAATTTATCGTAAAATTAACATATAATTTTTTTAAATTCTCCAGTATGGTTTTATATTGCTTTTAAGCTCATTTACTAACTCTTTTATCTTATCAATAAAATTATCTTGAATTTTTTTCTCTTTTATATAATTTCTTTTATTTAATAACCCACACATAATATTATAATATGATATTAAGCTCTCATTACTGTTGTATCCACCACCAAATAAAACCAATAATTTATTACAGGAGCTTTTTGAGAGTTTGGAAACTTTTGAAGCTAAATGATAATATGTTTGATGAACAAGATTTAAATCAGCAAGAGGATCAGAATGGTGAGTATCAACACCACATTGATAAATTAAAATATCTGGTTTAAATTGTTTTGTTAAACTTGGAATAATTTCGTTAAAAGCATAAATATAACTATTTTCACCTGTCCCTGGTGGTAAAGGTAGATTTATATTATAACCCTCTCCTTTACCCCTACCAATTTTTTCAATTGCACCGGTTCCGGGGTATAAAGTCCTACCATCTTGATGAAATGATATTTTTAGGACTGATGGATTGGCATAATAAATTTCTTGTGTACCATTTCCATGATGAACATCTAAATCAATTATTTGAAATCTTTTGAGTTTATATTTATCTCTTAAAAATTCTATTACAACTGCAATGTCATTAAAAAAACAAAAACCTGAAGAAAAACTTTTACTTGCATGATGAAAACCTGCAATTGGATTTATCATACTTTTATAATTATCAAATAGTTTATCTCCAGCAATTATTGTACCACCTGTTACTAATCTAGCAATTTTATAAATTCCAATTGGTGCGGGTGTATCTGTAGAAAGCATTCCACCTGTTTTACTAAGCTCTTTAACCCGGTCTATATATTTTTGACTATGAACTTTTTTTAAGTCATTTTGAGTAGCGATTATAGGTTCAAAGATTTTTATTTTATCTAAAATCCCTTTCTCTTTTAAAAAATTCATTATTCTTTTAGGTTTGTCTCCAACCAATGGATGCTTTACTCCAAGATCATACTTGTTAAAATCTTTATGATACACAATTCCATTCATATTTTTAATCCTTAGATCTTATTTAGGCTCAATACTTTAACAGTGCATATTAACTTATTATATAACTATTTAGTAGATTTTATATAGGTTTTTTAGATAAGAGTCCAACAATCGGTAAATTTGACTAAATGTTTAAATAATTAACAAATGTTAATATTGAGTGGTATCTATGGCTATCGTAGATTTGACTTCAATGGGGGAGTCACAGGATAAATTAAGAGATGAGATAAACCAACGATTATTAAAACTTCAAGATGAGATGGCTGATTATTGTTATCAATGTGCTAAATGTACTTCAGGTTGCGAGGCTCATAAACTATTGGAACTTGAGCCACATAAAATTGTCGCGTTGCTCAAAAGAGGTTTAATAGATGAGATGGTAAATTCTGATATAATTTGGACTTGCATGAGTTGTTTTAAATGCAGAGAACGTTGTCCACAAAAAATTGCACCGGTTGAAATATTATTTGCATTAAAAAATTTAGCTGTTGCAAGTGGTAAACAAATACCTGGAAATTATACTGCATGGTTACAATCAGTTCTCTCTATTGGTCTTCTACAGGATATAAAAACTGTTTCAACAAAAGATAATAAAACAAAAAATAGAGCTGATTGTGGTTTACCTGAAATATCAAAACCTATTGATCCAACTAAGTTCCAAATGGTCATTTCAAAAATTGCTGTGGAGAAGGTTTAGTGAGGTAATAAAATGAAATATGCACTATATCCTGGTTGTATAATGCCAACAGAACAATACGCTTATGAGATGTCAATTAGAGAAATTATGCCAAAACTTGATGTTGAACTTATAGATTTGAAAGGTTTCTCTTGTTGTGGAGAACCATTAAAAAGTGTTAATCAAATGCTTACTCTTACATTATCTGCAAGAAACATAGCAATTGCTGAAAAAGAAGGACTTAACATTTATGCCCCGTGTCCAATGTGTCATTTGGCTTTATCTGAATGTAAAAGGATTTTTGACCTTGATTCTAAAATGAAAGAAAGAATTAACAAAATATTGGAAGATGAAGGTTTAAAATATAATGGAACTTCAGATATTGTTACATCAGTTGATTTAATTCATGATATTATTGGTTTAGAAAAATTAAAAGGACTAGTTAAGAAACCTTTAAAAGAAATTAAAATTGCAATACATAATGGCTGTCATTTGATTAGACCTAGTGAGATTGGTAGGCCTGATGATTCAGAAAATCCACAAAAAATGGATAATATTTTAAAAACAATTGGGGCAAATGTTATTGATTATCCTGAAAAACTTGATTGCTGTGGTGGACTTTTGAATGCCAACCTTCCAGAATCTGCATTAACAAAAACTGGTCAAAAGTTAAAAAGTGTTCAAGAACAAGGTTTTGATGCATTTATTGATACATGTCCATGGTGCCACAGACAATATGATTCCAAACAGACAAAAGCAGGTGAAACTGTTGCTGCAAAGCTTGATGTTCCAGTTCTATATTTAACTCAAATAATTGGGCTTTCTTTTGGTATTTCTAAGGAGAAACTTGGTCTTGATTTAAATCTTAGTCCTGTTGAAAAACTTTCAATTGTTGGAGGTAAATAATTATGAGCAATAAAATTGGTGTTTTTGTTTGTCACTGCGGTATAAATATTTCCTCTACTGTTGATGTACAGAATTTAGTTGAGTATGCTAAAAGTCTTGATGGAGTTGAAGTATCTAAAGAATACAAATATATGTGTTCTGATGTTGGTGCAAATCTAATAAAAGATACAATAAAAAAGAAAAAACTTGATGGTGTTGTAATTGCTTGTTGCTCACCAAGGATGCATGAGCACACTTTTAGAGGTGTTGTTGAATCAGGTGGTATTAATGCTTTTAATCTAGAAATTGCAAATATTAGAGAACAATGCTCATGGGCTCATGAAGATAAGACACGAGCAACAGAAAAAGCAAAAGCGCTTGTTCGAGGAGCTGTAGCAAAAGCAAAACTTTTAGAGCCATTGGAAACATCAAAAATAAAAGTTACGCCTAATGCTCTTGTGGTTGGTGGAGGTATTTCTGGAATTCAATCAGCTCTTGATTTGGCAGAGGAAGGTTTTAAGGTATTTTTAGTAGAAAAAAATCCATCAATTGGGGGACGGATGGCTCAGCTTGATAAGACATTTCCCACACTTGATTGTTCAGGTTGTATTCTTACTCCTAAAATGATGGAAGTTGCAAATCATCCAAATATTGAACTTTTAACTTATTCTGAAGTGACAAGTATTGATGGAAGTATTGGAAATTACGTTGTAAAAGTGAAAAAGAAAGCAAGATATGTTGATCTTAATAAATGTACAGGTTGTGGCGATTGCATGGAGGCATGCAGATTGAAAGGCAGAATAACAAGCGAATTTGATGAGGGAATTGGTAAAAGAAGTGCAATATACATGCCATTTCCTCAAGCAGTTCCATTGAAATGTACAATTGATAAAGATTCGTGCTTAATGCTTACTCGTGGTAAATGTGGAACAGGACCACTTTGTGTCGAGGCATGTGAAGCAGATGCTATTGACTTCAAACAAAAAGATGAAGAAATTGAACTAAATGTAGGTTCGATTATAGTAGCTACTGGTTATGATGTTTTGGATACCTCTAAAATGTATGAATATGGTTTCAGTAGATATGATGATGTAATAACCACTCTTCAAATGGAAAGATTAATCAGCTCTTCAGGCCCAACTGGTGGTGAAATATTAAAACCATCAAATGGTGAAAAGCCTAAGAGCATAACCTATATCTTATGTGTTGGTTCTCGCGATGAGACACAATGTTCATGGTGTTGCAGAATTGGTTGTATGAGTGCACTGAAACACGTTTATTTACTAAAAGAAAAACTTGGTGAAGACGTTGAAATAAATATTTGTTACACAGATATTCGTAGTTATGGTAAGGGTTATGAAGAGTTTTATAGAAAGATTCGTGGTATGAAAACAAACCTTTTTAGAGGAAGACCCTCAGAAGTTAGAGGAGCAGGAGACCATATGACCATTGATGTCTTTGATACAACTACAAATAAACTCTTTGAGATAAGTACTGAACTAGTTGTTTTAGTTCCAGCGTTAGTTTCAAGAGCAGATGCTGATGAACTAGCAAGAACTCTCAGAATATCACAAAGTGCTGATGGCTTTTTCCTTGAAGCTCATCCAAAGTTAAGACCAATGGATACATTTACTGGTGGAATCTTTATAACAGGTTGCTGTCAAGGACCAAAAGATATTCAGGATTCGGTTGCTCAATCGAGTGGTGCGGCTGCTAGAGCTGCAAATATTCTTTCTAAAAAGGAACTTGAGGCAGAACCACTTATATCATGTGTAGATGAAGATTTATGTTCTGGATGTGGTACTTGTGTTTCAATTTGCCCTTATAATGCAATAGAACTTGTAAAAGATAATGAAAAATCTCATGCAAAAGTAAATGATGCACTTTGTATGGGTTGTGGGGCATGTGTTGTGTCTTGTCCTTCTGGTGCAATGCAACAAAAGGGATTCAAAGATAAACAGATAAAACCGATAATTGAAGAAACGATTTAAACATCCTAGTTTATTTCATATCAATATGGGAAACATTAGATATCTTCTTTCAAATTATTTTAGTATATTAGAAGAAGACAAATCTTCAAAATATCTTGAATGTAAATTTATTCCAGTTTCATTTAGTAACACTGAAGAAACAAAGGATTTATGGAAAAAACACGATAAGTCAATAAAAGAAGGAAAATTAGAAGATATTGAACCAGAGAAATCTCTTCTAGATTTAAAAACTGAACTTGCTTCAAGAATTTTTAAAGGTTGTCATTTTTGTGAGAGAAGATGCAATGTTGATAGAACAAAAAAAGCTGGAAACTGTGGGGTAAAAAAAGCATCAGTCTCATCTGAGTTTTTACATTTAGGTGAAGAAAGAGAACTTGTTCCATCTCATACTATATTTTTCTCAGGTTGTACTTTTCATTGTGTTTTTTGTCAAAATTGGGATATAAGTCAGGTTTCAACTGGACTTTATATTAAACCAGAAAAAATTGTTGAAATAATACAAAAAAGAAATTCTCAGGGTGCAAGAAATGTTAATTGGGTAGGAGGTGATCCAACTCCTAATTTGCTTTATATCCTTGAAGTCCTAAAGATATGTTCAGTAAATACCCCACAAATATGGAATTCAAATATGTATTGTTCTATTGAAACTATGAAATTACTTGCAGGAATTATTGATTTATTTCTAACCGATTTCAAATATGGAAATGATGAATGTGCAAGACGATTATCAAAGGTTGAAAACTATTGTAGGATAATTAAGAGAAACCATAAAATTGCTCATGAAAATGGGGAGATGATTATTAGACATCTAGTAATGCCAAATCATATAGATTGTTGCTCTAAGCCAATATTAAAATGGATTTCAGAAAATCTTCCTAATGTTTTAGTAAATATTATGGCTCAATACAGACCTGAATTTAATGCTAATAAATATAAAGATATTTCTAGAACTTTATACACAGATGAATTTTTAAATGTAAAAGAATATGCTGATAGACTAGGATTAAATCAGATATAGTTCTATTCTTCTGCTTCTTCTTTTTTAGGCAATATTTTATATCTGACTGCAAGAGATATTCTTAATATCCATTCAACAATAATAATTAACATTAAGAATTGGACAATTATATTAACATTTTGAGGTAAGGCGTTTATTCTTTCGCCAACGGTCTCAAGTGTAAAATATGTAGGATCAACTAAAAAAACACCAAGTAATGCAAATGGGAGCATTTTTGCGACATCTTTTGAAAGATCTTCAGTATAATATGCAGTTATTCTTATTGCAACAATTATTGCAAAAGATGTAGAAAGAAGAGCCTCGATTGAATAATTTTCGGTTAAAAATATTAGCATCATAGAAAATCCCATAAAAAAAACCATTGCTACAAATGGAAATAAAAAAGTATATTTCAAAAAACCTATTGTTTTTGTATGTTTACGAGAACTTGGTTTAAAACAATCTCTTCTTGCAATATACCTATAAAAATGATATATTATAATTGAGTATACTGCGATTGAAATTATCAAATAAAATAATGGTATTAAAAAATCAAAATTTCCGCTTAAAATTTTTTCAAAAGAAAAATGAGTTGACCATTCAGATAAATCCTCAATGCCCATTTTCTACCTCCTCACTTTTTTCATGAATAAATTACTGCTTTATAAACTCAATTATTTATATTACTCTGTTAGAATTCTTCTTTATTAAATAATAATATATTTTTTTAAAAATCTCATGTTATACAAAATATTAGTCTTTTGTCAATATTTCAAACTATAAAATTCGTCTATTGTCTATAGCTTTTTAGGCAAAATTTATATATTCTAAATCGTTATGGAGAACTTGAGCGGATAAGCAATTATTTTTAAGTGTCCTCACCGGAACCTTATTAGATTGCTTACCCTCTCGCAAAATACTCTTTTATAGAAATATTTGTTTTTCTTTTATTGTATTTATCCAAGAGGGTAGTCCTTCCAACGTTTTAACTGAACAATTTTTTGCAAATACTTCACGAAAATAGGTATTACATTTTACTCGACCTGAAAGGTTTCTTTTAATTGTATAACAAAGATAGCCCCCTTTTCTATCCCAATCAGTTATAATTATAATATTTTTATATTTCTGAGCTAAATCATCACAAAAATCAGTTATAGATATGCCTGTATTTAAACTAATAACTAAACCTTTGATATCAAGCTTTTTAAGTGCCTTTATGTCTTTTTCTCCTTCTACAATAACTGGAACTTTTTTATTTTCTTCTTTTAATTCAGATAATGCCTTTTCTATTATATCAAGGGACTTTTTGTAATCCATCCAAGTTCTCCTTTAGTTTATTAACCGCGCTTTTTGCTGAAATGCCTTTTATTAGAATGGATTTTTCTTTACTTTTTTTGCCTGAAATCATTAGTATGTTAGCAACTGGTTTATTAAAAAATTCTGCTGTAGTTTTAATTATATCCAAATTGGCCTTGTTATCTTTTGGTTTAGAAGTAACTGAAATTTCAATTCTTTTTCTCCATTTGTTAAAACCAGATGGGAAAATATTGGAATTGGCATTAGTATTTACAAAAATATTTAGAATGGCACCATCTTGATGTTCCTTTATTGCTCCTCCAATATTATTCATGCTAATTGGTGACGTTAAATATTTTAATCATTTAAATAAGTTATTCTTACTTACTTCTGTTGATAGCTTTTCCAATTTTGTTCTAATTCAGGATTGGTAACAGTGTCCATTATATAATTAGCATATTCTTCCCCTGTAGCACCGTCTTCTCTTCCTGTAATTTTTATTTTTTTCTCATATTGACTACAAATATCAAGGGCCATTTCAAGTCTATTTGATTTTTCTGGATAACCTATATGATTAAGAAGCATTGCTGCACCTTTTATTATGCTTGAAGGATCAGCGTATTTTGCCCTTCCTTCTTGAACCATTCTTGGAGCACTTCCATGTATTGCCTCAAACATTGCATAACGTTTGCCAATATTTGCGCTTCCTGCAGTTCCTACTCCTCCCTGGATTTGAGCTGCTTCATCGGTGCAAATATCACCATAGAGATTTGGAAGTACAATTACTCTAAATTGAGATCTGCGAGCAGGATCTATTAGCTTTGCAGTCATAATATCAATAAACCAGTCATCCCATTCTATATCTGGATATTCTTTTGCTATTTTTTCTGCCATATTCAGGAATTTGCCATCTGTTGTTTTAACAACATTTGCTTTTGTAACAACAGTTACTTTGTTAATTTTATTTTTCTTTGCATAATCAAAAGCAAGACGAATAATTCTGTCAGCACCTTGTGAAGTTATAACCTTAAAATCAACCGCTAAATCATCAGTCACATTTACCCCTTGACTTCCTAAAACATATGCCCCTTCTGTATTTTCTCTAAAAAATATCCAATCAATATTTTGTTCTGGAACTTTTACTGGTCTTACATTTGCAAAAAGATCCAGTGCTCTTCTCATGAATACATTTGCACTTTCAATATTAGGCCAAGGATCCCCTTTTTTAGGAGTTGTTGTTGGACCTTTAAGAAGTACATGACATTTTTTTATTTCCTCAAGCACATCATCAGGTATTGCTTTCATTACTTTGGCTCTATTTTCTATTGTCAAACCTTTGATTTCTCTAAATTCAATTTTTCCTTTTGCTACTTCATCAGCAAGCATAAATTTTAGAATTTCATGTGCGTGTTTGCAAATAAATGGACCAATTCCATCTCCACCGACTACACCAATTATAAGTGGTTTTAAACTTCCATAATCAATCCAATTGTCACCAGCTTTCATTTTTTCAATACGTTGAAGTTGTTCTGTAACGATATTTCCAAAATGATTTTTTGCATTATCAATATTTTTATTCATACTAATAGCCTCCATTTTATTTCACCTTCTCTGGCTTATCAGGGACATCATATAAAATATCATCCCAGGGATGTCTATATAGGCCTGTTTTTAATCGTTTTTGATCAAAGTAATGCCCCATGAAACCTATTGTTCTACCAATAATGAAAAACGCATTGAAAAACCCCATATCTACCATCTCTTTAATTTCATTATTTGAATAACCAAGGTTTTTTAGCATATCAACAAATAAGACACCAATACAACCATCAACGTTTAAGATAAGGGTGTTTTTCTTCATTGTTGTTACGCCTTGTACTTGTAAAGCATAATCTAGAACAGGTGTTTTTGGAAAGTGCTTTCTTGCAAAACTAATCATGATTTCAACTCTTTCATCTGGATTGTCAACGCTATGTATTCTATGGCCAATTCCTTGTATTCTTATATTTTTTGATTTCATATAATCAACAAAATCACGAGGTCTCAGATTTTGCTCCAAGCCCTCTGTAAAATGTTTAGCAGCACCATTTACCGCTCCTCCGAACCTAGGGCCAATAGTAACAATTCCACTTATTATTGACTCAATAAGACTCTTTCCTGCTCTAGCAGTTACAATTGTGTTATGAGCACCAGATACAGCGGGACCATGATCTGCAACAATTCTAATTACCAACTCAATAAAATCCTGAGCATATTTTGGTAAATCTTTTTTAAACCAAAGTAAACCAATTACTCCGCCAATTCCATACCCTTTTTTAATTACTTGATCTATTGGAACTCCACAATAATTATGAATCTCTCCAGTTTCATCACAAATAGTTGAAATGAAATTTGTAGGGCGCCTAACAAACCCTTCTGCAACTGCCTGCCGGTAGTCCATAGGAACATTTGGTGTCGAGGGTTCATCAAATGATTTTATTTTTCCTTGTTTTTTAAGTTTATCAAATGTTTGTTTGATTTTTTCACCATAATCATTAAAAGAATTTGGAACAATTGCGCCAGCTTTTCTTAAAGCATCGTTTTTTGCAGGAGCTGTATCTGCCTTTGAATCTGCCTTTGCTCCAGCATGACCAAACTGCACACCTCCAGGTAACATTTCTGCACAGGTGCCTGTGACCCACATAACTAATGGTTTTGTGATTTTTCCTTCCTTTAAAGCATTTGCAATTTCATATTCGTCCTTTCCACCTACCTCACCTAAACATACCATCATTTTAATATTCGGATTTTTTTCATATCTTAATAAATGATCAATCAGAGTAGAAGCAGGATAAACGTCACCGCCAACTGCATACCCCTCATATATTCCATCTGTATTTTGAGAAACAATATTATAACCTTCGTTAGAAAGTCCACCAGATACAGAAACAAAACCAACTGAACCAGGTCTGTAAAGCTTTGTGTCTTTTATGTTTTGAACAGTTCCAGCTGCATTTCCAATTTTAAAACAACCTGGTTTGATTCCTCCAACAGTTGCAGGTCCAATTACCCATTTCTTTTTCTTTTTTGCAAGTGCCGCAATTTTTCTAGTATCTCTTTGTGGAACACCTTCTGCGATCATAATAATTGTTCTAATTGTTTTGGTTTCAAGGGCTTCCATTGTTGATTCCGCACAAGACCTTTCTGATGCAAAATTTACCATTACATCTGCATCAGGATGTGTCTTCACCGCTTCTTCCATGCTTTTATATCTTGGAATACGTATCTCTTTAGTTCCCCAGAATAACTTATAATATCCGCTACCAGTAGGTGTTATAAATCCAGCAACACTAGGTTTTTCTCTTTGTGATAAATAATCAAAATCAAGCATTCTTTGAGCTGCTCTTTGCTGAGTACCATAAATAAATGCTTTTGTTTTATTATCAAAAAGTTCGTAATCCTTCATATTACTTCCCTCCTTTTAGAGCCATAGAAACAATTTTTGTCATATGTGTTTCAGGTCCATAAACTTCAACAGGTAAACCTAGTTTTTTACCCATTTTTCTCATATTATCAAGCCCTTCAGTATAATTAGGTCCACCTCTTCTTACGAATATTTTTACATTGTTTTTCTTAAGTTTTTCTGAGTATTTCTCAATTGCCTGAATAATACCAGTAAATGTTTTTGCAACATCTGTGAAATTAGCAATTCCTCCCCCGACAATCAAGAATTTTGGTCTGCCTTTCAAATCCTTCTTTCTTGTCATTAAATCAAGAATAGTTTTTGTATACTCAAATGTCAGTTCAGTGCTTGGGTTTCCACTATATTCTCCATAATTTGCCAGTTCTTTTGTAAAACCTAGATCAGCAACGGTATCTGCATAAATGACACTTGCACCACCACCAGCTACCAGGTTCCAAATTCTGCCTTCAGGATTTAGAACAGTAAGTTTAAGTGATGCACCAGTTCTTTCATCAAGGTCACTAACTCTTTTTTCTTCAGCTGTTTTTAGAAGTCCAAATGGATTAGGGAATTCAAGTTCACCCCATTTTTCAGAACATTGATAAGATGCATAATCATCAAGCTTTGCAACAGTATCAAGAGCAACAGGTTCATTATTTATAAAAGTAAATGGATTTAATTCTAGATATACAAAATGATAATCAACTAACATCTTGTAAAGAGCTACAATAAACTCTGCAACATATTTCTTTTTATCACCAAGTTCATTTGGTAAAAATTTTTCAACTTCGGATTTTTTAATATCGGAAAGTATTGGTATGTCAAGTGTTTTTACTGTGTCCCAGACTTCTTCAATATCTACTCCACCTTCTGTTGAAAAGTGAATTGTGTCTTTATCTCTATGAGTTGTGATTGCAAGATAATATTCTTTATCATGTGAAACAAATTTTTCAACAAGAAAATGCGTAAGAATACCTGTCGTTTTACCTGTAGTTTGTTTTATTGTTACTTTTTTATTTATCCTTTCCTTGATCCATTTTTTAACTTCATTCCAATCTTTGTTTACATATAATAGATTATTTTTTCCCCTTTTTCCAAAAAGTTGATCAGGTTTTGCAACAAGTTTTTCTTTTTTCAACCATGGATTGTTCTTTTCTAATTGAGTTAAATTTGTATTGGGTCCAATTAAGACCTGTTTTGGTTTGAATTTTATTTTACCTCCTGAGAACTCAGGTAGTGCATTAGCCATCATTCTTTTTGCATCATATTCTCTAATACCTTTTTGTGCCATTTTTCAATTACCTCCTTTTTTATTAGCAATAACATTGAGGGTACCACCTGCAAGAATTTTTTCTTTTTCTCCTTCAGATAGATTAAATGACGCTTCGATTTCTGTACCCTTTGTTTTATTTACGATTTTTATTCTATTTTCGTTTCCTGATAAAGCATTTCTAATATCAGGAATTTCTAACTCATCTCCTTGGTCAATCTTGTCATAATCCTTCTCATTTACAAATTCTAAAGGTACAATTCCAAAGTTTACTAGATTTGCCTTATGTATTCTCTCCATACCTTTTGTAATAGCTGCTTTTACCCCCATAAACATAGGGCATAAAGCTGCATGTTCTCTGGATGAACCTTGTCCATAGGAAATACCTCCGACAATGATATTGTGTTTTCCTCTTTTTTTTATTTCTTTTGCTCTTGAATAAAATGAGTCGTCTACAACTTCAAATAAAAATTCTGAATATTTCGGAACGTTTGATCTATATTTCATTTTACTACCTGCTGGAATTATATGATCTGTTGTTATTTCATCTCCAACTTTTATTGTTACAAGACCTTGGATTTTATCTGGTAGAGGTTCGTTTTTTGGCGGATCTCCAATGTTAGGCCCTCTATATATTTCTACATTTCTATCGTCAGATGGTGGAATTATCATATCATCGTTTATTATGAATTTTTTTGGCATCTCTATCCTTGGATATTTTATTCCTTGTTTTTCAAGATCTCTTGGATCAATAAATTTGCCAGTTATTGCAGCAGTAGCTGCAGTTTCGGGACTGACAAGATATGCATTAGCGCTTTTAGTTCCTGAACGACCTAAAAAGTTCCTATTACTAGTTCTAAGGGTAACTGCTTCTGTTTGAGGTGATTGACTATTACCTATACAAAAACCACAAGCATTTTCTGCAAGTCTAACGCCAGATGCAATCATTTCACCTAATCTTCCATTTTTTGCAAGCATCTCAAGAACTTGTTTTGAACCTGGTGCAACAACTACACTTACATTAGTATGAATTCTATGTCCTTTAATTAACTCTGCAAAAATCATCATGTCTCTATATGAAGAGTTTGTGCAGCTGCCCATACAAACCTGGTTTACCTCGATTTCTTTCATATCTTTAACTTTTGATATATTTCCGGGACTATGCGGAGTGGCAGTAAGTGGTTCAATTTTACTTAGATCTATATCAACTACTTTTTCATATTCAGCATCTGGATCAGCTTTTAGTTCAATCCACTGGTCTCCTCTTCCTTGGGCTTCTAAGAAATTTTTTGTTTCTTCATCACTTGGAAACACAGATGTAGTTACACCACATTCTGCACCCATGTTAGTTATAGTAGCTCTCTCTGGTACTGTAAGAGTTTTTACACCTTCACCATCATACTCAAATACAGTTCCAACATTCCCATGAGTTGTAAACATTTCAAGTACCTTTAAAACTACATCTTTTGCGCTGACCCAAGGTTTTAATTTACCTTTTAAATTAATCTTTACAACCTTTGGACAAGTCATACGAAATGGCTCACCAGCCATAGCAACTGCTACGTCTAAACCACCAGCACCAATAGCGATCATACCAATACCGCCTCCAGTTGGAGTATGAGAATCAGATCCAAGTAAAGTTTTTCCAGGCCTACCAAAACGTTCTAAATGTAATTGATGACATATTCCATTTCCAGCACGGGAATAATAGATACCATATTTTTTTGCAACTGTCTGAAGATATTTATGATCATCTGCATTTTCATAACCAATTTGAACTGTATTATGATCAACATAACTTACAGATAATTCAGTTTTAACACTTGGTACTCCCATTGCTTCAAATTGAAGATACGCCATAGTTCCTGTTGCATCTTGGGTTAAGGTTTGATCAATTTTAATCGCAATTTCCTTACCTGGTTCCCAAATTCCTTCAATTATATGCTTTTCTAATATCTTTTGAACTATACCTTTTCCCATGTAAATATACCTCCCCACGAGTGAATTTATTATTTATTGGGTTGTATTCGTAATTACAATATAATACTTAAATTATTTGAAAAGTTATTTATTTAATGATAATCATCTATAAAAAAGGAGTTTCTATTATTATTTATCAATTAAAATATCAAAAACAAGGAGAATATAATATATTTATGAACCTTAAATTATATCCTAATATGGATTTGAGTAAAGTAAGCTATTATATCGAATATGAGATAAAAAAAATATTTGAAAAAAAGGTTAATTCCGGAGCAAAAATTAAAATAAAAAAAATGAATAATTTTTTAAATAAGGAAAATCCTAGTCAAAATTTAATAAAAGATATAACAAATGTAAAATTTGAGAAAAACATTAAAATTTTTAATAATTTCCAATAATTAGGGTAATATTGAAAGTTGATAATATGGCGCAAAATAATGAATCAAACAACCCTTGGACCAAAGAAGATGAAAGAGAGCATCCTTTTAGTGTTATTGAATGGTGGTGTTTAATTTCGCCCATAAAAACAAATGAAGACAATAAGGATTGGTGGATAAAAATTGCTTTTTCTGAATGGAATAAAGATAAAAATGAGATCGGCTCTATTATAAATTTTGACTTACTTGATCAAAAAAATAAAAAACATTATATATATTATGTAAGGAGTGACTCATTTAGATTAAAATCAGAAGAAAACAGATTTTATGTTGCTTTTGAAGATTCTTTCTTTGAAGGACAATATCCAAATTATAAGATTTATATAAATGACAAAAAAAATAATATTAAATTGTCAACAAAATTTACAGCCGAGGCATTACCACGTTGGATAGCACAAGATATAACATCTGGACAATTACCTATGGGATTAGGATATTACAGATATGGTTTCATACCAAAAGTAAAAGTTTCTGGAAAACTTATTTTTAATGAAAAAGAGCTTAATTTTGCTGGCAGGGGTTATTATGAACATGCTTGGGGTGATATGTGGTTTGATAATCCTTTATCAGGCTTTTCAGGTCTCAAAAAAACAGTAAATATTTATCTAAAATTAATAAGATGGTGGTTTAGAAATAATAAAATAAGTATTCCCCGATCTATAAAGTTCAGTACTGAAAATAATCCCTTTGGTTACGATTGGGCCTGGTCTTTACTCGACAATGGCTGGTCATTATATTATGGCAACATAATGTTTTGGATAATGGAAGGGCCTTCAACCGGTACATTAATACTTACAAAAGATGGAAAAAAATATGAAGAATTTGCAAATATTCAATTCCGTTATATAAACATAAAACAATCGAAAACACATGATTTTTTTTATCCAACAGAATTAGAAATCAATGCAAAAAAAGGAAATAAAAAATTATATCTTCATTTTAAAATGACAGATGAAACACGAGAATATTTTTCAAGATTTTCAGGTGGAAATTATTGGATTGGTTTTATAATAAATGAATCCCCTGGTGTTGTTAATGGTTATTATTACGATGGTAAAGAAAAAATTAAACTCTCAGGAATAAGTAAAATAGAACCCCAAAGACAAATTGCATTTGAAGGCCATAATTCATTAAAAATTGATATTTTAAAACCTCCAGAAGGAGTAGGAATATCTTTTGAATTGGATTCACATCTTATTAAGAAAAAAATGTTTGCTAAAATACAATTGGCTCCTATTCCAAAAATAAAATTATATATGAAAAGGATTGATGAATCTATTATAAAAAGATGAGATTTCTGTAATTTTGACTATTTTTATTTCAAAACAGCAATATAACTTTCCTACATATTTAAAAAGGAAAGATTCATATATATTGATTATATTCAGGGCAACGCCTTTGTAGGGAGGAAAAAATATGTTAATGATTGTTAGGTTATACCCAAAAACAGAATTAAGTAGAGTATGGAATTATATTGAGCAGGAAATCAAAAAAAAAGATTGCGACCTTGTCACTCCTTTATATGCAACTCAAACTGAAGGAATGATGGATATTGGGTTGATATTTGATGTAAATCATCCCGATGATATTTCACGTTTCTTAACTGAAGAAATTATCAAATGTGAAGAAGTTCATCATACTAAAACAATTTCACTTATGAAACCTGTGTTTTTTCCAATTCCAAAAAAGAAACCAGAAAATATTAGTAGATATATAGTAAGAATATATTCTCACCCAAAAGATTACAAAAATATTTATGAGTATTTAATAAATTATAATTATCCTTTCAACATTTTCCCAATATATATATCTTACTCTCTAGGAGATGAAGATATTATAATGAGCATTGGAGCTGACTCAGAGAAAACCGTGAAGAATTTTCTTAGAGAAAATGTAAGAACTTTAGATGGTGTAACTCAGGCGTCACATTATCCTGTTTTCAAGGCTAAAAGGTTTGCCTCTCTTGAAAAACTAATAGAACAACAAAAAGAACACATTGATAAAAAATCCTTAAAAAGAAAAAAAGAGGAATTTGACCTTGATTTTGATTGGGTTGAAAATTTTGAAGAATATGCAAAATTAACTGGAGCTTTTCCAGGTGATATATAAATATTTAAGGTGAAAAAATGGCAGAGGAAAATATATCTGTATTACTTGACGAAAAACGTGTATTTAAGCCAAAAGAAGAACTGATAAAAAATTCAAATGTGAAGCAGTGGATGGACAAACATAATATTAAAACAATTGACGAACTTTATAAAAAAGCCGAGAACTGGGAATGGTTTTGGGATGAAATTTCTAAAGATTTGGTTGAGTGGTACAAACCATATAGTAAGGTTGTTGAATGGGACGCTCCCTGGGTAAAATGGTTTGTTGGTGCGAAATATAACATTGTAAATGACGCACTTGATAAACATGTAAAATCTTGGCGAAAAAACAAAGTTGCATTTATCTTTGAAGGCGAACCTGGTGATGTTAAAAAGTATACATACAACGATCTTTATATTGAAGTAAATAAACTTGCAAATGCAATGAAAAAATTAGGCATTAAAAAAGGAGATCGTGTTGGTATTTATATGCCTATGATTCCAGAATTGCCCATTGCAATGCTTGCTTGTGCAAAGATTGGAGCAATTCACTCTGTTGTTTTTTCTGGTTTTAGTTCTCTTGCATTCCGTGATAGAGTAAACGACTGTGAAGCAAAGCTTGTTATTACTTGTGATAGCTTTTGGCGACGTGGAAGAAAGGTTTACCTAAAAGAACAAGCAGATGTAGCACTTGAAAAGGCACCTAGTGTTGAACATGTAATTGTTTGCAAACGTACCGGTGATGGAGTTCCATGGAATGCTGGAAGAGACGTTTGGTGGAATGACATTATCTTTGATGCTCCAAAAGAATGTGAAACTGAACAGCTTGATGCAAATGATCCGCTATTCTTCTTATACACATCTGGAACAACCGGTAAACCAAAAGGTATTATTCATGCTCATGGTGGTTATGCTGTAGGTACCGCATATACTCTTAAATGGGTATTTGACATGAAAGATGAAGATATCTGGTGGTGCGCAGCTGATATAGGATGGATAACAGGGCATTCATATATTGTATATGCTCCATTAATTCTTGGTGCAACCTCAGTTCTATATGAAGGTGCACCTAACTGGCCTGAAGCTGACAGATGGTGGAACATAATTGAAAAATACAATATAACTTTACTATATACTTCACCAACAAGTATTAGACTTTTTATGAAATTTGGTGAAGACTGGGTTAAAAAACATGACCTTTCATCACTTCGTCTTTTAGGTTCTGTCGGTGAACCAATTAATCCTGAAGCATGGATCTGGTATTATAAAAATATTGGAAATAAAAATTGTCCAATTATGGATACTTGGTGGCAAACAGAAACTGGTCATTTTATAATTTCCCCATTACCAATTACGCCATTAAAACCTGGTTCAGCAACAAGACCTTTACCTGGATTATCTGCTGATGTTTTTGATGAAAATTCAAAACCTGTCCAAAATGCGGGTGGAAATCTTGTAATTACTCACCCATGGCCTGGTATGCTTCGTGGTATTTACAAAAATCCTGAGAGATATAAAGAAACTTATTGGAGCAAATTTAAGGACATTTATCTTGCAGGAGATGTAACTCGAAAAGATGATGATGGTTACTTATGGGTTCAAGGTAGAGCAGATGATGTTTTGAATGTTTCAGGTCATAGAATAGGAAATTCTGAGGTAGAATCCGCTCTTGTTAGTCATCCTCTTGTTGCAGAAGCTGCAGTTATTGGCAAACCTCATTCATTAAAAGGAGAATCAATTACCTCTTTTGTAGTGTTAAAAGGTGGAACTGAACCAAGTGATGACTTAAGAAAGAAATTACGAGAACATGTCGGTAATGAAATGGGAAAACTTGCCAGACCTGATGAAATCTATTTTGTAAATGATGTTCCAAAAACTCGATCTGGAAAGATTATGAGACGTGTTATTAGGGCAAAGGCCCTCGGAAAAGAGGTTGGAGACACATCAACTCTTTCAAATCCTGAAGCAGTAGAAGAAATAACTAAAGCAAAATAAATATTATCTTCTTCTATTTTTTTTTTTAATTTTTTTTTATCTAATAACTGTTAAATAATTCCTATTTGTTTTACATGCATTAATTCAGGGAGTAAATATTTATTTTAATTTGATAAATGAGGGATTTAACATGAACTTCAAAGATATTGAAAATGGTATTGTGAAACTAATTAGAAAAGCAGAAACAGAACTTCCAAAAGATGTTATTGACTCTTTAAAAAAAGCATATGATATTGAGGAAGGTGTTGCAAAAACTCAAATTGATGCAATTCTTAAAAATATTAATCTTGCAAAAAAAACAAAAAGACCAATGTGTCAGGATACAGGGATTCAAACCTTTTTTGTTGATGTTGGAGTAGATTTTCCCCATATCAATCAATTAAAACAAATAATTATAAATGCTGTAAAAAAGGCAACAAAAGAAATTCCAATAAGACCTAACACAGTTGATCCTTTTAAAGGAGAAAATCATAAAGATAATACTGGGGAAAATATTCCATATGTTACATGGGATTTTTGTTCTGGAAGTGATGTTTTTATTACAGCTTTACCTAAAGGTGGCGGTAGTGAAAATATGAGTAAGTTAGGTATGTTAAAACCAGGGGTGGGAATAGAAGGAGTTAAAGATTTTATCGTTGAAGAAATGATTAAAGCTGCAGGTAACCCTTGCCCTCCAACAGTTGTCGGTGTTGGAATAGGTGGAGGAGCTGATTTATCTTTAAAACTTGGAAAAAAATCGCTTCTCAGACCTGTTGGTAAAAGACATAAGGATAAAGAAATTGCAAAGATTGAAGAAGAATTAATTAAAAGAATTAATGATAGCGGAATTGGACCTATGGGTCTTGGTGGAAAAACAACAGTTCTTGATGTTCATATTGAAAAGGCACATAGGCATCCTGCAAGCTTGCCTGTAGGAATTGCAGTTCAGTGTTGGGCTGATAGAAGAGCTCATATGACAATTCACAGTGATGGTAGTTGGGAGGTGCATTAAATGGATTATCATCTTAATTTGCCATTGAAACAAGATGAAGTTAAAAAACTAAAAGTTGGGGATATAATCTATGTAACTGGGACTATTTTTACTGCAAGAGATGAAGCTCATCATATTATGCTTGAATCAAAAAATATTTCATTTGATCCTTCTAAAATGGGTTTGTTTCATTGTGGTCCTCTAATGAAAAAAGATAAATCTAAATGGAAGGTTGTTTCAGCGGGTCCTACAACTAGTAGTAGGATGGAAATATTTGAGGATAAATTTATTGAAAAATTTAAAATAAGCTTGATTATTGGGAAAGGTGGTATGGGCAAAAAAACAAAAAAAGCGCTACAAAAATATATATGTGTATATACATCATATACTGGTGGAGCAGGTGCCCTTGCAGCTGAAAAAGTCGAAGATGTGAAGGGGGTTTATTGGCTTGATGAACTTGGAATGCCTGAAGCAGTTTGGATATTTAATGTAAAAGAATTTGGTCCATTGGTAGTTGCAATGGATTCAAATAACAATTCAATATATGATAATATAAATAAATAGATATACATGGAGGCATATATTTGGATATTGATATTTCAATTGATCCTGAAGAAATTTCAATTGTTATTTTGGATTTCATAAAAACCTATATTCAAAATTCAAAATCAAAAGGTGTCGTAATAGGCTTATCAGGTGGTATTGATTCTGTAGTAACAGCAGTTCTTTGTAAAAAATCTTTAGGAAATAATAGAGTAAATTGTATTTTTCTACCAGAGGAAACAACGCCTGAAATTGATTATAAGCATTACAAATTGCTTATTAAAAAATATAAGTTAAATAATAATATAATAAACATTTCTAACATTGTAAAAGAAATTACAGATAAATGCCTTATCAAGCCTGATAAATATTCGCTTGCAAATATCAAGGCTAGAACTAGAATGATTTTGCTTTATGAATATGCAAATACGAAAAATTGCTTAGTTTGTGGTACCTCAAATAAATCTGAGATTCTAGTTGGTTATTTTACAAAGTATGGGGATGGGGGTGTTGATATTATGCCAATTGGGGATTTATATAAAACACAAGTTTATGAGCTTGCGAGATTTTTAAAAATTCCTGAAGAAATAATTGCAAAACCTCCAACAGCAGGTCTATGGGAAAATCAATCTGATGAAAAAGAATTAAAGATTAGCTATTCCAAACTTGATTTAATTTTAGCAGGACTTGAAAGAAAAATTGAAATTAAAGATATTGCAAAGTTTGTGAATATAAAAATATCCGAAGTTGAAAGAATAAAGAAAATGCGAGTAAAAAGCGAACATAAAAAGAGAGTAGCTTTGATTCCAAAAGTTGGTTTAAGAACCCCTGGTTATGATTGGAGATCACCTATCTTAGAGGGTTAAATCCTGTTTTTTATTTTCTAACATTTTATAGCTAATTAAAAGCATCTTATTAGATATATTAAAATATATATTTTCATATATTTCTAATTGTTCAGTATTATAAATAGTTGGCTGAACCTCGATATTTTTCTCAATCCAAACATCTTGACCAATAATTGAAATATTCCTATAGTTAATACCTTGTTTACAATCATCGGTTTGTAAATATAAAGTTGAATGATTACTACAATTGATTGGAGGGTTATACGATTTATTTTCATATTTATCAAAAATAACAGAACGATGGGTATGACCTGTTAACACAACATCGACATTGTGGTTTTCACACAGATCAATAAATTCAAGTCTATTTCTTGCAATAACATTGTGCATCTCTCCGTTTTCATTTCTATCATTTATAGCAGGATGATGCATTAAAACAATTTTATTTTGAGAAGTACAATCTTTTAGTGAATTTTCTAACCATGAAATATCTCTATCATAAAGACCGTCACCCATCACATCAAACCAATCAAAAGGATTTGCATAATAATTAGGCCCTGAGTTCATAAAAAATAAAGTTAAGTCCCCATGATTAATTATATATTTATCTTCTGTTTCAAGATGATTATTATCAATATAATTATGGTAATTTCCTAAACTTCTGTCAAAATTATACTCATGATTACCAGGTATTGTATATACTGGAATAGAAAAATTTTCATCTGCAAAGAATTGACCGTTATTTTCATAAAAACAACTAATAAATGTCTGACAATTCAAAGCCCCTGTTGGATCACTTCCTGCCCATTCGCATAAATCACCAGTAACTACAATAAATGCAGGTTTTCTTCCAAATGAATTGATTTTATTAAGAACTGTATTTAGCTTTTTTGTAGTTGATTCTGATAAATCAAAAATCTTGTGTTTTATGTGTGTGTCTGTTATTTGTACAAAATAAAAATCATTATTTTTTACATTTTTTGTTTTAATATTTTTTTGATTTATTTCTGCTACTGAAATTGAGCTAACCAAAAGAGTCAATATTATTATAAATAATAAGAATTTAAACTCCCTCATAAAAATATAATAAGAGTTTTAAAAGATAAACTTTTTGTCTGTTATCTTTTCATATGCGTCTTGGTATTTTCTTTGTGTTTCGTTAATAATATCATCAGGCAGATGTGGCGGATCTGAGTTTTTATCCCAACCAGTAGTGCTCAAATAATCTCTAACATATTGCTTATCAAAACTTGGTTGTGATTTTCCAGGTTCATACAAATCAGCAGGCCAAAAGCGTGATGAATCAGGTGTTAATATCTCGTCAACAAGAATTATTTTATCATCAATTTTTCCAAATTCAAATTTTGTATCTGCAATTATAATTCCTTTTTCTAAAGCGTATTTTGCTCCTTCATTGTAAATCTTTAAAGAAAGTTCTTTCATCTTTACAGCATCTTTTTTTCCAACAATTTCCTTCATTTTATCAAAGGAAATATTGATGTCATGACCTGATTCTGCTTTAGTCGAAGGAGTAAATAAAGGATCATCAAACTTTTCAGATTCTCTTAAGCCCGGAGGTAGTTTTATTCCGCATACTGTCCCATCTTTTTTATAAGATTTCCAAGCAGAACCAGAAATATATCCTCTTACAATGCACTCAATTGGTAGAACTTTAGCTTTTTTTACAAGCATACTTCTACCATTAAGAGTATCTTTGTAATTTTTTAAATCATCTGGAAATTTTTCAACATCTGAAGAAATAACATGACTGGGTACTGTATCCTTAAAATAATCAAACCAAAATTTTGAAATTTGTGTTAAACAAATACCTTTTTTCGGTATTGGTTCATGAAGTACATAATCAAATGCAGATATTCGATCTGTTACAATTAGTAGAAGACTATCATCTGTTTCATATACATCTCTTACTTTTCCTTTTTTATAAACCTTTAATGGTAAATCTGTTTTTGTTACAATACTCACGATCTCACCTTTATTTTTTATAAAATTTTTGAACCTTTTTCAATTGGTTTGTCTGATTTTACTTCACCTTTTTCTGACTTTAAAATTTTTCCTTTATAGACTGCTTTTTGTTCTTCCCCAATTTTCATATTTACTTCTTTGAAATCTTCAAACTCAATGATATTTGCAGGCTTTTTTGTAATTCCCTCAACAATTATATCTGAGCCTGGAGAAGCCTCACCTGGATTAAGAAGAGAACAACTTCCTTTTCCATCTTCTGCTGCAAGTAACATACCATTTGATTTTATACCTCTAATTGTCGCTGTCTTAAGATTTGATACAATTATTATTTTTTTACCAATCATTTCCTCTTTTGAGTAGTAAGGCTTCATACCTGCAACAATTACTCGTTTTCCAAGTTTTCCAACATCTAAATGCATCATATAAAGTTTATCAGCATTTGGATGATCCTTGATTGCTAAGATTTTTGCAACTCTTAAATCAAGCTTTGAAAAAGGATTTTCATCTTCAATAAATTCTTTTATATCTAATTTTTTGAAAAGGGGTCTAGGTTTTTCAAGAGGAATTCCAGTTTTTAAATCGATAATTGCATCATTCCAATTTACTTTGTGTATTGATTCTTTGTGTCCTAAAATTTGCCATATTTTTTCAGAAGAGAAGGGTAAATAGCAAGACATCATAATTGCTAATGCATTCACAATCTTAAGGCAAATATGCAAAACTGATCCACAATACTCTTTATCATTTTTAACAAGATTCCAAGGTTGTTTCTGATCAAAATAAAAATTGCCATACTTAGCTAGATTCATTGCAGCTCTCAAACCTTTTTTAAAATGACAATTATTAATGGAGACATCAACTTCTTTTAATGTTACTTCAATTTTTTTAATTGTCTTTTTATCTAAATCATCAACTTTAGAAAGTTTAGGTATTTCACCAAAATTTTTTTCTATAAATGTTACTACTCTATGAACAAAGTTTCCATATGTTCCAACAAGTTCGTCATTATTTTTTGCAATAAAGTCTTCCCACATCCAGTTTGTATCCTTGTTTTCAGGCATATTTATTGATAGATAATAACGAATTGCGTCAGCATCAAACCTTTTTAAAATTTCAGGAACCCAAACTGCTGTCCCCCTACTTTTTGAAAATTGTTCGCCTTTTAACCTAAGATATTCATTTGCAGGAATGTCATATGGGAGTTCAAGCTCTTCATTGTATCCCATCAGTATAGAAGGCCAAATCAAGGAATGAAAAGGAATATTGTCTTTTGCAAGGAAATAATAATGTTTTGACTTTTTGTTTTTCCACCATTCTTTCCATTTATCTGGTTTACCAATATTTTTTGACCATTCTACACTTGCTGTAAAATATCCGCTGACTGCATCAAACCAAACATATATTCTTTTATCATCAAAACCATCTATTGGTACTTTTATTCCCCACTTAATATCTCTTGTTATTGCTCTATCTTTAAGACCATCTTTTAGCCAATTATGTGTAAATTTAAGTACACTTGATTTCCAATGTTTTTTATCTTTTATCCAATTAAGTAATTTTTTTTCAAATTTACTAAGAGCAAAAAATAGATGTTCACTTGTTTTAATTTCTGGTTTACCTCCACAAATTTTACATTTTACATCCTTCAATTCTTCAGGATCAATTAATTTTCCACATTCATCACATTGATCACCCCTTGCATTCTCACTACCACAATGAGGGCAAGTTCCCTCTATGTATCTGTCAGGCAGAAAACGTTTGCAGTTATTGCAAAAAAATGCTTCTATTTTTTTCTTATAAATATATCCCTTTTTATAAAGAGTTAAAAAAATATCCTGGACTAATTCGTAGTGATTATCTGTGGTTGTCCTTGTGAATAAATCAAAGGATATTCCCATATTTTCCATATTTTTGGTATGCTCTTTATTAAATTTATCTACAATTTTCTGAGGAGTTGTATTTTCTTTCTCTGCAGTAATAGTAATAGGTGTTCCATGCTCATCACTTCCTGAAACCATTAAAACATCTTTGCCTTTCATTCTGCAATATCTAGCAAAAATATCCGCTGGCAGGTAGCAACCTGCGATATGTCCAAGATGAAGTGATCCATTAGCATAAGGCCATGCAACACCAATTAATATTTTCTCTTTCATAAGATACACTTTAAGTTGAATAATGGCACAACATTTAAATATGGCGCAAGACTAATATATAAGTTGATAATAAGAAATATATAATTGAAAAATAGCACCGGAATGGTGCAATGATTACTTAAAATTAAATTCATATTTAACCACTTAATTCCTATACAAAAATCATATGCTTAAATGAAGTGTGTTGATAAATCACCTATTATTTGCTAAAAAGCGGATAAAGGTGCTATTTTTCAAAAAATTAATCGAGGTGTATATTAATGGTAATCGATCCTGCAACAACTAAATATTTAATTAAAGCTCATATAAAAGCTGATGGAATAATTGAAAAATCTGATGTAGTAGGCGCAATTTTCGGCCAAACAGAAGGTTTACTTGGTGATGAGTTAGATTTAAGAGAATTACAAAGATCAGCAAGAGTTGGAAGAATAGAGGTAGAATTAGAATCAAAAAATGGTAAAAGTGAAGGAATCATAACTCTTCCTACATCTCTTGATAAAGTTGAGACTGTTATTTTAGCTGCGGCTTTTGAAAGTATAGATAGAGTAGGTCCTTGTAAAGCAACAATCATTTCTGATGAAGTTGAAGATGTAAGAGTAGCAAGGAGAAAAAGGGTAATAGAAAGAGCAAAAGAATTACTCAACAAAGTAATGGAAGTGGGTAAAACAGATGGTGCCAGTATAGCAGATAATGTAAGACAAGCAGTTCAAGTTGAAGAAATTATTAATTATGGGCCAGATCATTGTCCGGCAGGCCCTCATGTTGATAAAAGCGATGCAATAATCATCGTAGAAGGTAGAAGAGATGTTCTTAATTTATTAAGATATGGTATAAAAAATGTTATTGCAGTTGGTGGTACAAATATTCCAAAATCGGTAAAAAATCTAACAAAAGAAAAAATCACAACTGCATTTGTTGATGGGGATCGAGGCGGTGAATTAATTTTAAAAGAGTTACTTCAGTCCGCTGAAGTAGATTTTGTAGCTCGTGCACCACAGACCCGTGAAGTTGAAGAAATACCTCAAAAGCTGATAATGAAGGCATTAAAAAATAAAATTCCTGCAGAACAATATGCTGAGATGTATGATATAAAAATTGAAAGACATAAAACTGGAGATTTAGAAAAAAAACCAGAAAAGCAAACAAAAAAACGAAAATCTGAAGATAAATCTGAGGAAAAACCAGATGATAGGTTAAAAGTAAAATCTGGGGAGAAATTAAAACCTGAAGAATCAAAAAAAGATAAAATTTTTACCGAAAAACAAAAAAGTTATAAAATGACTCTTGATGAAATTTCTGGGTCACTACGAGCTGTTCTTTTTGACAAAAATGGTAAAAAAATCAGTAAGATACCTGTAAGACAGTTGACTGATTCACTAAAAAAAAGTAATAATATTGCTACAGTTGTATTTGACGGTATTATTACCCAAAGGCTTTTGGATATTGCAAACAGTAAAAACGTAAATGAAATAATTGGAATAAAACTTGGTAATGTAGTAAAGATGCCGTCCTCAGTCAAAGTTTTAACAAAAAAGGATCTTGAATAAACATTATTTTATTTTTTTTTTTAAATATTTATTTTTCAGACCCGTATCAATTTATGATATTTAAATGTTGAACAGAAAATCATAAAAAGCCCAATAATTATGTGGTTATGAATTTTTTATTGAGGGAAGGAATATTATGCAAAAAGATGAGCTAATTCAACTACATACCTTTTTATTACAATTGAAGACACATTTAGATGATATGATAATTAATAATGGTGGATCTGACTTTAAATCATATGAGAGATTAGATGTTTCGCCTTACCAGGTTTATAAATCAAAAAGAGAACATAAACTTGCAGTTTTCATGTTAAGTCAAGGAATAGCATCTTTATTATCAAATAATAATTGTCCGGGTTTAGAAAAAATTTCAAATCGACTTGATCAAATGGCAGAAAGATTTATGACTGATAAAGAAAAGCATGTTTTAAGATCTTAAAGTTTTTTTTTCATTGTGTAAGCATTCGATTCGTCTTGATAAAAATTTTTTATTTGGTTTATTATTATAAATCCATGTTTTTTATAAAATTTTATAGCTTTTTGATTATAGCATCTCACTTCTAATTCTACGAATTTTATTTTTTCTTTTAAGATTACTTCAAAAAAACGATTTAATAACGCGGATCCAACATTTTGTTTTCTGAATAATTCATCAACTGATAACATTAATATTTTTGTTAATTCTTGATTTAATTTAACTCCAATAATAAATCCAACTATTTTATGGTTTTTTTCAGCTATAATAAAACCTTTTGAAAACGTTTCGTAAAAATAATTAAAAATACTAGTGTTGTATCTTTCTGTAAGAGTTTCAGATGCTAATTTAATCACCGAGAACATGTCTGTTGGTTTGAATGATCTAATTATTAACACGCTAAGATATTATAATAATTTAGTTTAAATTACTATGCCTTATTTCATAGAAATTTGGAAATGTTTATTAACAATTGATATATATTTATAAACAACTTATATGGCGGAGAAAGCAATTTTATTAAAAGATAATGATTCAACTATTTTAAAAAAAGCAATAGCAAGAGCTCTATATAAAAAAGATTTTAATCAAGTAAGAATATCAAACATCTTAAAATTGTCACAACCAATGGTTAGTAATTATATAAATTCAAAAGAAAAAATTCCAAAAAATATATTAAATTTGTCAGATATTATTGTAAAAAAAATTAATAACAATAAACAGGCAAAGTTTTACATTTGTATTTCTTTTTCAGATAAACCAATTGAAGGAAATTGTTATATTGCAACTAAAAATGAAATAATAAATACAGAAAATAATAAAATTATTGATAATTTGACAGAAGCATTTTTATTGCTTAAAGGCAAAAATATTGAGGGTCTTATACCTAAAGTTAAGATTAATATTGCAATGGCAAAAATCAATGCAAAAAATTCAGATGAAATAGCCTCTTATTTAAATGGTTTGATTATTGGCGATGATATAGTAACAAGCTATAGTGGAATACATTTTGGAAAAAGCAAGCACCTTTCTTCGTTGCTTTTATATTTAAAGAAATTTTTTGATGTAAATTCAATAATGAATATTGCCTATGTTGGCGATATTCTGAAAACTAATTATGATTATAGTTATCTAACAAAAGATTTCAAACTAAAAGATAAGAAAAAAAATGTTGATATTTTACTTCATAAAGGAGATTTTGGTTTAGAACCATGTGCATATATTGTTGGAAAAGATGCAGTTGATGTTGTAAATAAATTAATAAAAATAAAGGAGAAATTAAAATGACATTGAAAGATGAAAAAATCACAAAGGCAATTATTGAAAGATATATGGAAAAATTTATTGAAAATTTAGATCAAGATGTAGTAATAGCTGGTGCAGGACCTGCTGGTCTGACTACTGCATATTATCTTGCTAATAAAGGATATAAGGTCTCAATTTTTGAAAGAAAGCTGTCAATTGGTGGCGGTATGTGGGGCGGTGGTATGATGTTTAATGAAATTGTTGTCAGCGAAGATGGTAAACAAATTTTAGACGAGTTTGATATTAAATCAGATAGATATGATGAAAACTATTATACAGCAGATTCGATTGAAGCAGTTACCACAATTTGTTCAAAAACTGTTAAAGCTGGTGTTAAAATCTTTAACTGTATATCTGTTGAAGATGTAATGGTGGATAGTACTGGTATTTGTGGTTTTGTTGTTAATTGGAGCCCGACTGAAATTGCGGGTTTACATGTTGATCCGCTATCTGTTAGATCAAAATATGTAGTTGAGGCAACAGGTCATCCTTTGGAACTTTTAAAAATTTTAGAAAAAAAAGTTGATGGAAAACTTTTTACAAAAACAGGAAAAATTGTTGGTGAGCGTTCAATGAATGCAGAGATTGGCGAAAAAACAGTTGTTGAAAATACTAAAGAAGTTTTCAAAAATGTATTTGTTGTTGGTATGGCTGCAAATGCTGCATTTGGTGCAAATAGGATGGGGCCCATATTTGGAGGTATGCTTCTTTCTGGTAAAAAATGCGCAGGGATACTATCAAATAAACTTGAAAAATATAAAAAGATTAGGGGATTGGCAACAATTGATTGATTTTTCAGATATTGATTTTTGTTTTATTACGGATTCTAAGCTTAGTAAAAAATCTATTTTTTCTGATGTAAAAAATGTAATAAATGCAGGATGTAAAGCTATACAATATAGGGAAAAGATAAAAAATAATGAAAAGATGATTAAAGAAGCAAAAAAAATTAAAAGCATTTGTAGAGATAAAGCTATTTTTATTGTAAATGATAAAATTGAAGTTGCTTTAGCAGTTGATGCTGATGGACTGCATATTGGAAAGGATGATATTTCTTATGGCACCGCAAGAAAATTAATGGGTGAAGATAAATTAATAGGGCTTACAGTTCATAATGTAAATGAAGCAATTGAGGCTGAAAAACTTGGTGCAAATTATATTGGTATAGCTCCAATTTTTAAAACAAAAACAAAAAAAGATGCGATTGAACCAATTGGAATTAAAGAAATCACAATTGTAAGAAATAATATTAATCTTCCAATTATTGCTCTGGGCGGAATAAAAAAAGAAAATATTAGAGATGTAATAAAAGCAGGAGCTGATTCAATTGCGGCAATTTCTGCGATTTTAAATTCAGATAATGTTTTTTATGAAACTAAAGAATTTTTAAAATTAATTAAGGAGAGTAAAATAAAATGACTCAATTAGAAAAGGCTAGAAACAAAGAAATTACAAAAGAAATGAAAATTGTTTCTGAAAAAGAAATAATAGACATTGAAAGGCTAATGGGACTAATTGCAAATGGAAATGTTGTGATCCCTTGTTCAAATCTTCATAAGAATATTGATCCCATAGGTATTGGTAAAGATTTGAAAATTAAGGTTAATGCAAATATTGGGTCTTCTCCAGATAAAGCAGAAGTTGCTCATGAACTTGAGAAGTTAAGGGTTTGTATTGAAGTTAAAGCAGATGCTGTAATGGATCTGAGCACTGGTGGAGATATTGATGAGATAAGAAGAGCAATTATTGAAAATAGTCATCTACCAGTTGGTACAGTTCCTGTTTATCAAGCTGCTTGTAATGTTGAAAACGTTGTTGAGCTTGATGAAAGTGATTTTATTAATGGAATAAAAAAACATATTTTAGATGGTGTTGACTTTATTACTATTCATGCAGGTCTAACCAGGCGTTCTATTCCGTTTATTAAACAAAGACTGATGGGTTCAGTTAGTAGAGGTGGGGCACTTACATTAAAGTGGATGATGCATCATAACAAAGAAAATCCACTATATGAAAACTTTGATAAAATTCTGGAAATGGCTAAAAAATATGATGTAACACTAAGCTTAGGAGATGGTTTACGACCTGGTTGTCTTAAGGATGCAACTGATAAAGCTCAAATTTCAGAGCTTGAAGTTTTAGGTGAGCTTACAAAAAGGGCTTGGGAACAAGACGTGCAGGTGATGATTGAAGGTCCTGGTCATATTCCTTTGCATGAGATTAAAGAAAATGTTGAACTTGAAAAAAGAATTTGTAATGGTGCACCTTTTTATGTCCTTGGACCAATTGTTACAGATATTGCCCCAGGTTATGATCATATAACGAGTGCAATTGGTGGATGTGTTGCAGGTTTCTACGGTGCAGATTTCTTATGTTATGTAACACCTGCTGAGCATTTAGGGCTTCCTGACATTGAAGATGTCCGTGAGGGAGTAATATCTTCAAGAATTGCAGCACATGCTGCTGATATTGCAAGAGGAATTAATAGAGCAATAGACTGGGATAATAAAATGAGTGAGGCTAGGTCAAAACTTGACTGGAAAAAGATGATTGAGCTTTCAATAAATCCTCAACTAGCTGAAGATATAAGACAGAGATGTACTGATGCAGATGAAGATGTTTGTTCTATGTGTGGTAAGTTTTGTTCTGTTAAAACTACAAAGAGTGCTTTAAATGAAGATTAAGGATATCGGCGAATTTGGGCTTATTGAGAAAATTTCAAAAAAATCTAAAGATAAGAATATTTTAGTTGATATTGGTGATGATGCAGCTGTTTATAAAACTGAAAAAGGACTTCAATTATTTACAACGGATACTTTAGTAGAAGGGGATCATTTTAAAAGAGAATGGTTTACTGCAAAACTAATTGGAAAAAAGGCAATTGAAATCAACGTTTCTGATATTGCTGCAATGGGAGGAGTTCCTAAATATGTGTTAGTTTCTTTGGCAATACCTAATGATCTTGATATTGAGTTTGTTGAAGAGCTATATGAAGGAATGTGGAGAGTTTGTGATAAATACTCTATTGAAATAATTGGGGGCAATATGACTCACTGTGATACAATTGTTATTTCAATAACATTGGCTGGTGAGGTTGATGAAAAAAATCTTTGCCTTCGAAATGGCGCAAAGCCTAAAGATCTAATTTTTATATCTGGTCCTTTAGGTAATGGACGAGCAGGGCTAAGGCTTTTTCAACAAAATATGAAGGATTTTAATAAGATAAGAAAAAATTATTTAGAGCCAAAAGCACAACTTGATTTTTCAAAAAAAATTGCACCATATGTAAATTCAATGATTGATGTTTCAGATGGACTTGCATCTGAAATAAAACATATTTGCAATGAGAGTAAATGTGGTGCAATAATTTACAAAGACAAAATTCCAATAAATGAAGATGTAAGAATTTTAGCAAAAAAATTAAAAGAAGATGAATATAATTATGCACTTTTTGGAGGCGAGGATTTTCAATTATTATATACAGTTTCAAAAGAAAAATTGACATATATTGATGGTTTTTTAGTTGGAGAAATTACAAAGAACAAAGAAATATTATTATCAAATAAGGGAAAATACGAAGAAATTATTAACAAAGGATATGACCATTTTTCAAATTTTAAATAACTCTTAGTTTGATAAATTAAAAAATAAAAAAGAAAAAGATGTTTTAAATTTAGATTGAGATTAATTGTTTTATTATTGGAAATGAACTTGAAAATCTCTGTAGGAGTCTTATAATTAAACTGTTAAAACTCATCATTTTATATTTTGGAATTGAGACCTCAAAAATTGCCCATCCGCTTTCTGCACCGCTTGTGTCAACTGCTTTTGCTTCAATGGTGTAAGATCCTGTTGAACTCCATGTATGGCTTACGGTAATAGGTGTTCCCGATGCTTCAAAATCAGTCCAATCTGTATTTCCATCTCCCCATTTTATATACAATTTAACATTATCTCCATCTGGGTCTGTTGAAGTAAAGATGTAATCATAGGAAGCTCCTTTTTTACCACTAGGTGGACCGTTTATATCTGGAATTTCTGGTGGATCATTAGGAAGTTGCTCTGGGATTGCTGCAATACATTCATCTGAGTAATATGCCCAAAACGGATTACCGCTAGGTGGATCTGAATATGATTGACTCGGTGTATCATTAAAAACTGCTAAAATAACTTGAAGATTATCAGGTGTTACTCCTGGATAACCTGCAGATTGTCCATCCCAAATTAATAAATCTGATATCGAACCAGTTGCAGGAATGTCTATTGCTTGATTAACTGCAAATTCTAAAAAAGCATGGGAATATGCATTTCCGTTATAATCGGTCCATAAAGTTGATTCCAACTCATTTATATATATTCTTAATCTGCCTGGATAGTTGGTTGCTTCATTATTGTCAACATTGTAACTTATTTCTATTTGTCCATTACCTTGCCAAGTAACATTTAAGCTTGCGACTAAATTTGGTACAGATCTTGATCCTGATGCATCAAGATAGTTGTAAAAAGTTGCGTAATTTGTACCAGGGTAAACATATTCTCCTCCATCCCAATATGATGTTGGAACCCATTTGGGATTGAATTGATTAAACCTTGCTGCCGCTTTTGAATTTTTATCATATACTAATTCAGTGTATTCAAAATTATAGTTACCTCCAATGTATATGTTGTGCCAAGCAAGATTTGATGATGGACAAGCGGGACATGTTGAACGACTACCAACTTCTACCAAAACTGTATGGGTGTAATCTCTTGAAGAATTATTATTAGCAATACTTTCATTTCTGTAATTGTTTTTAATTCCAGCAGCTCCAATTCCACCAAGGACAAATAGTCCTAAAACTAATATAGAAATAATTTTCTTCATTTTTTACCTCCACTTTTAATATTTTATTAACAATTGTGAACTATTAAATATTTCGGTATAGCTTCATTTATAAAAATATATTTTTTAGCTATGTTAAATATAAACCAAAAACCGTTATCAATAAAACAATAATGGGCACACAAACAATGGTTGTCCAGGTTACCGAGTGCGCAGTTGATCTTTTATCAATACCATAGGGTATCAGAAACATATTTGTACTTGTTATTGGGAGAATTGAATTAATAATAATCACCGCAAACCAAGAATTTGAAACAAGATTTGCAATATATAAAGGAACAAAAACAATTGCGGTAAAAACTGGAGTTAGAATTACAGTTAAAATAAATATATTACGCACCCAAGACCAGTGATCTCCCGGCTTATTGTTTTTATCAATACCAATTAATTTTTTCAATTCTGTATTTTTTAAATCTTTAGGATGAATACCTGCACCTACATAATATAAAGCAGCAGGGATGGTAACTGCAGTATAAAAAATTAGCAATGTCTCACGATCTGGTCCAAGATTTTTAGTTGTTATACCCGTTGTAGCATGAATTACAACTGCAGCAATTACAAATGTTATAAGATACCATGGGTATAATTTTAAAAACCAAGGCAAAGATTTTATATTTTCAGATTTTTTAATTATTTTTGTTTCTTTTTTATGCATATATGATAAAATTGCTGGAATAATTGCAAAAAGAGCAATACCCACTAGGGCAATATAAATTGCTGCTTCAACCTTCCAAGGTGAAGCAAGTAAGGCACCTCCTATAAATGCAGAACTTCTACCTTGATTTGTAAGTACTGTTTTTAAAAAAAGTCTCTTTTTTGTTTTTTCAAATTTATATTTATTAGCTATGTAACTTGCATAAATAAATGCAAGAAAATACATGAAAAATATTATTATTAAAACTACAATTGCAAATTCTATTTGTTTCTGACCAAAATCGGTATTTAAAAATATTCTAAAAACTAAAAGTGGGATAAAAAAATAAAGTAAAATAAGTCCAATTTTTTTCATTATTCTATCGATCTTTTCTCTTTTTATTTTCTTTGAAAGAATTATTGTAATAATAAAACCTACAAGAATCCATGGTAAAGTGTAAAGTCCAGATATATATGGAAGTATATCATTTAATATATCTATCATCTTTTTATTACTCCACTTCTAACGTTCAATTACTCTTTTAGCTTTACCTGTACTTCTTGGTATTGTTTTTGGTTCAATTGCTTTAACAGGCACATGTAAATTTAAAATGCTATAGATTTCTTCTTCTGCTTTCTTTTCAAGGTCATCCATTTTACCTTCTTTCCATCTTTCATCAGTAGGTTCAACTTCAATAGATAAAGACGTAATATCTCCTTTTTTTGTTTTAATTATTTGATAATTATCACTGACTCCATAAACCTTCATTAAGGCTGCTTCGATTTGAGATGGAAATACAATTACTCCTTTAACTTTCATCATGTCATCAGATCTACCTTTAATCCTAGACTGAATTGGTAGAGTTCTTCCGCACTCACATGGCTCGTCATATAAAGCTGCTAAATCCTTTGTTCTAAACCTTATTGCAGGAAATGCTTCTTTTGTAAGAGTGGTAAAAACAAGCTCGCCTTCTTCTCCTGGCTCTAGAGTTTCACCTGTTTTAGGATCGATGATTTCAGGATAAAAATGGTCTGCATTTACATGTAATTTATTATATTTACATTCTGATACAACACCAGGACCAATTATCTCTGTAAGACCGTAATGCTCACAAGCAGTAATACCCCATCTTTTTTCAATATTACTTCTCATCTCTTCACTCCATGCTTCAGCACCAAAGAGACCAAGTTTAAGTTTAAAATCTTTTAAGGGATCCAAACCGTTTTCTTCTGCAACTTCAGCAATATATAGCGAGTAAGAAGGCGTGCAAGCAATAGCTGTACTTTTAAAATCCTTCATAATATCAATTTGTCTTTTTGTGTTTCCTGAGGATACTGTTATTACCATTGCCCCAATTTTTTGCGCTCCTTTTTCAAAACCATGAGCTCCAGTAAAAAGCCCATAGCCATATGAATTTTGCATAATATCATTTTTTCTCAAACCATTTGCCCAAAGAGCCCTAGCCATAACCTCTCCCCATAAATCTAAATCATTTCTTGTATAAGGTCCGACTACAGGTTTTCCAGTAGTTCCAGATGATGCATGTACTTCAACTATATCATCTAATTGTGTACAAACCAAACCAAAAGGATAAAACTGTCTTAGATCATTTTTTGTTAATAAAGGTATTTTTTCAATATCTTTCAAACTTTTAATATTTTCTGGGGAAATTTTTGCTCTATTTAGCTTTTCCTTATAATATCTATTATTTCTATAGACCCTCTTTATTAACTCTTTTAATCTTTTTAATTGTAATTCTTTTAATCTGCTTATTGACATTGATTCTATCTTACTGTCCCATAGTTGGGTTGACATATTAGACCTCCCTTATTTTGACCCCTAAATATAGTCATAAAATATAATCATTATGAATTATTGTAAATAATAATCTCTAAATAGTATTTTAAATATCATAATATTGAATTTTATGAATATTGTTGTTATCGGTTCAGGAATGATGGGTAAAGCAATTACGTATGATTTATCCAAATTCTCAAATTTTGATAAAATAACTTTAATAGATATAAATAAACAAAATTTACAATCTGCAAAAAAATTTCTTAAAGGAAAAAATATTGAATATTTACAGCTAGATATAAAAAAAGATATAAAAATAAAAAAAGTGTTTAAAAATTCAGATATAGCCATTTCTGCAATTCCATATACTTTTAATTATAATCTTTCAAAAATAGCAATTGATAACCATACAAATTTTTTGGATCTTGGTGGTAATAATGATATTGTTAAAAAAGAGAGAAATTTAAAAACAAAAGCTAAACAAAATAAAGTTATTGTTATCCCTGATTGTGGGCTTGCTCCTGGTTTAACTTCTATTATTGCTAAAGATATTGTTGAAAAAATGACTGAAGTTAAATATATAAAAATTAGAGTTGGAGGTCTTCCATTAAAACCTGTCCCTCCTTTAAATTATCAAATTGTTTTCTCTCCATATGGTCTTATAAATGAATACGTTGAAGAATCAATAATACTTAATCAGGGAAATATTATTAAAAAACCTTCAATGACTGAACTAGAGGAAATAAGTTTCCCTAAACCTTTTGGAATTATGGAAGCATTTTTAACATCGGGCGGGTGTTCTACCTTACCATATACTTATAAAAATAAAATCGGCTATTTAGATTATAAAACAGTTAGATATAAAGGACATTGTGATCGATTCAAACCATTATTAAAAATCAATCCTAGAAATAAACTGGTTGATTATTTAAAAAATAATTTACCAAAAAATGATAAAGATGTTGTATTATTAAAAGTTGTTTCTAAAGGATTCAAAAATGATATAGATACGAAAATTGAATATATTATGATTGATTATTATGATACCCAAAATAACATTACTTCAATGATGCGAACTACTGCATATCCAACTTCAATTATTGCCATAATGATAGAAAGAAATATTATTGATAAAAAAGGTGTCTTTTGCCCTGAAGAAGTTGTACCCTGTGAGACATTTTTTAAAGAACTTAAAAAAAGAAATATAAAAATACAAAAGGAAACTAAATGAATATAGAAAATTATTTTACAGAAAATAAAAAAAGGGCTATAGAGAAGCTAAGAAAAGCAAAAATTGAAAAAGAGGTTGACATCGGAATTTTACATATTCTTAATATAATTAACAACTCTGATAATTATTATACATCTAGTAGTTGTTCTGGTAGAATTGTACTACTTGAAATTCCAGATATTGGAAATAAAAAAGAAGCAAAATTTTTGGGTAAGTGGCATAGAAAAATCAAGATGGATGAATTAATTTCTGCGTCAAAAAATGCAAAAAAAGGGCAGATATGGTTTCTTTCTCAATCTCCTATAATTCATATAATATCAAAAACAAAGATTGCAGCGGATAAAATATTAAAGGTTGCTATATCATGCGGTTTTAAAAATTCTGGTATGAAATCCCTTGGAAAAAAAAATGTTGTTGAAATTTGTAGTACAGAACGTTTAGATTGTCCTGTTGGAAAAGATGGAAATATTTTTTGTAATGAAAAATATTTAAGACTTATTGTTGATATATCTAATAAAATAATAGAGAAATCCTCTAAAAAACTATATAAAATGGAAAAAAAATTATGGAAAAATTTAAGTACTGAGAAATCAAATGGGATATAGATAAAAATGAATAATCAAAAAAGTAATAATCTTAAAATCTTTATTTGCTTATTAATTGTAACATTTTCTTTAATAGGGATAGTATTAAATTTTTTATTTAGTAAAAACCTGTCAGCAAGTATTAATTTTAACTTATACGCAATAATTTTTCTTTGGTTTTGTATTGTTACCACAACGATATCCATCTATGAAATTTTTGAAAAATTTATAAATACTAATGATACACAAAAAAGTTTGGAAGATAATATTAAAGATTTTTATCAGAGTAAAAACTTAGATAACAAATCAGATGTGGAGATGTATAATTAATTATTATTAGAACTAAATAACCAAGCTTCTTTAGGTATTTTTTTATAGATCTCATAGGGATCTCTTTTGTTTTTTTCCTGAGCGACTTCACGAATACTTCTGTTGTCAAATGACCAGTAAAATTTTCTAATAATTTTACCTTTTTCTTTAAATTCTTCTCTTCTAAGTTTTAATAATTTTTCTCTATGTAACTCATAGAGAAGTGCTCTTGAATATTTATCAATAGCCATGTCTTCGATTTCTTTTTTTCCATTAAAAATATTTTCAACAATTTTTGATAGTGATATTGCATCATCTTTTTTCATTTTAAATCTTTTCTTGAGAGCCTTTGTTAATAAATGCATCATTGTTTAAACCTCACAATAATATTTATATGACTCAATATATATAATATTTATGTTACAAAAGTTATCAAAAATAGTTTTTCCGAATGATTTAAATCTATTTTGTATATACTGCATTTTTAACAAAAGGGAGCTAATATTATGGTAAAACGTGTTTATAATTTTTATGCGGGGCCAGCAACATTACCACTTAAAGCTTTAGAAAGATCACAAAAAGAACTTTTAAATTTTAATAATACTGGTATGTCTGTGATGGAAATTTCTCATAGATCTAAAGAATATGCTGAGGTTCATTCAGAAGCTAATAATTTAGTTAGATATCTTTTAAAGATACCTGAGGAGTATAAAATAATTTGGTTGCAAGGGGGTGCGTCAACACAATTTTATATGGTGCCATTAAACTTACAAAAAGATAGTAAAACATTTGAATATGTTAATACTGGTAGTTGGTCAAAGAAAGCAATCAAAGAAGGAAAGTTTTATGGTGATGTAAAAATTGTTGCAAGTTCTGAAGATGAAGGTTTTTCTTATATTCCAAACGACATAAAATTTTCAGATAATGCTGCATTTGCTCATATTACAAGTAATAATACAATATTTGGGACCGAGTTTCATAAATGGCCAAAAGTGCCGAATAATGTTCCACTAGTTTCTGATATGTCTTCTCATATTATGGATAAGGTAATAGATCCAAAAAAATTTGGTGTAATCTATGCAGGAGCTCAAAAAAATATGGGTCCTGCTGGAGTAACACTTGTTATTATAAGAAAAGATCTTTTGGATAGAGTACCAGAAAATACACCTACCATGCAAAAATGGAAAACCCATGCAGAAAAGGATTCACTATTTAATACTGGGCCATGTTTTGCTATTTATATGGTAAAACTTTGTTTAGAGTATCTTAAAGAACTTGGTGGGATACCTGCAATAGAAAAAATAAACAGAAAAAAAGCAAAACTACTGTATGATGTAATTGACAAATCTAACGGTTTTTATAAAGGACACGCAAGAAAAGATTCTAGATCTTTAATGAACATAACATTTAATTTACAGACAAAAGAACTCGAGGAAAAATGCGTAAAAGAAGCTCAACAAAAAGACCTTATTGGTTTAAAAGGCCATAGATCTGTAGGAGGGATGAGAGCTTCTATTTATAATGCAATGCCAATTGATGGCGTTGAATCTCTTGCTGATTTCTTAAATGAATTTAAAGAAAATAATCAATAATTTTTTTCTTTTTTCTTCAATAATTTTTACATATTGACATTTTTGCAAGTTAACTTTAAATAATAACGATAATAAAAATTGACATAGTAAAATATATTGAAAAAGGGTGAACGGTAAGATGAAAAAAAGAGTAATGATTGTCGATGATGAGCCGGATATACTTAACTCATTAAAAATTGTTTTAGAACGACGCGATTATGATGTAGTAATTGCAGAAAATGGACTAAAATGTCTTGAAGAAATTGAAAAAGGATTTCAAGGAATAGTTTTAATGGATCTCATGATGCCAGAATTAGATGGCTGGGATACTATAAATGAAATTGTAAATAGAGGTTTAATTAATAAAGTTGAAATTGCAATTATAACAGGTAGAGGAACAAGAGACTTTCAAAGATTAAGTATACTTGGTTCGTATGTTTATGATTATTTAACAAAACCTCTAGATATTGAAAAATTGATTTTAAGTGTTGAAAAATGTTTTAAAAATTTACATTTAAACTAATAGATTTTAAAATTTTTAATTTTATTTTTTTGTAATTTTTCCAAAATGACAAAATGTCAAATTGACATTTTTACAAGTCACTCTTAAATATAAGAAATTGTGTTTATTATTTAACATCCCATCCTATGTGTGAGGGTCTGGAAAAATGTTATAGACCTTGTGTCTAGCTCATTCACCAATTTCCTACTTTTAATCCAGACCCCATCCCAAATTTATTTAATTTTTAAAGTCATCTAACTTTTTATTATTTTTGTATTTTAATAAATTGTTTATTGTTTTCCATGATTTTCTTGTATATGGCGGTAATTTATCATAAGTATTAATCCATGTTTTTAAAAATTTCTGAGTAATAGGATCAGCTGGATAGCCGCTACCCAACTTTAAGTTAATTTTCTTTTCTAATTTCTGTGCAATTTTTGTTATTTCTTCGTCTCTTCTTGTTTTAGCAAGTATTGATGCAGCACTTACTATTGGATATATAACATCAGCTTTATGCTTTGATATAATTATTGTTTTAAAATTTAAATTTGAAAGTATATCTAAACTAAAACGTTTTTCATTGACATCAACTGAATCTACATAACAAATTTCTGGCTTTAGTTTTTTTATTATTTTAGAATAAGCATTTACTTCAATTTCATTCAAGGTCATGACTTTTCTCATGTCATCAATATCTTTAGAAGGAATTACTAATATCTCATAATTTGATGCAATTTCAATAATTTTTTTTGCTAAATCTATCCTTTTTTTTGGAACAACTTTTTTCGAATCTTTGACTTTTAAATTTAATAGTTTTTTATCATCCCTAAATAATACTCCTGCAATTACTAATGGCCCTATAACAGGTCCACGACCCGCTTCGTCTATTCCACAAATCATTCATTTATTGAAATGTGATCAACTAAAAAGATGTTACGGAATTTATAGACAGGTTTTTTATTATAACAAAATATTAGTTCATAATAAGCCGATGTAGCTTAGTTGGTGGAGCAGCTGATTCGTAATCAGCAGGTCGGGGGTTCAAATCCCTCCATCGGCTTATAATGATTTTAATCCTTAACTTATTAACATTTTTTTGTTTATTGTAATATTATTAGGTAAAATATCTTTGAAATTTTTATATCTAAAAACATTGCAAACCACCAGTTTTATAAGATGATAGTTATTTCAAAAAATTGTGTAAATTTAATGGTAACAAAAGACTATAAACAGAATTTTGATGAAAGATATTTAGATCAGATAAAAAATGTTACTTTTCAGCCTATCTTTATACTTGGTTTCCCTAGATCTGGTACAAGTATACTTTATAAATTACTTAATTTAACAAATTGTTTCAATTCAGTAACATCTTACCATGTGATTAAATATGATCAGTTACTTTTTAATTATTTTAATGGTAAAGAAAAACAAGTAAAAAAAGAACTGAATCAATATCTATTAAATAGTGGTCAAACAGATAGAGGAATCGATAGACTTAAGATATCAGCAGATTTTTACGAGGAATACGGATTTATTTTAAAAAAGAAATCACATGTACTTGTCATAAAACCTAAAAATAATTCTTTATTTGTAGAGATATGTAAAAAAATTCAGTTTATATCAGATAATAAAAAACCTCTATTACTTAAAAATCCATATGATTTTTCAAATTTTTTATATATTAAAAAATTTTTCCCGCAATCAAAATTTATTTTTATTCATCGTAACCCTTTGAAAGTTATAAATTCTAGTATAAAAACATTTAAACATATATTTACTAAAAAAAATCAATATACTGCTTTGCTATCTAAAGATTATAAGAATGCTTCTAATAATTTTTTATTAATTAAACTTACAAGACAATACCTTTCTTTGACAATTTTTAATGAATTGATTAAACATATAAAATATATGGCAAAAACATCTAAATATTATTTAGAAAATATTGATAAATTAGATCAAATTGATTATATTTCTATAAGATATGAAGATCTCTGTCAAAAGCCTAATGAAATAATATCAGATATAATGCAATTTTTAAATTTAATGCCTACAACTAATAATGATTTCTCAAAATTTATAAATCCTAGGAAAACAATCCTTTTAAAAGAGGTAAAATTTTTACGCAAATATTTATTTAAAAAAATGAGGGATTATTTTTCAAAATTTGGTTATAGAAATTAAATATTGTAAACATCAAGAATTAATTTTTTTTCTAAATTGGCTAGATATATAACAGATTTTTAGTTTTTTATAACATTTACGAAAGATATTATTATTTTTTGAAATATCAATCCTTCTAAAAATTTCTACAGTTTTATAAAAATTATTGAGGAATTTTTTATCAAGAAAAGGTTTATTTTGAATAGGTAAAAATAATTCTAGTTGACTTTTATATTCTTTAATAGCCTTTTTTTTATAATTAATGGCATCATTTATATTAATTTTTATTAAGTTATTTTTTTTATCAATTTTTGATTTTAGATAGATAAAGTACTCGTAAACAGATTTTTTAAATTTTATATTTTTTAGACATTTTATTACAATTTCATTAGTAATCATATGGTCTGGATGTAAATCTTTATCTGAAGGTATAAAAATTTCTGAAGGATTAATTTTTTTAATTAGCTCACAAATTTTTTTTTCAACTTCTTTTCTTTGATAGTAAGATAAACCATCATCAAATCCAAGAAAAATTATATTAGCTTTAGGAACACCTAGATGTCCCATTGCTTTTATATCTTCTTCATTTCGAATTTTTTCGACTTCTTCGGGAGTGGGATTTTCTTTTATTCCAAAAAAAATCCGAAAAACATTTTTACCATTGCAAACGTTTACAATATATACTTTTTCTTTTTTTTTTATTTTTTTATAAATAACACCTCCACAACCAAAACAAGCATCATCTTGGTGAGGAGAAAAAAATATGCAGGTTTTATCCATGGTCTATATGATTAAGAGATATTATAAAAAATTTTTGATTATTAAGAACAATTATTTTTTATCTTTTGATTGTTCTTCAAATATTTCAAATAATCTTTTTACTGCCCTTTTTTCTGTTACATCTTGATTAAGTTTTGATGATAATCTTTGGGCATTTTTCAAATATTTTTCATAGTTGTTAAAAATTGTATGAATTGCTTTAGAAAGTTCTTTTACACCAAAATGTTTACCGGATATTCTTAAACCAGCACCATTTCTAACAAGACAGTCAATATTATATTGTTGTTCTATGAAGTCGGGTATACCTATTGATGGTTTTCCTGAATAGGCTGCATTATATACTGTTCCCCGCCCGCCATGAATAATTGCTAAATCAACCATTTTATTAACAATTTGCGGTGATTTGATATATTTTTTTAATAAAATATTTTCTTTTATATTTTGTAATTTTATATTGGAACGAACAGTGGAAAGTACAATTACGTTATAATCTGTTTGATTAAACATATCTAAAATCTTCATATATTGATTTCTCCTAGGATAACTGCCCATCATAAAAAGAATTGATCTTCCAGGTCTCTTTAAGTGCTCTAAAATATCCTCATCTAATTTATCTACTTTTTTATCTGAGAATCCCATAGATACAGGTCCAACAAAATTTTTTGAGGGGAATTTCTTTGTAGGTTTAATTCCTAAAAAATTTATATCATCACAAATTAAAGTATAATCTCCTTCAAGTATCTCGTTTATTGTTTTAAAAGGTTTAATATTATATTTTTTTGCAACATTATTAAAATTTTTAACCAGAGTTTTATTATTTAATAACATCCAACTTGTGATATATTTTTTAAGGGATTTTGGTAATATTTTTGTAAAGATATTTTCATAATTTTCAGGAAATGTTGCCAGCCCTGAATGATAATAAATGGACGTAGATGTCCCAGATATTAGAACTGCAAGAGGAATTTTTAAAAATCGAGTGGAAATTATTGCTTGTGGATTAAAAGAGCTTAATATTAGATCTACCTCTGTTTTTTTAAAAGCTTCAATTTCGTCTTTTACAAGTTCTTCTAAGGTTTTTATATCATAAGCTAAAATTTGTTGTTTTTCAACCTTAATCTTTGATAAATCATATTTGTTAATCACATCATCATATGTGAACGGCTTTAGTTTAATCACTTCGCATTTGATTTCTTTTTCTAAATGCTCAAATGCCCCTCCATGGCTGAAAAAAATGGCGTTACCGCCCATTTCAAGATATTTTTTAGCAATTTTTAACTGAGGTAAAAGCTCTCCTAATGAATGAAAAGTGGGGAAGAATCCAATAAGAGGCTTGTTTTTTATCATTTTACATTACCTATTATTTTTTTATATTTGAAATTAACAACTTATTTGATCATTTTTTTAAATCAAACTTGTAACATTAGTATATTTAATTACCGATTAAGAGGTTTTAAATTAATATTTTATATATTTTTTAATAGTTAATAATATTTTATAATTAATTTATTAAAATTTTTTATTATTTTTCCATTATCTTTTTTATTCTTATCATTAGATTGTTTATATCAAAAGGTTTTACTATGTAATCTTCTGAGGTCATTTCACCCATGCCTATGCTCATGGTGTCTCCTTTGGCTGTTAGAAATACTATGGGGATGTTTTTCCATTCTGGATTTTCTTTTATTTTTGCTGCTACATCCCATCCACTTATTTCAGGCATCATTATATCAAGTAAAATAAGATCTGGGATTGAATTGGATTTATTCAAAATTTGTAAACATTCTTTTCCGTCATTTGCTTCAATTACTTTGTAGCCTTTGATTTTTAGCATTTGACTAATTGTAATTAAAATATCAGGTTCGTCGTCAACAATCAATATTGTTTTACTCATTTTTAACCTTATTATCTAATATTGTTTTGATTCTATACAATAATGCATCTTTATCAAAGGGTTTTACTATATAATCTTCTGAAGCCATTCCACCCATGCCTATGCTCATGGTGTCTCCTTTGGCTGTTAGAAATACTATGGGGATGTTTTTCCATTCTGGATTTTCTTTTATTTTTGCTGCTACATCCCATCCACTTATTTCAGGCATCATTATATCTAAAAGAACTAAATCTATTTTTTCTTTTTCTAATAATTCAAGACATTCTTTACCGCCATGAGCTGCAATTACATTATATCCACCTAATTCCAATACTGTTTTCGTAAGGTTAACAATATCCTCATCGTCATCAACGACCATAATTTTTCTATTCATTTACAACCTTTTCTTCTTCTTTTAATATTTTATCAACTCTATCTAATAAGGTATCCTTATCAAAAGGTTTCATTATGTAATCTGCTAGACCTTCCTCTAATAGTACTTGTTTTCTTCTATCTGATATTTCCAAAACACTCATGAATGCTACTTTTACATCTTGTGACTTTTTGTTTATTCTATTGAATACATCCCATCCGCTCATACCCGGCATCATTATATCTAAGAGAACTAGGTCTACATTTTCTTTTTCCAATAATCTAAGACATTCTTCTCCGCTATATGCAGCAATAACATTATAACCACCTAGTTCTAAAACAGTTCTAGTAAGATCAACAATATCAGGTTCGTTATCTACAACCATTATTTTTTTCATTATCTCATCCCACTATTTTTTTTTTTAAGATATAATAGGAATAATAATTATTGTATATTAATAATATGTTTTTAAATTAATGCTTTTATTTATTTTTTAAAAAATGTAATATTTATAAATCTAGTTATCATCATTACTATAGAAGTCTTGGAGTGATTTCTGTTGGATAAAAATCAAAAAATTAGATATATTGTAAAAACCAAACTTTTTGCCCATTTAGAAACATGGCGACTTTATACAGTAACTTGGTGTGGACTAGCAAGTATAAATGGTTCGCTTATAGCATTTAATAGTAATGGAAGTCTTCCATCTCTTAAAATAGCGCTTCTTGCTTTATTTATACCTATGATGGGATGGATTGCAGGATTGTATCTATCAGATTATTTAGATAGAGATTTAGATGCTATTCAAAAAACACATAGGCCTATCCCATCAGGAAGAATAAAACCAAATGAGGCTTTAATTGTTGGTGGAATATTTGCAATATCTGGTTTTGTTCTCTCATTTTTATTAAGTTTTTATAATATTATATTAGTTTTTATTGTGGCAGCATTAGTTTTTTTATATGCTAAAATTTCAAAATCTAGAGGAATTGTAGGAAATTTAAATAGAGGTTTTGTAACTGTTATTGCATATTTTTTTGGAATTTTTTCTGCTAATCAACCAATTCAACATATACCACTTTATATTTGGTTGCTATCAGTGATATTTTTGTTACATGATACTAATAGCAATCTTGTAGGAGCAATTAGAGATATTGAAGGTGATAAAGCAGGCGGCTATCTTACAATACCTGTAAAATATGGTATAAAAAAATCTGTTTTTATTTCACTTTTTTTAACTATAACTTGGTTTAGTATAGCAGTTTTTATACCTTATTATTATGGTTTTTTAAAAGATGTCTTTTATTATATTATGTTTTTAGATTTTTTAATATTGTTATTTTTTTATATATTCTTATTTAGATCTTTAAAGGATTATTCAAGAAAAAAAGGTTTAAAATTTCATGAATTTTTTGTAATAGAAAGAACAACTTTGGCATGTGCATTTATATTTGGAATACTAAATTTTTACTTGGCATTAATTATATATTTAGTTGTAATCTTAATTACAGGCGGATCTCAATATTTGCTTAGAAAAAGATATGAATTCCAGGGGCAATCAAAATGAAATGTCTTGTTACAGGGGCTGCAGGTTTTATTGGAAATAAACTAGTACAAAAACTCGTAAAAGAAGGATACGAAGTTGTTGCTCTAATACATAAAACAAAACCAAATATTATATTAAAAGATGTTAAATATTTTACAGGTGATATTACTAAAATTGATTCAATTAGACCGTTGTTTAAAGATATAGATTTTGTTTTTCATTGTGCTGCAATTGTAAAAGATTATGGCCCTAAAAAACAATTTTATAAAGTTAATTTAGAAGGAACAAAAATTTTAGCTAAACTATCTAAAGAGTTTAAAATTAAAAAATTCGTATATTTAAGTCATATAAGATACGAATCTGAAAAAAGTTACAGTTTTTATAGTAAAACAAAAAAATTAGCAGAAGAATATCTTTTGGAGAAATATAATGAAGAATCTTTACCTGTTGTTATCATTCGTCCTGGTAATGTGTTTGGTCCCGGTGCGACAACTTGGGTCTTAAGACCAATAGAACAATTTAAAAAAAATCGTATCTCCTTAATTGATAATGGGCAGGGTATTTTTCAACATACATACATTGACAATTTACTAACTGCAATGATTGCTGTTATTAAAAAACAAGATGTTCTAGGAGAAATGATAGATATAACTGATGGAGATAATAACACAACCTGGAAGATTTATTTTGATGATCTTGCAAGGATTATTGGAAAACCGAAAATTAAAAAAAATATGTCAAAGAAAATAGCTTATTTGATCAGTTTATTTATGATGGGATTAAATAAAATATTTAAAATTGAACCTTGGGTTACTCCAATGGTCGTTCAAATTCTTTCAAATAAAAGTAAGATTTCAATTGTAAAAGCAACAAAATTATTAGGATACCATCCAAAAGTTGATTATCAAGAAGGATTAAAAAATATTGAAAAATGGATTAAAAAAGAGAAATTAATAAATTAACAATATTTCAAATAAAGGAGTAATATATATAAAATGTTTAGATGTATATCTTCATTAATATATGAAATTAGTAATAATCTTAAAACTTATAAATTAAAAAAATTTAGTGATAAAGTTTTTATTTTTATTGAAAAAATATTACTAAATTTTCCTATTTTCCATAAATTTTACCTTGATATTTATGATAATATGACTGATAATGAAATTAATTTGGCAAATATTTCAAAGGATAATATTGTTTTGCATATAGGATGTGGTTCATTACCTGCAACTTGTATTCTTTTATCAAAAAAAATTGGAGCCCATATTATAGGTTTAGATCATGATTTAAAATCAGTAAAACAAGCAAAATTATGTATCTCAAAATATAATCTTGATGATAAGATACAAATTGAATTTTCAGATGCAAAAGATTTTGCAGTTGAAAAATTTGATGTAATCTTATTATCTCAGGGTATAAAACCTCAAAATGAAATTTTAAATCATATTGCTAATTCTATAAAAAACAATACAAAGGTTGTTTTTAGGTCAACTTATGATAAAAAAAATAAACTTAGTGAAAATGATATGTTTTTAAAAGATATCTTTATCGTGGAAAAAATTGTTCATCATAAAGAAAATGGCCCATTAATTTCAATTTTACTTTCAAAAAAATAATGATATTTTAAATATTGTAAAATTTTATATTATCCAAATAAATAACTTTTAAAAAAAATCGATGTTAGAGGAGAAAGATAACATAATACAAAAATTATCACCAATTGTAAAATATTTACTTAAAGAAGATACATTTACTTCTAGAAAAAAAATAAGACCATATTTTTTTAAATTTAGTAGAGAAACAATCAATAGATATCAATTATTTAAACTTAAAAAATGTATTAGACATGCCTATAAAAATTCTCCATATTATAATAAAATTTTCAAAGAAAATAATATTAAACCTAGTGATATTAAATCTTTTAAGGATTTAAGAAAAATACCTCCTACAAAAACTGAAGACTTACAAAATAATCCAAGGTCTTTTTTTGCTGTTCCTGATGAAAATTTTATAAAGGTTTTTACAACTGCTGGAACAACAGGCAAACCAAAAAAAGCCTTTTTTACAAAAAATGATATCAAAAAGATTGTTATGAGTACTGCTTTAGGTGGAAAATTATTATACAATATCACTAAAAAGGATGTTATTAGAATATCTTTTGAGGTAGGTTATGGTTCAGAGATTTGGGGAAATAGTTATTGTATGGATAAAGCATATGGTGAAATTATTGGTGCTTTAACTCTTACAACTGGGCGTCTATCTGTTCAGGATGAATTAGAAATAATAAATGATTATAAACCAAATGTTTTTGCAGATGTTTCATCTAGAGTTAATTATCTAACAAATGAATTCAAAAAAACATGTGATTTAAAATCTTTAGGTATAAAAAAATTGTTAATAGGTGCTGAGCCAACTCCAGATATTATGAGAAAATCTATTGAGAGAGCTTGGGATGCAGATGTTTTTATAGGTTATGGAACAACTGAAAGTGGACTTCTCATGGCCGGTGAATGCACAGTAAAAAATGGAATGCATTTGAGTGAAACAAATTTTTTTACAGAAATAGTTGACCCCAAGACAGGTGAACAACTAGAAGATGGTGAAATCGGAGAAATACTGTTTACAACATTTGATAGGGAAGGAATGCCTTTGATTCGCTATAAAACCCATGATCTGGGTAGAATTACTTCTGATATATGTAGCTGCGGCTTGCCCTTAAAAAAAATATATATTAAAGGAAGATCAGATGATCTTATTCCAATTGGTGCAGGTGATAATCTTTTTACAAGGATGTTTGACCAAGCAATTTTTAGTATTATAGAAATAATAGACTATCAAGTCCAATTTGATAAAAAAGATGGGAAGGATCAAATAACAATTATTGCTGAAAGTAATATTATAAATGATAATATTTCTAAAAAAATTATTGAAAATATAATTAAAATGCCTGAAATTAAAAATGGAATTGAGAAATCAAAGACTGTTACAATGCCAATTGTTAAACTTGTTAAACCAAATACTCTTGATAGAAAATCTATTAAATTTAAAAGATTAATAGATAATAGAAATCTTTACGATTAGTATTTTATTAAATCTTTTTTGCTTTTTTAGTAAATAAGTCTATACCATTTAATAATAGATTAAATTTTTTTCTTAAAAATGCTTGGAAAATTTGATTGGTTATATAACTTGGTCTAAAAAAAAATTTATAGGATGCTTTGTTAGTATATTCAACTATTTCATCAGCTGTGAACCTTCCAAAATTTCGTCTATAATCAGCAGAAAAAGTGTATTTATTTTTTGATTTTTTATTGTTTTTTTAGTTTAAATCTCTTTTATAGTATCTTTTAAATTGTACAGTTGTAGATGCAGGAATAATTCCAAAAAAACTCTTAGTTGTTATAAAAATATTTGATATTTTTTTAACTAAATTTATAGGTGAGTAAAATTCTTCGGCTACTTTTTTTGCACCTTCATACAATTCTTCAACAGTCATATTTTTAGGTTGATAAACAACATCAACTTGAGTATATTTACTCCAGTCTTTTGTAAGAATTCTACCTTCTTTTTCAAACCTATCATATAGAGGTGTTCCAGGATATGGTGTTAAAATATTTACTTCAAGTACGTCCAAATCCCAATCATTAATTACTTCGATAGTTTTATCAAAAATATCTGGAGTATCTTCATCAAAACCAAAAATTATTCCGCCTTGAATAGTCATGCCATAGCTATGAACTCTCTTTATCATTTTTTTGAAATCTTCGACTTTATTTTGTGTTTTTTTAATATTATTTAATGCTTCTTGGCTAACTGATTCAAAACCAACAAACCATTCTACACAACCTGATTTTCTTGCTAGACTTAAAAACTCTTTATCAACTTTACCAAGAATATTTGCAGTACCATTAGCTATCCATCCTTTATTGATTTTTTGCCTTATCAATTCTTTAAAAAGTTCCATAGCATACTTTCTATGAAAGGTTAGATGTGGATCGTGAATTATAAATAATTTATTTGGCATATTTCTAATTTCTTCAACTACATCTTTTATTGGCCTTTGAATAACTATATCTCCACAGAAGCTGCTAATAGCACAAAATTCACAACGATTTGAACAACCTTTTGTTGTTTGAATTGCCCCTAGAAACGGATTATACTTAATAAGATCCCTTCTTAAAGCAGGGATTTTTGTAGCATCAAAACTATGATCTCTTTCATAAATAGGTTTTAGCATGCCTTTTTCAAAATCATTAATTGCTCTAGGCCAAGTTAATTCCGCCAGACCCTTTATAACACTATCCGCATGTTGTTTTGCTTCTTCGGCCATTGCTGTTGGATGATATCCTCCTAAAATAACTGTTTTTCCACGCTTTCTAAATTCATCTGCAATTTTATAGACTCTGGGTGCAGTCATCGTATAACATGTTATTCCGATTAAATCAACGTCAACATCAAAATTAATATTTTCATAATTTTCATTCACAATTCTAACATTGTGCTCTTTTGGAGTTAATGCAGCTAAATGAGGTAGAGTTATAACAGGATACGCCGCAACAATTCTTCTCCATGATTTTTTATCCTTAACGGTTTGCATACCATGTTCAATACGTGGGAAAATTAGTAAAATGTTCATATTTTTTCCTCTAAGCATTAGAGTTAAACACTATTTAATCTTTTTTGAAAATAATAATTTATATTTTCTACCTATTTGATATCATCAAGAATACGAAATCCTTCTTCAAGCTTTACTTTTGAAACAACTACTGGAGGTGGTTTGCTTTGATTTTCTTTATTAACGATTTTATCAACTTCTTTTAAAGTTACATTAACTTCAGATCCAACCTTATTTTTATAAACATTTATAATTTCTTTTTTTATCACCTCTATAGAGACATTAACATTTCTTAGCTCTTTGTCAATTACTATTAAAATTTCTATCTCGTCAATTTTCTTTTGAATTATCTGATATTGTTTAATAACAAATGATTTATATTTTGTTAGAATAGGTTCAATAAAACAAAAAGCACCAGGAGGAAAAATTTTTCCATTAGGTAATACAATATTTGCTCTTTTTCTTCCTTCAACGCCATCTTGAAATACTGGTGTAGTAAGGCCACATTTACACTTTTTAATTTGTAAAATTTTAACGGAATCTTCCATTCCAGTATATCTGATAATTGGAGTTCCTTTCCCCCATAATCTTGTAATTACTATATTTCCTCTTTCACCGGGTGATACAAAATTTCCTTCATCATCCATCGCCTCAATATTAAAAAAATCCCAATTAATATGCCAAGTTCCTTCTGTACACTCTGTTGCAATAGAACCTAAAGCTTCAACTGATTGATAAGTATTTAATAGCGGGCATTTGAAAACGTCCTGAACATATTTTCTTGTATATTCATCTAAAATTGAACCACCCGTATACAATACTTTAGGTTTTACATTTTTCCCAAAACCTTTTCTTTTAAGATATGCTAAATGTTGAAATGTTGCAGGATAAGACAGAATTAGATCCGGTTTAAATTTATCTAATTTGTCGATTAATTTATTAATTGGTATATTAGCATTTATATTCAATCTGTTATTATTTGAAATAAATGGCTTAATATATTTGTTAAATTGCTCTTCAACAACAAGGTCTATTCTGTTTGGATTAAAATTTCCAATGTGGGCAATCCTAGAATGTCTACGATTTAGATTTAGTAAATTTAGTTCACGAGCAAATAAAACACATGACTTCCCAATTGTTAAAAAATCAGTATAAATTGATATAGATTTTCCAGTTGTTCCTCCAGTACATACAATAAATCCATTTTTTTTGTTATAACCAGCTGGTATTATTCTATCTGGAAAGTTTTTACGTAAATCATTTTTTGATATTGTTGGTAATTTAACGATGTCTTTTATTCCTCTTATATCATTTGGTGAAATACCATTTTTTTTATATTTTTCATGATAAATCGGTACTGTATATGCATATTTTACAATTTTTTTAAAGGCTTTATCACGATATTTTTTTATTTTTTCTGGATTTAACCTTTTCAATCTATCTGGATCAAAAAGTATACTTTTGAATAAAGGTATTGAAATATACGGTTTAAATAATGGATTCATATCAAACTCATTTTAGTAATTATTAATTATTGTATATATTCTTGTTTTTATTTTTTAAGATTTTCTATTAAATCTTATTGGATAAGTATATTGTTAACATTATTTTTAGGATTTGTGAAGTTTTTATAAAAATCGATAAAAATATTTATTAAATATATTGAAATATGTACTTAAAATCGTAATACAATCCAGATATAAAGTATTTAAATGAATTATAGTCCCGGCCAGGTGAAAATCTTCCAATTTCATATAAATTTGTCTTTGAACTAACCATTTTCGGAATATTAGTAACAGCACAAATAAAACCATATTTTTTTAATATATTAATTATATCAGAATTAAAATCTCTTTTTTTGCCATTTGGATAACTAAAAGTATTAATTGGTTTGTTTATTTTTTTTTCTATATCTTTTTTTGATTGTAATATTTCATATTCTGCCTGTTTAAGTGAAATATTAGTTAAAATTGGATGGTTTACGGTATGTGCTCCAAAATCAATATTATTTTCACTCATTTCTTTTATTTCATCCCATGATGCCATTAATTCTTTATTAATATCTTCAGAAATTTCAACATCTGATTGTTTTAAAATTATTTCTATAAGGTTATCTCTTTCAGCTATATTTTTGTATTTGAATTCATCAATTATTTTATAAAGAAATAGATAAATATTATTTTTATTTGGAATTGAAATATTTCCATAATTTCCAAGGTCAATTTTTTTTAATTTTGTATAATACAAAACATGTGCTAATTTATTCCACCAAAATATTTTTTCTTTTCCAATATGTCCAGTTGTCAAAAAAATTGTTGCAGGTATTTTATACTTTTTTAATATTGGAAATGCATTTTTATAATTATCTTTATACCCATCATCAAAAGTTATTACTACTCCCCTTTTAGGAAACCTTTTTTTTTCATTAATTATTTCACATGTTTCTTTTAAGGATAATATTTTATGGGTTTTTTTTAAATATTTAATTTGTTTTTCAAATTCATTAGTATCTATAGATCCAATGGACCAAACATCTTTTTTTGTATTAATGCCATGATACATAATTACAGCTGTTTGGTATTTTAAATTTCCATTTATAAAACCATATAAATCTGGTAATTTAAATTTATTAACAATTTTAATAATATTGTTTATTTTTTTTTGTCTTAAATTTTCATACATTTTTTATCTATACCTATCTTATAACAAATAATCTTTTTTATAGATTAAATTCTTTTTATTATTTAAACTATGCATTCTGATATTAAAATAAAGGAAGAACAAATATCTATTCTTCCTCAACAACTGGGTATCCATCGCCTTTAAGTTCTTCTATAGATTGACCATCATAAACTTTTGCTGGTAATAGTTCCATCATTTTAATTGATAGTATCTGTGAAATTGGAAACTTTATTATACTCTTTCCAGCTTTAATTCCTTTAACAATAATTTTTGCAGCTTTATAAGAACTAACAGCTCCTTTTCTATGATATCCTTCAATCATTGGTGTTTCAACAGATCCTGGTTTGATTGTAATTAATTTAATATTGTATAATTTTTTTGCCTCAGCTCTTAGACTTTCAATTAACCAACTTAAAGCAGCTTTACTGGCGCCGTATGCGCCCCAACCAGGCCAACCTCTTTTATCAGGTAGAGTTGATACAGTTGCAATGATAGATGATTTTTGTTTTTTCATTATTGGAAGCAAATATTCAAAAAAGTAAAGATTTCCAAAGAAATTAATTTCCATTGAATTTATTATTACTTCACTATTAAAAGTTTGAATTGGATTTGGAACCAATATCCCTGCTGTTAGTATTGCTAAATCAATTCTTCCATATTCTTTTATTGTAAATTCTACTGCATCTTTAACATTATTTTTATTTTTTACATCACATTTTTTATAAATACATGTTGTTTTATTACTAGTTATTTCTTCACAAAGTTTTTTCAATTTTCCCTCATTTCTAGCAAAAAGGACTAATTTACATCCATCTTTGGCAATTATTTTAACTAATTCTCTACCCATTCCACCTGTAGCTCCTGATATTAAAATAACCTTTTCTTTAAAATCCATTTAGACACCCATTTTATAATATCTTAATTATATTGTTTAATTATGATTTGTATATTATTTATTATTTTCTAATTTTTAATTGAATTTTATAAATAATTGAGATTTTGGGTTTTTATTACCAATTAAAATTAGCATCAAAATCTATTTTTTCAAATTATGAATTGTTTTCTAAAATATCAATTAAATTTTTTACAGTATTTTTCCAAGTATAAGTTATTACACTTTTTCGTGCGTTTTTACCCATATTTTTCCTTAATTTTTCATTTTTAATCAACAACTCTAAAATATCAATTAATTTTTCTCTATTAGAAAAAATATATCCATCAATTTCATTTTTCAAGTAATCTTTAATTGCACCAACATCACTAGTAACACAACAAACTCCTGATTTCATAGCCTCTAAAGTTGAAAGAGAATTTGCTTCTGTAACACTAGGTAATACAAAAATGTCCATAGCCTTAAAATATTCAGCAACTTCTTTTTGACTTACAAAACCGGTAATTTTTATATCATCATTTTTTTTGAAAATGTATCTAGCTGGTCCATCACCGACAATTAATAAAAAAATATTTTTATATTTGGAAGTTAATTTTAAAAAGATTTTGTAAAGAAAATCCAATCCTTTTTCTATGCTGATTCTTCCTACATATCCAATAACAATTTTATATTTTATAGAAAATTTACTAATACCGGGTTTAAAAATATCTGAAATGCCAATAGTATCTCTTTCAATTTTTACTTTTACTTTATTTTTTTTAAGTATTGATTTGATAGTTGGAAAAGAAACGATAACCGCGGTATTTTTATTCAAAAACCATCGTCCATATAATTTCAGAAATAGAAGAGAAATTTTTTTTATAATTTTTGGAATTTTTACTGCTTCGGTAGTTAGTTCCCAATCTATTGAATGAACATAAGTAAAAAAAGGTTTATTATATTTTTTTGCATATCTTATTGCATAAAAAGAAGGATATAGGGGATTAAAGGATTCATGATTAAGAATTATATCTGCTTTTTTAATCTCTTTTTTTAAAACTTTTTTGTTTATCCTTGGTTGACCATAAGCAATAAAACTAAGTTTTATTACTGGATATTTTATGATTTTTATATTTGGATAATTAATTTCTCCATAATCTGGGGCAATTATTGTAACATTATATTTTTCACTTAAATATCCTACTGTTTCATGAATAAAAGTAGATACTCCATCAATCATAGGTCTTATTGTATCTACTAATATTAACAAATTTTTTTTCATTATTCTAAACGCTCTTATATTTTGATATTAAATCATAAAGATTAAAAGGTTTTTCAATTGTTTCCCCGGTGTTGCTACTAAAAAAGGCATGATCACTATGCATTCCCCAATTTCCTTTAAAAGCCTCCATACCATGATCGGAAATAACATAAATAATTGAATTTGGAAACATCTCTTTTACCTTTCCAACTACATTATTTATCTCAAGATAGTATTTCATAAAACGTAGTTTATCTCCTATATAAATATGTCCTAAATGATCTAAAAAATTTGTATACCAAAATATTAAGTCATAATCTTTTTCCTCTAATGCAGAAAACAACTGAGATTTATCTTTATTGTACTTTTTTAAGATATGATTTGTATATTCTACAAGAGCCTTTTTATTTCCATCAATAACCTTATTTAGAAGTTTTCTTTCAGTTGGTCCAGTAGGAGTCCATTCATAGCCTGGAACACCATTTGTCCAGGATCTTTTAAAAAATTGGAAAATATTAGGTTGATTCTTCTCTTTTACATAATTTGCTGCAATCTCAAAAGGATTTCCACCAACAATTCTTTTTTCAAAAAATTTTTTCCAAATAGTATAAATTACTGAATATGGAAGAATACGTCTTACAATTTTTAGCCACCATTTATGTTTGCTACCTCCTAATTTTTTTGTTTTGGATATTCTCTCCCATAGTTTGGTAATTTCTTTATCGATTTTACCTGTTATCATACTCCCCCAAATTGGAGGTGTAACGATTATTTTAAAATCAGAAAGATCTAGTTTACAAAATTTTTTTTGCATTAGGTTTTTTAAACGCCATTTTGTAACTAGATTATATTCAAGGCCATCAATACCTAAAATAATTATTTTTGGTTTTTCTTTGGAATTCATTAATTCCTCCTAGTTTTTTTTATTTCTGTTTTTATTTGGATATTAAGTTAATATTTAACATTTTTCATATTTAAATATTCTTATTTATATAAAATCAAACCCTAAATAATAAAATTTTTATTAAAAAAAATTGATAACTTTAATTATATCTCACTACTTTTTTTTTCAAAATAATTTATTTTTATTTATTTTATATGGACTGGACGGGATTTGAACCCGTGGCCTCCACCTTGCGAAGGTGGCGATCTTCCGCTGATCTACCAGCCCCTATAGATAATTATGAAAATTATTTGGTATTTGTTTTTAACTTTTATTGCTAGCTCTATTTTTTCGCTTCTTTTAATGCTTCCAAGACAGGAAGTTTTTCTCCCATCATAAATTTTTCAAGAGATCCACCACCAGTTGATATATGAGAAATTTTTTCTTGAAGATTTAATTTTTCTATTGCTGCTACAGTGTGACCTCCACCAACAATTGAAAAAACATTAGAATTAGCAACATAAGTAAAAATCTCTTTAGTTCCTTTCATAAATGCGTTATTTTCAAAAACTCCACAGGGCCCTGATAAAAATATAGTTTCCGCATCTGATAATATATCTTTAAAACTTTCAATTGTTTTTTCTCCTATATCAAATAAGTTATATTCAATTGGAAGTTCATCAATTTTAATTTCAAACCTATCAGTATTTTTTTGAACTGCAAAATCTTTAGGAAGGTAAATATATTCTGAATATTTATTTAATAAATTTTTTATCTCAATATAATTTTCTTCTGATCCTTCTTTTGATAGAAGTTCTTCATTTTTTTGCCCCAATTTTATTCCTTTAGATTTTAAAAAGGCATTTGCCGGAAGCCCTGTTAAAAGGATTTTATCCGCAGTTTTATTTTCTAATAATCTTTCGATAGTGACTATTACATCTGAAAATTTTGCCCCACCAAATAAAAAAATTGATGGTTTTTTAGGATTTTTTATTATTGTTTCTAAAGTTGTTAATTCCTTTTCCATTAATCGACCAGCACAAGAAGGAAGAACTTTTGTAAAACCAATCAATGAACATTGAGCACGGTGTGCAGCTGCAAAAGCATCATTAATAAAAATATCTGCTAATGGATACAAATTTTTAACAAGTTCTGATTTAGAATGTTCTTGAGCTGTTTTTTTTTCTGTTTCACCATCAAATTTTCTAACATTATCAAGAATAAGAACTTCTCCAGGTTGTAAATTTTTAATAGAATTTTGAGCTTTTTCTTTAAAAATATCTTCAACAAATTTTACTTCTTTATTTATTAGTTTTTCAAGTGCTTTTGCATGTTTTTTGAGATTAATAAAATCCCAACTTGCTTGACGTCCTTGATGAGCTAATATTACTATTTTTGCTTTTTTTTCAATTAGTTCTTCAATTGTAGGTAGGACCTTTTTAATTCGTGTAACATCAAGAATATTTAGTGTTTTCTTATCAAGGGGCATGTTAAAGTCCACTCTTAATAAAACAGTTTTATTTTCAAAATTAAAATCATCTAAAGTGTTATAATCCTTCACAGTTTTACCTCCTAAAAGTGGTTATAAAAAGTATTTATTTAAAGATATTTAAAAATTTAATTTATACAGTTCTTGTCAACTCAATTTCGCTTATTGAATTGTGCTCACTTATACACATAAAATTTAATAGATCAATTATTCTGCATGAATATCCCCATTCGTTGTCATACCATGACAGTATTTTTACAAAATTACCATGTTCTCCATTAATCTTTGTACTTAGACCATCAATAATTGAAGAATGTGGGTTTCCTACAATATCAACTGATACAAGTGGCTCTTCTGAATATTGCATAATACCTTTTAACCGTCCTTGTGCGGCATCTCTAAGTGCATTGTTTACCTCATCTTTTGTTACTTCTCTTTTTAATATACATGTAAAATCTGTCAAAGATCCATCCGGTGTGGGTACTCTAACAGCCATTCCGTCAATTCTTCCTTTAAGTTCAGGAATAACTAAAGTTACTGCCTTTGCAGCACCAGTTGTGGTAGGGATAATAGAGACTGCAGCTGCACGTGCTCTTCTCAAATCTTTATGTGGGAAATCAAGGATACGCTGATCGCCAGTATATGAATGTATTGTCGTCATAAATCCTTGTTCAATCCCAAATGTATCATTTAAAACCTTAACTGGTGGTGCCAGACTGTTAGTTGTACAAGATGCATTTGAAATAATGTTATGCTCTTTTGCATCATATAGATGTTCATTAACACCTAAAACAACCGTTAAATCTGGATCCTTTGCAGGGGCAGTAATTATTACCTTTTTTGAACCTGCTTGCAAATGTTGTGAGGCCCCCTCTCTTGTTCTAAAAATTCCTGTTGACTCAATAGTAAGAGCAATGTCTAATTCTTTCCAGGGCAATTTTGAGGGGTTTACTTGTGATAAAAATTTTATTGTTTTTCCATTTATCCTTATTCCGTCATCAATTATTTCAATATTACCGTTAAATTTTCCATAGATTGAATCATATTTTAAAAGATGAGCAAGAACCTTTGTGTTTCCAAGATCATTAATTGCTACAATTTCAAACTTTTTACCATATTGCGAATGTCCTAATGCTGCTCTTAGAACGTTTCGTCCTATTCTACCAAAACCGTTTATGGCTACTCTAATCATCCCTTCCACATTTTGCCAAATATTTACAATCTATATAAGGCTTCCGACTATATAGATAATATAATATCCTTATTTCTATTAGATATTTAATAATTATTTTTATTATTTAATCGCTTCCAGGTTATAAATTATATATAAAAATTTATTTAAAATTTTATTTTTAATTAATTTCCCATAATGTCATTGTTTACCTGGGCCACTCACACAGTTTTTACATACTGATACCAACTTTCGGCCACCTGGTGACTTTAATGTGTTTACAATTTTAATATGTTTTTTAGACCACCAAATATCCTTTATTGACGACTTAAAAACATTTCCTAATTTTGCTTTACATTGATCATCCTGACAACAAAGGGACACTTCTCCATCATATCTAACGCGAAGCCCGTTTGTTGCATAACAGGGCTTATTTCTTATTTTTTCTGTTACCATTTTTTTATCATATAATTTAGAATTTTTTCTGATTCTAGGATATTCTGCTGCTAAACTAAAAAGGACATGAGTTTTTTTAAAGCGATTTTTCCAAAATTTCATTTGTTTTTTCCTTTCTTCACCATTTTTATAGTCATATAATCCAATTACGATAGTATCTAATAAACCGTCTAATTTATTACATAAATTGGTATTTTTTTTTAGAATATCTCCATTTGTGTTTTCATGAATTTTTATACCTTTATTTTTAGCATATTTTGCTAACTCAATATACCTATTATCTAAAAATGGTTCAGAGAGCCTGTGAAATGCTAATCTTCCTTTAAACCCTAGTTTTGCTGTTTGATCAAGAATATCTTTTATTTTCCAGGTTGGCATGGATTTTTTAATATGTTTTCCATTAGAATCTTTTCTTATACCTGAGCGATCTTTATATCTCGGACAAAAAAAGCAATCTCTATTACAATCAGATTGAATATCAATCTCAAGGCGTGTCCATATTGGAATAGTTTTTTCGATTTCAGGTTTTATTATCTTTTTAATTTTCCAAAATTTTTGTTTTATCCAAAACCTTATTATTTTGCTAATTGTACTGAATTTCATAATAAAATGAGTTAATATTTCTGATTTTATCATAAGATTTATTACTATATTTTCAGATAATTTGTTAAGGTTCATAATATTTTTTTGTTTTTTAGAGTTAATATATTTTATAGAACAGTTTTCGTCATTTTATATTATAATTTTTTATTAAATTATACCATTTTTTTAAATTTTAGGCTATTATTTATTGAATTGTTAATATTTTTTATAATTTTTTAGCGTCCTAACCTATCAAAGAAATTTCTTCTTTTAATATTTTTATTTATTTTCATTTTTGTCAATATTAAGAATGTTTTAAGTCTCAATTATTAAGTTTTTGTCCCATTATTCTAAAATTGTTATTGCAACTTTGATTATTACTTTCAAATTGTGCCAATTATATTATAATCTATTTAATACTTCCAAATAGATATGTAGGAGCCGCTTTTTTCACAACAACTCTATAAAATTTCCCAATTTCAACATCTTTTTTTATAATTATAGGTTTATAATTTTCTGTTCTGCCCATAAAAGTATTATTTTTTCCTTTTTCAGTAATAAGTGCAATATATTTTTTTCCTATGTGATTAAGATTATTTTGTTTTGAAATTTGATTACACACATCTGTTAAAATTCTTGAACGATCTTTTAAAATTTCGGTTTTTAATCTACCTTTCATTGTTTTTGCTTTTGTATAAGGTCTTGCAGAAAAACGAGTGATATTTGTAATATCTGGTTTAACTTTTTTAAGCAGTTTAATAGTATTTTGAAACTGTTTGTTTGTTTCAGTTGGAAAACCAACAATAACATCTGTTGAAATTGTAATATTTGGATAATTTTTTTTAAATTTCTTTATTATTTTTAAAAAATCGTTAATAGAATATTTTCTATTCATTTTTTTTAGTATGTCATTATCTCCTGATTGAACTGGCAAATGTAAGAATTTATAGATTTTTTTACTAGCAAATCCTTTGACGATTCCATCTAAATTTTTTAAACAGGTATATGGATTCATCATTCCTACTCTAATTCTAAATTCACCCTTTATTTTACTTACATTTTCAAGAAGTTCACCAAGATTAGATCGGTTATTTAACCCATATGAACTAATATCCTGGGCAGTAAGCTGAATTTCTTTGCAGTTTTGACTTATTGCTGAATTGATATTATTTATTATTTCATCTATTGGATAACTTTTAACATTTCCTCTTGCTAAACAGGTTATACAATAAGAACATGAGAACATACAACCTTCTGATATTAAAATTGGGGCGGTAATATTTTCATAATATTTTGGAAATAATGTTTTATTTTTATCAATATAATTTATTTTTTTATTTTTTAAAACATCTAAAATATGATAAGAATATTGAGCTGGTAGAATCTTTGCATTGGGGATAACTGATTTTATTAAATCAGTTTGAACAGAAGCCATACATCCACAGACAACTACCTTTTTACCAATCTTTTTAAAATATTTCAAACGAGAAAGCATACGTTGTTCTGTTGTGTTTATCACAGTACAAGTTAGTATAATTATTAAATCTGATTCATCAATATTTTTAACAAAATTGTAGCCCTTTTTTTTTAAAATACCTTTAATTAAATTTGCGTCGCTTTTGTTTGCAGTGCAACCGTAAACTTCTAAATAAATTTTCATTATTAAGATAATGTAGAGTAGATTCTCTATTTATTTCTTCTCCAAAATTAAGATCTAAATATTTCATAGCAAATTTAATATCTCTTCTCTTTAAAATTTTTAATTTTAGTAGTTTGATACCTATTAAATAAAATATCTTTTCAATTTTACTAATATGAATTCTTTCACTTTGGATTTTTCTACTTAAATCTTTTACATATGGCATATATCCAATTTTATTTAAATCTAAATAGTCTAAAAGCCATACTAATGAGCAATTAGTTTTAATGGGATTTAGTTTTTTCTTGTTTATAAAACCTGATTTTGATATCTTTTTTATAATTGCCTTTTCGCCAGGATAATTTATTACATGGAAAGGAATAAAGAAACGAGGTAGATAATCCTCCTTTTTTGGATTCCAAAAAAACTTCAGGTCAATTTTATTAAAATAATTATATTCAAGATCCTTAGGAATCCAACTCTGAGATATCTTTTCATTTGGTATTTCAAAAAAGTAATGATCTGTTTGATCTGGTGAGTTAGCAATTACTACACAAGGTATCTGTCTTTTAGATGCTTCAATTAAACCTATACTGTGAATAACCTTACTGCAATTTGGGCAAATTCTTTCACTATATGACACTTCACTACCATTGAAGAGATAATATTTATATAATTTTTTAAAAAAATCGTTTCCAGGAGTAACAGATATATGGTCAATTTTTAATTTTTCAACAGTCTGTTTAATATTTTTCTTTGCTAATGGCTGTATTAAACCCGTGTCAACAGATAATGCTAGAATATTAAGACCATATTTTTCTTTTAACAGATAGAGAAGATATATACTGTCTTTTCCTCCACTTAAAAGAAGTAAGCAATCATAATCAGATTTTCCTTTTGTTTTTTTAATAAATTCTTCAAATTCTTTCTTTAATTTTTCTTTATTTTTAATATTATTTAGTATTTTTTTGTCTTTTTCTACACCAAAATGACTTTTACCTAAGCAATAACTACAAACTCCTTTATTATTAAATGATATATTTGGATAAACTTCTGGAAGTAAACAGCGTTTACACCTTTTCATAATATTATTAACTGTTTAGAAGAGTTTATATAGTTTATAGAACAGTTTTCGGTTTTATTAATAGAATTTAGTTTTTTAATAACATCTACAATTTTTTTAAATTTTAAATAAATATGTATTAAATTGCTTCTTCTATTCTTTTCAAAACAAAATCTTTATCAAGATTTGAAAGAAAATAACCCGCACGTGGACCTTTTTCCTGAGCAAGAATTATTTGGTAAATTGTTTTAAAGGCAATTTTTATTGGTATTTTTTTCCCCTCTGATATATCATATATTTTTTTATGAATTTTTTCCGCTTTCCATTCTATCAAAGAAATTTCTTCTTTTAAAGATAAAAGAAAATTTTTTTGTTCTTTTTTAAGATCTAAATCAGGTAATTTCTTTTTAACCTCAAATTTTACTATATCCGGAGCAAAGTTAGCTAACCAATATATAGCATGTTCAGCTCTTTGTTTTAAATGATTTTCATCTTCTTTTTTCAAATCTTTAGGTATTTGATTAGTTCGTCTAAGAATTTCTTTAATTTCATTCCAATTTTTATTTAATTGTACAATAGTAACTAAATGTCTGTATGGTAACTGAAGAGGAATTGTTTTTGGAATATTGTATGGTTGTGAAAGTTGGTAAGTTTTTTTGAGATCTTTCATTCCTTTAGTGGGTTCTTCTTCTCCAAAGTATGCTCTTTCTAATTTTTCATATTCGTCTACTAAATTTAATAATCCTAAACCAGAATCAAATGTTAGATGCTTATTTGGTTGATTGTTCATTAAAAAAAATCTTAAAACTTCTGGAGGTGTCATTTTTAACATTTGTTCTGCACTTAATGCAGTACCTTTTGAGCTGTGCATAGCTCCTTTTCCTTTTAATAAAATAAATTCATAAACGATATATCTTGGAGGAGGATAATTATAAATTTCTTTTACAATATGTTTACCTGTATCTCTTGCCCCTCCAACTGTTCCAAGATCTTTTCCAAAGGGTTCAAAAGTTACACCAAGTATTTTCCATCTTGCTGGCCAATCTACTCTCCAAGGTAGTTTTCCAACGCCACCTTTTCTTATATCAACTTCGCCTTCATAACCACAACTACATTTGTATTCAATGATTGGATATTCATATAAAACTGCTTTTGTATTTGTCATTTTTTTACATTTTTCACATATTATATTAAACGGAATCCAATTTTTTGGGAGTTCTCTTTTTGATATTTTTTGAATTATTTCTTTAATTTTATCTTTATTGTCCATTGCTATTTGGATTGCTTCTTTATATTTTCCAGATTTATACATTTCATTAGCTCTGTATATATGAGGATTAACACCAATAGTTTTCAAAGATTTTAAAAAAGATTGTAAATAATGGTCAGCATAGTTGTTATGTTTATTACAGGGACAAGGAATATCAGAAATTGGCATACCTACATATTTTTCATAGGATTTTGGTAAATAAGGATAAACCTTTCTTAAAGGGTCAAAATCATCAGCAACATAAATAAGAGTTCCTTTACCCCCTTTATCATTTAAACATCTATAAACTGCATCAGTGGTTAAAATCTCCCTCATATTTCCTATATGGATAGGACCCGATGGGGTAATACCTGTAGCAAGAACATGTTTTTTGTCTTTCTTTAGCAGTTCATCAGCTAAAACATCTGCCCAATGCATTGGTGTTCCTCTGTGATAATATTGTTTAAATAACTCTTGCTCTAATGAGAGAACGAAGCGGTACACCATCAATACTATTTTGAGCTCTCTTATTTAATATTGCAATACATAAAACAGAATTTCCTTTTTCTCTTTTCACAGCTTTTAATGCGCTTCCAAAGGTTTTACCAGTTCCAACAACATCATCAACAATTACAATCTTTTTATCTTTTATACCAGCATAGTTTGAAGAAAACGCACCTGATTTCTGATGATGAGGTCTAAATATAGCCATTTCAAGTCCTAATTTGTCTGCAATAAAAGTAGCATATGGAATACCATTTAATGCAATTCCAACTATTGTGTCAATTTCTTCACATTCTTCAAGAATTATATCGCATAAAGCATCTGAGATAAATCCTATTCTAGATGGATATACACCTATAGAGCGCCAACCGATTTTTAAATCACCGCTTGGCTTTTTTTCTTTTCCTTTACTAAGTAACCAAATTGCAGTTTCTCTAGAAACATTTAGTTCATCTGCTATTTCATGTTCAGTAAGTCCACTCTCTTTATACATTAACGCTTTGTTTATGAGTGATTCTATCTCTTTCATACAATTACACCCTTGAAAATAGGTATATAAATACAATATTTAGATTTTTGCTTAATTATTTACATTTATCTTTTAATAATAATTTTGATATTTAACAGTAAAACTAAAATATTATAATTATATGTACGAATATTAAAAACAGAAATAAAGTGATTTTCTATGGCGAAACAAAAAAAAGGTGAAGGCTTTCATTCTGCTGCAGGTCTTATTAGATATTTTGATGCAGAAGAAAAAACGTCTCTTAGAATACCTCCTTGGCTTGTTATTGGTATGTGTATGGCAACAATTGTAATAGTTACTGCAGTAAATTTAATATATAAGATTTAAGAATTATTTTTTAAGTTTTTCTTCTGTTAGTTTTTTTGCTAAATTCAAAGCTTCTTTTACTCTATTTTTTTTAGGACCACCGCTTTGAGTCATTCTTTGCTTTCCACCACCGCTACCGCCTAATACTTTTCCAATTTCTGGAGCAATTTCTCTAAGATCGATATCTACATTATCAGAAGCCATTGAAACAAGTTTTTTCCCATCAAAAATATGAACAATATAATTTTTTTCTTTTACAATTTTTCCTGCAGTTGAAATGCTATCTGATGAAGATATTCCTGTTATAACTTTGATTTTTGTTCCTTTGATTGTTTCAGAATTATTAATTAATTCTTGAATTTCTTTTGGAACAATCTTCTTTTTAAGCTTCTTGTTTTTTTTCCATTCATCAAAAAGATTTTCACTTGCTTCTACTAAATTGTTAACATGCCTTTTTTGATTGATTTTTGTTTCTTTTAAAAATCTATTAAATGTTTTTTCTAAATGTTTTTCTGAAATCGAAAAAATTCTTGTAACTTTCTTTAATTGCTCGGAAATATTTTTATTTTCCTTAATTTCATAAACAGAGCTAATCATATTTACTAATTTGTTATATGTCTCAATTTCTTCTTGTTGATATTCATCAGCTTTTTTGCCAGCTGCAAAAATGATACGATTTACTCCATCTTGTATACGTTCAGTTTTAATTATTTTAATTTTCTCAATTTCTTTAGTATTATTAAGATGTGTCCCCCCGCATGCTTCAACATCAACATTAGGAATATTTAAAACTCTTATTTTATCTCCTTTAGGGACTCCTCCCTGATAAAGTCTAAATCCAAATTTCTTTTCTGCTTTGTTTCTACTAATAATTTTTTTTTCTACAGGTATTTCTTTTTTTATGAATTTATTTGCTAAAGTTTCTATTTCTTTTTTTTCTAAATCAGATATAGTTTTATAATGTGAGAAATCAAAACGAGCTTCATTCAAACCAAGTTGTGAACCAGCTTGCCAAATATGTTCGCCAAATAATTTTCTTAAAGCGCCATTAACAACATGAGTACCTGTATGATGTTTCATTAATGTATATCTACGGTCCCAATCAATTTTACCATGAATATTATCTCCTAATTCAATATCACCATCAACGATATGGATAATTGCATCTCCTTCCTTAACTACTTTTTTCACAGCAAAGTTTACTCCATTCTTTGATAAAACACCAACATCAGTTGGTTGTCCTCCTCCATCAGGATAAAATGAAGTTTTATCTAAAATTATCTCAATTTCATTTTTAATTTTATTTTTCCAAATTACTTTTGCATTAAATTCTTTTTTATAATTATCTTTGTAATATAGAGGGATAGTTTTAGGAAGATTTTGTCTAATTATTTGTTTATCTTCCTCATGTTTTTCATGTGTATGTAATTCAGCAACCATTGATTCAAAATTTTCTGGTATTGTTATTTTTATACCTTTATCTTCAGATATTTTTTTTACAATATCTGGTTGCAAACCATGGGTATCATAAAGACTTATTAGTTCTTTTTTATCAATTATTTTTTTCTCATTTAAAATTCTTTTTACAAGATTTTTACCTTTTTTAATTGTTTCAGAATATTTTTTTGTTTCAATATCTATAATTTCTGCTATTTGTTTTTTTCTTTTTATTAGCGATGGAAAATCTTTTTTTAATAAATCTAATTGCATTTTAACAAGTTTTTTTAGTGAAACATTTAGTTTAATATTTTCAATAAAACGAATTGATCTTCTAATTATTAATCTAGCAAGATAACCAGATTTAACATTTGATGGAACAACTCCATCACCAAGCATAAAAGCAAGACATTTTGTATGATCTGCAAGTGAATACAAACTTGCAAAATCAGAAGAATTTTTTGCATTATCTTTTATATAATTTATTATCTCTGGATACGAAGTTTCATAAATAGAATTTGTTCCTTGAGTAATCCATGCTATTCTTTCCAATCCATAACCTGTATCAACAATATTTAGAGGATTTTTTGAATATTTTTTTCCATTTATTTCATATTTCCCATTTTTATTTTCTTTCATATTCATAAAAACAAGAGTTGCAATTTCAAGACCTGCAGCGACGACTTCAAGGCAAGGCCCAGCATTTCCCCCACCAAACCATAATTCTTCTTTATAATTAATTGAATTTTTTGGTATACCAATTATATTTACAAAAAATTCATTACAAAATCTTACAGTTTCCTCTTTAAAATATATCTCATCCACGTTTTTATTAAAAGCATGATGTCCCATCATTTCAAAAATTGTTAAATGCCGGCCACTAACTCCTACCTCTTCTAAATCATTAAGTCTTATACACGGTTGGGATATTACCAAAGGATTTGCTGGAGCGGGTACTTCTCCAGATGTAACATGGGGTTGAAAATCAGCAATTGATGCAATAGTTAGATAAATATCTGTTCGCCATCTTGCCACAACTGGACAACGTTCACCGGTTTCTGGATATGAAATTCTTGAATGATTATTCTTTTCGAAAAAAGATAAAAATTTTTCTCGAACTTCTGATAAAGATAACGGTTTTTTACCTATTGGATTATTGATAAAACTGAATTTTACGCAAGGTTGATCTCCACATAACTTTGAATTTTTATCTAAAGTCCAGTAATAGGCCCCGCAGGATGAACATTTTTTCCTAATATATCCATTTTTATGAAAATATTTTAAATTTAGTTCTTTTTTTAGAAATGAATCCATTATATACCACTAACGCCAACTGAAATATGACGAAGGTTTATAAATGGTATCAATATGAAGGGCTTCATAATGTTTACTATAAACGAATTAACAGAAATTGGTTTATGGATTTTATATATTACACCAGCGATTCTCTTCCTGTATATTGCTTATTTAATATTAACAAAAGCTTTTAGATATATGGGATTTAACTCATTTGAAGCAATAATAATTGTATTTGTTTCTTTTCTTTTTGATTTTGATATAATATTGATAGGCGTAAATATTTCTAATATATTTCTGTTCTCTTATGGTAATTGGCTTGTTGGTATTAATATGGGTGGAGCAGTTATTCCTATCCTATTAAGTATATATCTAACAATTAAAAAGAAATTACCTATAAAAAAACTATTTATAGGAATAATTGTTGTTACGATATTTGCTTATTTTGTAACATTTCCAGATCCAAGCAAAGGAATAGTTGCAAAATTACCAATTGGTCTTCTACCAGCTTTTATTGCAAGTATAATATCTGTTGCTTTTTTATATAAAGATTTTAAAAAAGCAGCACCTTTTGCATATATATCAGGAACGTTAGGTGTTTTAATAGGTGCTGATTTTTTACATATTGGCGAGCTTTTAAATTATCAAATTGATAAGCCAATAAATGCAATAATCGGCGGTGCTAATGTTTTTGATATGATCTATATAACTGGCATAGTTGCTGTTATTTTAGATGGTATTATTCTATTTAAGCAAAGAAAAAGTAGAGCGATTAACTGAGTTAAACATTTAAATATTCAAAATACTTATTAATACTTCATATTTACTATATATTGACGTCAATTATCTTACGAGGTTTCTAATGACAAAAGAAATCAACGATATGGAAAATAAAAAAGATGAATTACAAATAAAAGCTAATGAACTAAAGGAAAAAAGAAATCAGTTACATTTAAAATCTAAAAAACTTGCGGAAGAACGTGATTCTCTCAACTCAACTATTCGAAAAATAAGAAATAATATTACGGATCATAAGAAAAAAAGGGATGAATTGAATGAAAGAGTAAAACATGCAAAAAAGCAGAGAAACAAACTTAATACTACTTATACCAACATTAAGAAAAAAATTATTGATTTAGAAAAACAACATTTAACTTCTTCAGGTGGTAATCTTAACAATCTTAGAAAAAAATTAAAGATTTTAGAAAACGAGCAAATGACTCAGCCAATGTCTCCTCAAAATGAAAAAAAATTGATTGAATCAATTTCTGAACTTCATAATAAAATTAAGGAACAAGAAGATCGGTTAAACAAGGATCCAAAATTAAAAAAGGCTATAGAAGAAGAAAAAATAATTAAACAAAAAGCAGAAAAACAACACGATTTAGTAGAAAAATTAGCCACAAGAGCTCAAGAAGAACATGAAGGTATGATTAAATTAATAAAGCAACTTGATAACTATATTAAAAAGGTAAATGAAATTCAAGAATCTATAGTAATGACAAAAATTGAAGCTGACACTGTTCATAAAGAGTTTATAAATTGTGTTGATAGTATTCATGATTTTGAAAGAAAAATTTCATCAGATAAGGAGAAGAAACACCGTGAGAAAAAAGCAAAAGAAGTCTCTTCTGCCCAAAAAGAGGCAAATGAAATATTTGAAAGATTTAAACGCGGAGAAAAGCTAAGTACCGAAGATCTGATGGCATTACAAAAAGCTGGGTTAATTTAGACTTATTATATATTTGGAGGGATGATTAAATATGCAATGCGAACTTTGTGGTAGAGAATGTGATTGTAGACCTGCAGTTATTGACGGAGTTAAAATGATGCTTTGTCCAGGTTGTATACGGCATGGAACTATCATAAAAGATGAAAAACCGAGCAATATAAAACCAAATGTTTTATCAAATAAAATTTTTAAACCTAAAGTTAAAGATGTTTATAAAGACATGAACAAAGAACTTGTATCTAATTGGAATATTTTAATAAAGAATGCAAGAAAGAAAAAGGGTCTTAGTCGAGAGGAACTTGGTTTCAAAATAAATGAACGAACTGTAACAATTGCAAAAATCGAAAATGGAGATCTTAGGCCTTCTGATAAAATGGTTAAAAAACTTGAAAAGGAATTAGGAATAACTCTTAATGAAGAGGTGAAAAGTGTTTCTTCTATTTCAAATATTTCTAGTTCTAGAAAGGGTTTAACCCTTGGTGATTTTATTAAAAAAGAAGAAAAATAGATATGGAAAAGAAATATTTATTAAAAGCAATTAAAGCTTTATCTGAAGGCAAAATAGTTGTATATCCTACAGATACTTTATATGGTCTAGGGGCAGATATTTATAACGAAGAAGCAATAAAAAAAATTTTTAAAATAAAAAAAAGACCTTATTCTATACCAATTCCTATTGCAGTTTCAAGCTTAAAAGAATTACAAAAGATAGCATATATTGATGATAAAACTAAGATTGTTGCAAAAAAATTTTTACCTGGAAAATTGACATTAATCTTAAAAAAAAGGGATAATATATCTGATATTCTTACAGCAAATTCAGATAAGATTGCGGTTAGAATTCCAAATAATGAAGTTGCTTTATATTTAATTTCTAATTTTGGTCCTATTACTGCAACAAGTGCAAATATTCATAATTTAAAAACACCAAGTGATATAAAAGATATAGTTATGCAGTTTAAAGAAAGTGATATTACTGTTTACCTTGATGATGGTAAATTAAAAGGAAAATCTTCAACAATCATTGATATGGCGGAAAAAAAAATTAAGATTATTCGTGAAGGTTCAATAGAAAAAAAAGTAATTTTAGATGTGATTTTAAATGAATGACGATGTTTATGAGAAATATAAACTTGCTGGAGAGATAGCGGCTAAAGCAAGAAAATATGGATCTAGTTTAATCAAACCTGGAATAGGTTTGTTAGAAATTGCAAATAAAACTGAGGGTAAAATTTTAGAGGAAGGTGCAGGTCTTGCATTTCCTGTTAATATATCAATAAATGAAATCGCTGCTCATTATAGCCCAGTACATGACGATAAAAAAATAATACATAAAGGTGATGTAGTAAAATTGGATTTAGGAACACATATAGATGGTTATATTGCAGACACTGCAGTTACAATTGAAGTTAAAACAAATAGATATGAAGATATGATAAAAGCATCAAGTGATGCACTGGATTCTGCAATTAATCAAATTAAACCAAATATTAAACTATATGAAATTGGAAAGACAATACAAGAAATTATTAATTCATATAGTTATAAGCCTATTGATAATCTTACAGGTCATAGTATGGAAAAATATAATTTACATGCAGGTATGTCGGTACCAAATATTTTTGATAAAACTCAAAATTTTGAAACAAAAGTTGATGATGTTTTTGCAATTGAACCTTTTGCAACTGATGGTGCAGGTCATGTAAAAATTGGTAGTGGTAGTAATATATTTATTTGTAAGCAAAACCTCAATACTAGATTTATTAGAAATAAGCAATTAAAATTTTTATTTGCTAAGATAAGAAATAGGTTTAAAACCCTACCTTTTGCACAAAGATGGATTGAAGAAATGCATTCTGGTAGTAATAGTATATTAAGAAAGTTATTATTTTTAAGATTAATAAAACAATATCCACAACTTATTGATGCAGGAGGAGGTATTGTAACACAAAAAGAACATACTATGATTTTAAATGATGATGGTTGTGAGGTAATAACTTGAAATATAAAAATTCAAATAAAAATGAAACAAAGATTATTAAGTTCGAAGAGTTAAATTGGAAACAGATTGAACAATTGGATAAAAACAAAACAATTTTCTTTTTACCTATAAGTCCACTTGAAGAACATGGCCCTCATTTACCTATTGGTACAGATTTTCTTACAATTAAAGATATTACTATTGAAGCAATAAAAATTTTAAATAAAAAAAGACCAGAATTAAATTATATACTTCTTCCCGCAGTTCCTATAGGCTATTGTAAATTTAATACAGATTTTCCTGGAAGTATCTCAGTTAGTGGAAAAACTGTTAGAGATGTTGTTTATAGTTTTGGTTCTTCCCTTGGAAATTATGGATTTAAATTTTTGGTTTTATGTACATACCATATGGCAGTTGCTCATTTGAAAGGGATTTATCTTGCAATGAATAAATTAAGAACAAAATATAAAATGAAGATTTGTGAACCTTGGGCACCATATTTTTATAGTGATAAAATCAAAAAAAATGAACCAAAACTTGGTTTTGATACAAGTAAAGAGCTTCATGCTGGTTTTCGTGAAACATCTCTGATGAAATATCAATATCCTTATCTTGTTGATGAATCATACAAAGATCTACAAAGTATCTATAGAGATATGGAATCTCCACTTGTTATTGGTAAAAAATTTAAACAATTAGGATTAAAAGATGGTTATATAGGTAGCCCATCAAAAGCAGATGTAGATTATGGTCGTTGGTTCTTTACTGAAAGTGTAAATGTTTTTGTTAAATCATCAATTGATTTATATGAAGGAAAAAAACAAGATGAATTACCTAGTAAACTTAAGGCTGCTATGAAATTATTTTTTTGGCAATAATCTTTCAAATAAAGCACTTATCATTATTGGTAATATTACTGTTGCATCACCTTCAATTGTAACATTATCTGCTTTTTCTTTAAGCTTACCCCAAGATATTGCTTCTCTAGTCTGTGCTCCACTAAGACTGCCATCATATTCAACAGCTGTTGAAATATAAACTGCGTAATCAAGTCCTCCTTTGAATTGATTCCACCAGATTGTGTGATGTTTGGAAATTCCGCCTCCAATTATTACTGCTCCACTTTTTTTTGCACCAAATATTAAATCTGAAAGTTCTTGTTCATCTTTTAATAAATCAATTTTTAGATCTCTATGTTCTTGATAATACATCCAAATTTGAGAACCAAAAGCACCATCTGTAATACCTGGTATATACATAGGAATTCTGTTTTTATAAGACCAATAAATAATTGATTCTTTACCATTTTTTTCTTTTTCTAATTCTTTTCCAAATTCCCAAACAAGTTCTCTTGTTGACCAATTGTGTTTTAAATTATAAATTTTTTCTAGAATTGCTTGCATTTTTTCTTCAAGAATTTTACCATAGCATTCGTTTGGTATGAAAATATTTCCAAGTCTGTTAATCCCTTTTTTATGTAATTCTTTATCATCAACAAAAAAAGAGCCATGATAGTAATTTTTCCAAATTCTTGCTAAATCATGATCAAGTGTTCCAGCCGTTGTAATAATAACATCGACAAGTTTTTTTTCTATCAAATCTTTTATTATTCCTCTTGTTCCTGTTGAAACTATACACGCAGGAAAGGAAAGAAATTTTACACAATTTTCTTCTTTTATCATGTTTTCGAGGATGTTTACCCCTAAACCAACTTTTTTAGCTGTAAAACCACCTGAATCAAATAACTCTTTTACTAAATCATTTGCATTCATTCCTTTTGTTAAATTTATGTCTTTTACTGGTTTTTTTTCCATTAAATATTGCTCCTTAGTAAATAGCAAATGCTCCGTAACCAACGCATGAGCTTCCTGGATGCACCTCATAGGATGTTCCATATTTAAGTAATTCTGATTTATTAGCACCAAGAATTTTTGATGCAACAAGCATACTTGCTATTGGACCATAACCACACATTGTTATATTATTTTCATGAACCGTGTTAATTAGTCCTTTAGGATCCAAATTTATTATTTTTTCTATTGCTAGTTGATCCTGATTTTTTGCATATTTGTCAACCCTCATATCTTGAGGAGGCATACTGCTATAGTTAAAACCTACATGTGAAAAATCACTGCTTGATATAATTACAATATTTTTATCAATTTTCTTAATTGCTTCAGCAATTATTTTTCCAACATCATTTGCGCTTTCAAAATCTTGCATTGCCATTGATATTGGAGCAAAATCAAATTCTTTTTCTTTAGATAAATATTGTAAAAAAGGTAACTGTACTTCAATACTATGCTCATACATATGTGCACTTTCATCTTTGTCAATTATATCTTTCAAAAGATTTTTTGATAATTTTTCATTTATTGAGACTTTTCCTAGAGGTGTTAACCAAGAGCCTTCAGTCATTAGAGCTATTCCAGAACCTAATCCTGTATGATTTGGTCCAAGAATAATAAACGTATCAGCAAAACCATTATTTGCACAAATATTATAAGAATGGGCTGCAATGGCACCTGAATAAATATAGCCTGCATGGGGAACAATTAATCCTTTTATTTTTTTATTTCCCTTTTTTATTGTTGGAATATTTTGAGGACCTCTATCATCTAAAAAACATTCCTTTATTGTATTTTTTAGATTTTCTTTTTTACTATCATAAAATTGTCCTGCTACAGTTGGTTTTCTAATTATTTCCAAAATATCTTCCTCCAGCACGTAATATTATATAAAAATAGATTAAATCTTTTTCACAAAAAATATAAATACAATTATTGAATTCGGGATTTCAGACCAGGTTGGAAGTAATTAATGGAAACAGTGTGCCATATAGAAATAATAAAAGATGGTAGAGACTTTGTTGCAAGGGCTCACATGGCTGATGGCTCCATCAAAGAATATAGACATCAGGTATTCGAAGATGTTCTTACTGAGATGGTAATAGACCTTCAAGAAGAACTTGCTGATTAATTTAAATTTTTTTAATTATCTTCCGGATTTGTAAACATTTTATTTTCATTGTCTTCATCAGATGGTTTAATCTTTTTCATTTCATAATGACATATTATTGAAACACCGATTGTAGTAATAATTGCAGTACCAAGAATTACTACAAATGCAATATCCATGAAAAGACCCTGCATTTCTATACCTAGATTATAACCCGGAACTGTTTTTGTACCCACACCAAGAATTAATGGTGTAAAACTTATTGCAAGAATTGCTGCTGCAAGACCTCGAGGCATCATAACAGTCATTGTTTGTTTATCATCTTTTTCAAAATCCCCTTTAAAAGTTGATATATAAATTGCTAAGTATCTTACAATTAATAAAACAATTAAAATAATAATTCCAATTATTATGAAATTTACTGATCTAAATGTTGCAATCATACCAAGATATACAAAAAAGAATGTTCTTATTACAAAAGATGTTAAACTGTGGAATTGCTTTGTTTCTTGATCCATTTCAAAACCTTTACCTTGGTAATTTATCATTTTAAGTATCTTTTTTCCATTTCCAAGAATCAGACCAAACATCAAGCAAGATATTGCACCTGCTCCCTGTCCTCCCTCATTTATCCCTACAATTAAGGCAGTAAATGAATAAACAAGAAATACTAATGCAAGCGTAAGAATATATGAAAATTGTTCTTTTTTAACCTTATTCATTATAAATAACCATATAAACCCAAAAACAGCACCTAGTACAATTCCAACTGAAAAAGTTTTAATAAGATTTCCAACCCCGAGTAATAAGTTTAGTTCTCCAACAATAAAAACCATATAATATATTGCAAAAACAACAACAATACAAATTGGATCTGTAAGAATACTTTCTATTGATGTAACCATCTTTGTTTTTTCTTGAAGATTTTTTAGTCTATATGCAAGAGGTATTACAATCGGACTGCTAGTTCCCCCTACTATTGCTCCTAATACTGCTCCTATTACAAGACCATGACCTTGAAGATCAATTACTCCAAAATACTCAAGAAAATATATTATAAACAGTGTAGGTATAAAACTTAATAAAAAACTAGTAACAGTAAGTAATAAACCCCTAGGTGCCCCTTTGAATAGTTGATGAATATCTGTATTTATTCCACCGTCAAACAATATAATTATTATTGCTATTGCTCCAATTAGACCTGATATGTCATCAAGTAATGAAGGATATAAACTTTGAAAATTTTGTACTTTAAAGAAAAAACCAACGATTAATCCAAATAAAAGAAGCCAAACAATACTTGGTATCTGTGTTTTGTTAAAGATATAATTTCCAACAAAACCTAAAATCATTACAAAACCAAGAGTTACTAGACCTGCTATTAAATCCATATAAAAAGTAAAAACTAATTATTTTATTTTAACTTTCGCTTTTATTTTTTTTATCTTAAATTTTGTTAAATAAAACAATTACCACAATTAAAGCTGCTAAAAGTCCATACATAAAATAAACCATTAATTTTCTTTTCTTAAGCATGCTCTGATATTTTTGTTTGCATTCTTCCGAACATAGCGTTTCTGAGATAGGAATTGCTTTCATACAAACATGACAATGATTATGTTGAGGTATTTTTTCAGCCATATCAATCAACCTATATAGTATACATTCTACTATGAAATATTTTTCCTAACTATTTTTTATTACAACTTTACCGTCGATTACTTCAATATTTACTAGGACATTAATATCTACTTTGTATTTCTCTTGTATTTTTTTTGCATTGTTCCCTTTATCAACGACAATACAAATTCCTTTGATAATAACTCCAATTTTATCAAGTATCTTTAAAACCGCTTTTAATGTACCACCCGTACTTAATACGTCATCAACAATTACAATTTTATCTCCTTTTTTCAAGCCATTAATATATAGATTTGATTTTGAATAACCAGTTTTTTGTTCAACAACAATTTCTCCCTCCAGTCCATAGGATCTTTTCCTAATTATTACAAAAGGTTTTTCTGTTCTAAGTGAGAGGCTTGTAGCAAGAGGGATACCCATAGCTTCGATTGTCACTATTTTATCAAATTTATCAAGTTTTTCAATACGATTTTGGATTTCAGCTATTACTTCATTTAGTAAATCTGCTTTAATTTCTGGTACACCATCAGTTATTGGATGAACTACATAAAAATAATCTCCCTTTTTTACGATTGGTGCTTCAATTAAGGATTTTTTTAATTTTTCAAGAGCCATATATTATATCTCTCCTGTCTCTTTACATACTTTTTTTAAATCAGGTATAAAATCATCTATTATTTTTTTTGTTATATGTGGCATTATTACAATCCTAATTGAGGATAGTCTTTCCATTTTATTAACTTTCCAATTCAGTTTATTTAATTTTTGAACAACTTTTGATGGATTTTTTAATTTAATTGCAATTACATTCATTGTTGGATCTATTACAATTTTTAGTCCAATATCTTTAATTTTATTTTTGGTATATTCTGTTAAGTCCATACATCGTTTTATTAGATTTTTATATCCAGTTTTTCCAAAATATTTTGAAATTGCATATGCTGCAGCAACTGGACCTCCTGACCTTGTTGATAGAATGCCTGCTTGTTTTTTTCCACTCACATAATAAGTTTTTACACTAATTTCTTCTAACCATTTTTTATTTTTTGTAATTATTGATCCAAGAGGGATAGCTGAGTATCCCATTTTATGGGCATCTATTGAAATACTACTAACACCCTTTAATTTAAAATCAAAATCTGGAATATTATATCCTAATTCCTTTAAAAATGGTATCACATATCCTCCAAAAGCTGCATCTACATGCAAAAATATATTTTCATCTCTGCATATTTCACTTAATTCTGGTATAGGATCAATTGTTCCTAGTTCAGTGGAGCCAGCTATACCAATAACTGCACAAGTTTCTTTGGAAATATTTTTTTTAATTTTTTTTATATCTACGATATAATCTTTATTTAATGGTATTGTTTTTATTTTTATATTCATTAATGAAGCGATTTTTTCAAATGAAAAATGGGCACTTTGAGGAATTAAAATTTCATATTTTTTAGAAAGATTTTTTGCAATCCAAATAGCTGTTATATTACTTTCAGTTCCACCGCTCGTAATTAATCCAAAAGCATTTTTAGGCGCATGTAAAAGTTTCATATAAAAAGATATCAATTTATTTTCTATTTCTTTTGTACCTGAAAATAAATCAGGGTCGCCAAGATTCGTTTCTAAAAACTTCATGTAAACTTCTTTTGAAATATTATGTGGTTTAGTACACATAGACCCAAGAATATTTCCACTTGAAAATGTATAGTCTTTATTTCTATATTTCTCAAGCTCAATTAATATTTCTTTATACTTATTTTTTTTATTCATTTTCTATTCTGCATACCTATTAACTCAAAAAAGATTTCGCTTTATTTTACCATCACATTTTAATATTGGTAATTGTATTTTGATTACATGATGGAAAAAGAAACTAACAATAATCTAGATGAAATTACATCCTTTTTGAAACTACCTGTTTATACTCGTGAGGGGACCTATGTAGGGCATGTAAGAAATGTGTTTATAGATATGGATGAAAAACGTGTTAGCAGCTTGCTTCTTACTAATACAAATCCTTCAATAGTTGAAGGTACTGTTGATGTAGCAGTTCCTTATAGATGGGTTAATTCAGTTGGCGATATAGTTATTCTTTCTTATTTCCCTGAGAGAGTCACAACAAAGAAAAAAGAAGAAAAAACTGAGGATGAGGAAGATTCAGAAATTGATGTAGTAGAATAATATAATAAAAATTTTATTAATTCAACAATAATTTTTTCTTTAATTTTGAGAAGATATAGATTTTTAATTTGTGATTAATCGTTCTAGGGAATTATAAGCTCTATTAGCATCTTTTTTATTTATTATAAAAGTAACTTCTACATCAATTGAAATTATCTCAATTATGTTAATATCTTCCCATGCTAAATTTCTTGTTAATTGAAATAAGACTCCAGGTTTTTCAATTCTTTCTTTTCCTACAGTAAATGATAATGCTACAAGATCTTCCTCAATTTTTTTTATTTTTTGGTTTTGTAATAGATTTAGAATTTTTGTTTTATTTCTTTCATTTGTAACAATTGCTACATGAGTTCTTCCATAAATAATATGTAAAATATCTCCACCTTCAAAATTCATAAGATCATAAAATCTATAGAGTTTGTTAAGCAGATCTTGGGTTTTTACAACATTAATATCAATAATATGTGTTTTCATATTTACTTCAGACTGTCTTGTATCAAAGCTTATATCTCTAAATTTGGTATTTATTTTATCAGCATATCTTCTCAAGGCAGTAACGATTGCAGAATGTTTAGTATCTTTTCCTAATTCTTTATCTATCATAGGTTTTAGATTTTTTGCAACGGCTCCATATGAAGCTATACCTTTACTTAATGCTTCATGAAGGTATATTCGTTCAGAGACTAATTTTTGAACAATATGACTTACAGTTACCATATTAATAACATATATTTTGCCAATATAAATAACTTATTGGTTCAATAAATATCATTTTTTTTTAAATATGACATAAATGATGGCATTTTGTTTTTTAAATTCTGTTTATATAAATATAATTTGAAACATATTCTTTCATAATTTAATATTATGGTCAATAATAGGTCATAATCTTAATTTGCTTGAACAACACAATTATATTTAGGACAGAAATGATGAAAATATTTAATATATTAAAATGTAGAGATATAATATCCAAACTATTTGATTTTAAGCCTAAATTATTAACGATTAGACATTTTGGTTTTTCAGATAACTTTAAAATTTATATTTATGGATTTTATATATTTACAATATCTATTTATTCAGTTCTCATAAATATTGTCAGTGATATTATTACAATAAAATATAGTTATTTGATAAATAGGAAAGAATTTTATATTATGAAAGTTATATATAATTATAAATATAGATTGTATGAAAAAGTAAGAGATGTACAACAATATTTAAATATAGGAAAATCTAAATATATAATCAAAATATAATAATTGGTGATAAAAATGACAAAAAGATTAAAATGTGTAAAAACAAGCTTAATAATGGCAGTATTATTATTTAGTATATTTGCTGTTTTTGCTCCAAGTTCTTCAGCTAAATTACTTACGGTTTCACCTTTAATAACAATTACTCATGATAAGGCCGATAATATTATTCCCAGAAGTGGTACTTTAGAAATAAATCTATCTGTATCTTTAGTTCTTAGTGGTATAGGATCAACTTATGTAGAAACTAGAAGTTTGTTAGCCAGCTCTCCAATAAGCATAACATTGGAAGTTGAAGAGCAATACGATTGGATTGATGCTAGTATTTCTAATTCAAATGCTGAAATAAAAATAAGTGAGACAGGTAAAGCATGGGAAGCTTCAAGAGTAACTTTAACTGTTACAGAGAAAGCACCAGCCTTTACTTTAGGAAAAGTAAAAATTATTGCAAAATCACAAAAATTATCAGGGATATTGTTTGAAATAGAATCTGTTACAGCAACTGCAGATGTTCCTTTTGAAGTTGGATATTGGCCAGTAGTTAATTTTGAATTACCTGAAGGTAATTTTAAAGAAATTGGACCTCTTGATACCGCTGATTTTCCCATTGAAATTAATAATCTTGCTAATGGAATGACAGATGTTCGTATTGAAGTGTTAGATGGCCCGGAGGGTGATTGGGTTGTTAGTCTTCCTTCAAGTGTTAAGCTCAGTGATTTTTTAACTGAAGAGAGGAAAAAGTCAACTATACATTTGACAATTAAACCTCCATTTGGGTTTGGCTTTCATAACGATAGAGCAAGTTTTAAAATTAAATTTACACCACAATATTTTGGTGCAAATGTTGGTAGACCTGAGTTAATGGGGCAACCGGAAATAATACAATTCAATGTTCAAAGTATCGGTATGTCACCTGGAGCAGGGTTTGAATTACCAATGATCATTACGGTTTTGGTTGTTCTATTTATAGGTGTTTACTTTTATAAAAGAAAGAAAAAATAATTTCTCTTTCTTTTATTAAACCCATAATATGAATATAAATCCACCAAATTTAATAATTATATAATTTTGAAATATTTAACAGTAAACTATAAAAAAGGATATTAAGTTACCATAATATTTATATATATAATAAGATAAATAATATATGGAAAAATTACATGCGGCGATTTAAAATGAATAAAACATTTCAGCGATTCAAAATATTAATGATGTTTTTATTTTTATTTTGTTCATCACTGTTTGTCTTATCTCCAGTTGGAAAATCAGATTCTTTTGATGATATTTATACATGTTACCCTTTAGTTGAGTTGGAATATAATAAAACACTTTTAAAGGACCCTGTTATACCATATGATGAACCAAAAAATATTCCAATAACTGTTAAAGCTAAAATTTATGGTCCAAAAGTAGATCTTGTACTTGGAAATCTTGATAGTGTAAGTCTTTTTGTTTTTGTATCTGTTGTTGATACTCCTGAAGGATGTTTTGCTGCGGTTAATCCTCCTTTATTAGAAATGCCCGTTTCAGATGAATTTCAGTTTACTGATTTAAATCTATCATTTACCATTGATAAAGATTTTCCTGCTTTTTCTTTGAAAAAAATAAATGTAAATTTTTCTATTAAAAATATTAAAACACTCGTTAAAGGAAAAACTTTTACTAAAGAAATTCCTTTTATAGTTGGATATTTGCCTCAATTAAGTTTTTCTTACCCTGTAACTAATGTAAAAGATATTGGTCCTGATGAGACTGCTGTTTTCCCTATAGAAATTGAAAATTGGGGGAATTCTGTAACAAATGTGTTTACAGAAGTAGTTGATATCCCTGAAGGCTGGGATGCAAATATTCCAAGTAATTTAACATTGGAAACAAATCTTTTTGGAGATGAAGCTAAAGAAATTATAACTTTAAAGATTAAACCACCAATTGGCTTTGGATACCGTGAAGATAGAGAAATAATTAAATTAAAAATGACTCC
>Ga0272441_10000396_pt1 | contig 99993 bp, 77 predicted proteins | sample SSMProp6N_FD_193582 | JGI IMG/M metagenome (GOLD analysis project Ga0272441, IMG submission 193582) | Marine sediment archaeal communities from Little Sippewissett salt marsh, Falmouth, MA, United States - SSM-Prop-6N | ecosystem: Environmental > Aquatic > Marine > Wetlands > Sediment ...
GGCCGTAACGTTGACAGTGCATCCCCGGCCGGCAATCGCGCTGAGCCCTGTGAGCCTGACGGCCTCGTGCGTAGAGGGTTCCAGTCCTGCCGACGGGAGTTTCGAGGTGTGGAACTCGGGCGGCGGTACGCTGAGCTATTCGATAGGCGACAGCGCATCGTGGCTGTCGTGCACGCCGACGTCGGGTACGTCTACTGGCGATAAGGACGGGATAGCCGTCAAGTACGACGCCGGGGCGCTGGCGGCGGGCACCTACAGCGCGACGATAACGGTGACCGCGGCGGGAGCCACGAACTCGCCGCAGGCGGTGTCGGTGACGCTGACGGTGAGCGCCAAGCCGGCAATCGCGCTGAGCCCTGTGAGCCTGACGGCCTCGTGCGTAGAGGGTTCCAGTCCTGCCGACGGGAGTTTCGAGGTGTGGAACTCGGGCGGCGGCACGCTGAGCTACTCGATAGGCGACAACGCGTCGTGGCTGTCGTGCACGCCGACGTCGGGTACGTCTACCGGTGAGAAGGACGGGATAGCCGTCAAGTACGACGCCGGGGCGCTGGCGGCGGGCACCTACAGCGCGACGATAACGGTGACCGCCGCGGGAGCCACGAACTCGCCGCAGGCGATAACCGTCACGCTCACGGTGACGGCTCCGCCGCCGCCCGACCCGTGCATCGACTGCGGCGTGTCTTCGCTGAGCAACTCCTGCGTAGAGGGCACGGACGCGGCGGCGCAGAGCTTCATGCTCTGGAACTCGGGTGGGGGCACACTCAACTACACGTTGAGCGCGAGCGAAGCCTGGCTGAGCTGTACTCCGGGCTCGGGAAACTCGACCGGTGAAAAGGATCCCATCTCAGTCAACTACTCCACGGCAGCACTGACGCCGGGTACCTACACCGCGCAGATCACGATCACCGCACCGGGTGCCACCAACACTCCTGAGACCATGACCGTCACGCTGATCGTCAACGCCGCCGGTGGCGGTGGCGGCGGCGGCGGCGGCGGTGGTGGCGGTGGTGGCGGTGGTGGCGGCGGTGGCAGTTCCGGAGGTGGCGGCGACGACGATGGCGGCGACGGCGGAAGCGATCGCGGGCCGGGCGGCGGCGGCAAGGGCGGTTGCTCGATGGGCCCGGGCTCCGCGGCCGATCCGCTGGCCTGGTGCTTCCCCTACGTAGCGATGCTCGCAGCCTGCCTCCTCTCCCGTCTGCGGCGCAGAACGGAGCGGCAGCAGCCGTGAGAGCGCCTGCAATCTTCGCGCTGCTGGCGGTCCTGGGAGGGACGGCGGGTGCCAGCGAGCTGTTCCTCTTCGAGAAGGACCGCGGGCGGGTGGAGCTGCGGCTGGGATTCGGCAGCGTCGAAGCCCACGTGCTCCAGAACGCCTCCACCGAGCGGGAGTGGGATGCCAGCGGCTATCGCCCCGCGCTGGTGATGAGCTTCACCGGCAAGGGGCCGAGCTCCGACTTCCGCTTCCGGGGGCTGTTCAGCGAGACGCAGTCGGTGGACGATGCCGACGTGGATCTCGACAGCTACGACCTGCGCACCCGGGTGGGCTACGGCTGGGATCTGAAGCGCCGCACGGTGCTGAGCGTGCTGGGCGCGCTGAGCTACCGCTCCTGGAAGAGCCACGTCGACTCGGAGGCCGAAAACACCGCCTACGACTCCGAGGTGATCTGCCTCGGCGGCTACGCGCACCTGCGGTCCGGGCTGGTGAAGAGGCGGCTGTTTCTCAGCGCGGAAATCGGCACCGAGTTCCCGGTGGAGGGCAACGCCGCCTACGCCGAGGTCGAGACCTCGCGACTCAACGGCGAAATGATACTGGAGTCCCGCGTGGGCCTGGAGTGGCGCTTCGGCGAGTACTCCTGGCTCACGCTGGGCGTGGCCTGGGAACAGGCCGAACTGGACTTCGGCGGAAACCCCAATACCGTCGACCAAATCAACTCGATGATGTTCGAAGTGGGACTCTCGCTCTCGTTCTGAGCGGCCCCTCAGGAGTTCGCAGCCTGTCGCCGCAGCCGATTTCGGCAGGCGGGAGCAAGCCTGATTGGAGAAGCCCGCCGGCGTTTCTCCTAATTGGCATCTCCGTGCTGTTTCGATTCCTTCATTGCGGCCCGCGGGCTGTGTCCGCGTGGGAGTTTCACGTGGCGAGAAACCTCCATGTTCCGGGCAAGTTCGGTTTGCGCGCGGCTGTTGGGGATTTCAATTGCATCCGGATCACGTCGGTGTATGCTGTGGGCGGGGCGAGCGCCTCGGGCGCCGCTGCCATAGGTTGGAGGCCACGGCCCATGCCTGCGAAACGGATTTTCGAACTGTGCGTCTGCAAACACTTGCCGCCGCCTGGCGAAGGCGGCGGCGTTTTTTTGCGGGGCCGCGGTCCGGTGCGCCTTGATCCCACGGATGTTTCGACACTGCGGATGATGCCTTTGGAGAAGGAGTGACTACGCAATGGGAGCATCGATCACCCAGAAGCTTCTGGAGGCCCACCTGGTGGAGGGGGTCTGGAATCCCGGGTTCGAGATCGCCATCCGGATCGACCAGACCCTGACCCAGGACGCCACGGGCACGATGGCCTACCTGCAATTCGAGGCCACCGGCCTGAAGAAGATCAGCACCGAGCTGTCGGTCAGCTACATCGACCACAACACGATACAGATCGGCTTCGAGAACGCCGACGACCACGCCTACCTGCGTTCGATCGCCGCGAAGTACGGCATCGTGCTCTCGCGGGCCGGCAACGGCATATGCCACCAGGTGCACCTCGAGCGCTTCGGCAGGCCGGGCAGGACGCTGCTGGGATCGGACTCGCACACGCCCACCGGGGGCGGCATCGGCATGATAGCCATCGGTGCCGGCGGCCTGGACGTGGCCCTGGCCATGGGCGGCGCGCCGTTTCACCTGGTGTGCCCCGGGGTCGTGAGGATTAACCTGACCGGCCGGCTCGGGGACTGGGTCGCGGCCAAGGACGTGATCCTCGAGGTCCTGCGCCAGTTCGGCACCAAGGGCAACGTCAATACTGTATTCGAGTACGGGGGGCCGGGGGTTGCCACGCTTTCGGTTCCCGAGCGCGCCACTATCACCAACATGGGCGCCGAATGCGGCGTGACCACCTCGGTGTTTCCCAGCGACGGTACCACCCGCGCGTTCCTCGAGTCCCAGGGCAGGGAAGGGGACTGGTCGGGAATCGAGGCCGACGACGACGCGGAGTACGAGCGCGTCGTGGAAATCGATCTTTCGAGCATCGTGCCCCTGGCGGCCACGCCGCATTCGCCGGGCAACATAGCCACGGTGGAGTCGCTCGAGGGCCTAAAGGTCGACCAGGTCTGCGTGGGCTCCTGCACCAACTCCTCGTACAAGGACCTGGCGGCCACGGCAATGATACTCAGGGGCCACACCGTGGCTCCGGGAGTCAGCCTGGTAGTCGCACCGGGTTCGCGCCAGGTGCTCCAGAACATCGAGAAGGACGGCTATCTCGCGGACCTGATCGCCGCCGGCGCGCGACTCGACGGCTCGGCCTGTGGTTTCTGTATCGGCAACAGCCAGTCGCCGGGAACGAACGCGGTTTCACTTCGCACTTCCAACCGCAACTTCGAGGGCCGTTCGGGCACCAGGAGCGCCCAGGCCTACCTGGTCTCCTGCGAAACGGCCGCGGTCGGGGCGATAAAGGGCGTAATCATCGATCCGCGCAAGTCGGGTATGGACTGCCCGCAGGCCGCCGCGCCGGAAAGGCTGATCGTCGACGACAGCATGTTCATCTTCCCGGCGGACGTGCAAGAGCCCGAGAAGGTCCAGGTCGAGCGCGGTCCGAACATCGGCGCGCCGCCGTCCAACGATCCCTTCCCGGCGGACATCGACGGGGTGGTCGCCATCAAGGTTGGGGACAAGACCACCACCGACCACATAATCCCCGCCGGTGCGCGCATGAAGTACCGGTCCAACGTGCCCAAGTACTCGGAGTTCGTCTTCGAGACGGTCGACTCCGGGTTCCCAGAGCGCGCCGCCAGGAACCGCGACTCCGGCCGGCACAACGTCATCGTCGGCGGCGAGAGTTACGGCGAGGGTTCCTCGCGCGAGCACGCCGCGATCTGCCCGATGTTCCTGGGCGTCAAGGTTGTGCTGGCCAAGAGCTTCCAGCGCATCCACAGCGACAACCTGATCAACTTCGGGATCCTGCCGCTGAGCTTCAAGGACCCCGGCGACTACGAGGGTATCGAGCAGGACGACGAGATCAGGGCCCCGGGCGTCGCCGCCGCGATCGCCTCGGGCGGCGAGGTGATCCTCGAGAACGCCACCAGGGGCACGAAGATCCCGGCCGTCGCCAGTCTCAGCGGGCGCCAGACCGAGATCGTTCTTGCCGGGGGCGCGCTGTCGCTGCAGAGGAAGAAGGCCGGCGGGTAGCAGGCCGGTGGGGAACGTTCGAAGCACAGGCTTCGGGAGGCGCAGGTCATGCCGATAGAGATCGCCGAGCTCACGTTTCTGGAACAGCTTGCCAAGCGTCACAGCATCCCGGTGCCCCGGCACGTTCCGGGCGATGCTCCCGCCAGGGAGCTCCGCGAGGCGCTGGAGGGCTGGGGCGGCGAGGCCATCGTCAAGCCCGACGTGCTTGCCGGCAAGCGCGGCAAGAGCGGGGCGGTCAAGAAGGTCGCCGAGTTCGTCGAGGCCCAGCGGGCGATAAAGAAGGTCGGCAGCCTCGAGATCGGCGGCAAGCTTCCGCGCGGGGCCTACGCCGTGGAGGTGGTGCCCGCCGAGGCCGAGGCCTACTCGGCGATTACCTATGACTCGCGATCCTTTTCGCCGATGCTGACCCTTTCGATGAAGGGTGGCATGGACATCGAGGCCGTTGACGAGAAGGACAAGGCCCACCTGGCGGTCGACGTCTTCAAGGGCCTCGACGCCTACCAGGCCAGCGAGATGCTGGAGAATCTGGGTTGCCCGAAGAACGCGCTGAGCAGGTTCTCGCGGGCCCTGGTCAACCTGTGGGACCTGTTCATCTCCACGGGCATGCGCATGTGCGAGGTCAACCCATGGCGGATCAGCGCCTCCGGCGATGCGGTGGCCTGCGACTTCAAGGCGGTCTTCGACGAGGCCAACTACAAGTTCAGGAACCTCCACCTGGAACTGCCGGACTACCCGGCTTCAACCTCGGCGTTCGAGGAGGAGATGAGCGCCTGGAACGCTTCGAGCCACCAGGGGCAGGCCCACGTTTCAGATCTCGGCGGCCAGGCGATTCTGCCGATCCTGTTCGGCGGCGGGGCCTCGACCATCGTCTGCGAGACGCTGGAGAGCAACGGCGGCTCGCCGATCTTCCTGTCGGACTTCGGCGGCAACCCGCCGTACGAGCGGATGTACGGCACGGCCAGGATCTGCTTCGATCACCACCTGGCCAACGCCAGGCTGCTTCTGATCCTCGGCGGCAAGGCCAACAACACGCTGATCGACGTAACGTTTCAGGCGATCGGCGACGCGCTGGCCAACTACTTCGAGGAGAAGGGCCCGGTGGATATCCCGGTGGTTATCGGGCGCGGCGGTCCGCACCTGGTCAAGGGCCTGACTTCCATGCGCAACACGCTGGAGGCACTGGGGTTGCCCTACGTGATCTTCGGGCCCGACACGCCGGTGACACTGGTGGCGGAGTATGCCGCCCGGCTTGTAGCCGCGACTTCCGAGAGCGGGGGTGAGAAATGAGAGCCAGCAGACTCGCGGACCTGCTCAAGTCCGGTGACCGCGTGGCGGTCAGCAACGTTACCGGGCGCGAGGCCAGCAAGGTGACCGAGAACAGCCAGCGCTACTGCGGCAACATCGTCGGCGGTTGGGCGCTGGGCAAGGGCGGCCAGGAGGTCAAGCCCGTGAAGGGCGCGCGGGTGCCGGTTTTCGCAACCTTCGGCGAGATGATGCAGAAGCTGCCGGCCGGAAAGCAGCCCAACAAGATCATCGTCTACTCGCCGCCGGAGGCGGTCTACGGCGAGGTCAAGGAGGTGGTGGACCACAGCGGGGGCAAGGTCGAGACCATCTACGTGATCACCGAGCACGTTTCGGTGGAGGTCACCGCCAAGGTCCGGCAGATCTGCTCCGAGGCCGAGATAGACGTGATCGGCTGCAACACGCTGGGCATCATCAACGCGCACGACGGGGTGCGCGTCGGCGCGGTGGGCGGGGACAACCCGGCCGAGAGCTTCTTGCCCGGCTCGACCACGATCATCAGCAACAGCGGCAACATGGTGAACACCGTGGCTTCCTACATGCTGAGCGCCGGGTTCGGCACCAGTTTCGGCTGTTCGACGGGAAAGGACGTGCTGATCCTCACGCCCCCGGCGCACTTCCTGCACCTGGCCGCCAACGAGCCGACCACCAAGATGGTAGTGATGTACGTCGAGCCCGGCGGCCTCTACGAGGCAGAGGCCCTGGAGTTGATGAAGTCCGAGAAGATCGACCTGCCGCTGGTGGTCTACGTGGCCGGAACCCTGGCCGAGGGGCGCAGCCTCTCGCTGGGGCACGCCGGAGCGGTGGTGGAGGGTCCCGAGACCAGCGCCAGCGGCAAGATGAAACTCTTCGACGAGTACTTCGGCGCAGCGCCCTTCGACATCGACAAGCGCTACCCCCGTGCCCGCAAGCAGCTGGCGAAGTTCCGGAAGGGCATCCGGGTGACCACGCTGCACCACCTGCCGCGGGCCGCCAGCCTGGTGCGCCAGGCGCTGGGTCGCGAGCGGGACTTCCGCCCGCATGCGCCGCTGCGTCTGAACCCCTGGATGGTCAACATGCGTGGCCTGGGCAAGAAGCTGCCCGCGCGCCTGGTGGCCCATATGGGCACGGTGCCCAAGCCCTACGACAAGCAGATGCGCCAACTGGCCGGCGTGGAGATGGGTGCAGACCTGCCGCGCAGGAACATGCGCAACGCCAGCCACGCCTCCAGCAACGACGGGGCCATTCCGCGGATACAGGGCTATTCGCTGACAAATCTCATGAAGGAGGGCAGTTTCGGCAAGGCGCTGATCGTCAGCTGGACCGGCGAGGAGCCTCGCCAGGAGTTCGCCTCGGCGCTGGTCGAGAAGCTGCTGATTGCTGCCCTGTCCAACGGCCCGGGAACGATCAGCGCGCAGGGCGCCAAGCTCTCGGCAAGTGCCGGGAACAGCCCCAACACCGCGATGATCGCCACGCTGGCGTCGATCGGTACGGTGCACGGAGGCAACGGCGCCGCGGCGGTGAGGTACCTGTCGCGGGTCTTCAAGGACGTGGACCTCGAGGACCCCTTCTTCAAGGGCAAGCCACCTGTGGATATCGACGCGATCGTCGAAAAGGAGGCCCAGCGTTTCGCGGCCGAGCGTGCCGCAGCCAAGGAGGCCGGCGTCGACTACCGGCGCATTCCGTGCATGGGTCACCCGGTCTACAAGGACAAGCCGGTCAACTTCGATCCGCGTGAAGTGCTGATCAGCGAGTACCTCTCCGAAGTCGGTTACGGCAACGTCTTCCTGGAGTTCTACCACAAGCTGAGCGTCAAGATCCGGGACATAGGTGTCTCCACCAAGGCCTGGGCTGTGAACGTCGACGCGGCGATCGCCTCGGTCTGGCTGGGCATCACCTGGCCGATGCTGGCCGAGAAGAAGATTACCTTCGAGCGCGCCGTGGCGATCCCCTTCCTGGCCTTTGCGCTGGGCAGGGCCGCCGGCGGCGCCGCCGAGTACCTCGACCATCGTGACTTCGGCACGCCGATGGACATGCGCATACCCGCCTCGGAGAGCAAAGCGCTGGTCAGGCCGAAGGACTGACGAAGTGTGGGAAGGCTGGAGGTCTGGAGGAATGGAAGCGTCGGCGACCGGAGGCCTGCAAGGCCGGATTGCCGGTGACCCCTTCGATACGTCGATTCTTCATGTCTTCCCGCAAATGGTGCGGCACGGGCCGTTGCCCCGTGACTGAAAGCGAGTGAACGATGAAGGATCTGCTGCGCAAGACCCAGCGCTGGCTGCTGTTGCTGGTCGGCCTGCTGGGAATCGGCCTGGGCGAGGAGTGGCTCACGAATCTCCTGCAGCTTTCGGTGCCCAACAGGTGGCTGCGGGCCCTGCTGATCATGATGATCGTGGGAATAGCCTACACCATGGCCGCCGAGGTTCTCGCGCCCCGGCTGCACAAGTCGATCCGCAAGGTACACGGTGCGGTCAAGCCCGGCCGCGGCTACCTGGCCGGCATCGCCGGTGCGCTGGTGCTCCTGGGGGTCACCTACCTCGGTTTCTACTTCACGTACAAGTAGCGCTTTCAGAACGCCAGGACACCAAGAATGCCAAAAGGGCCTTCCCGCGTGGCTGGGAGCGCGCGCAGACTGTCGGACGTGCTGCCGCGGGCGGAAGCGCTCGTTTCTTCCTGCGAGCTTGCGTGCGCTGAAGAAGTGGCGGGGAAGACCTCGGCCGCGGCGGGGTGATTCGGAGAAGCCCGTCTCTCTTCGTCTTGGCGGTTGAGGTGGTTCCGGCAGGCCGTCTTTCGACGGCCTGCTAGCGGCCGAGGTCGGCGGGCAGGCGGGTCGAGACCCGGTTGCGGCCGGTCTGCTTGCTGTGGTACATCAGCGCGTCGGCTCGCCTGAGGAGTTCTTCGCGGCTCTCGCCCCGCACCGCCATGGTCGCGCCCACAGAGACCGTCACGCGTACCTGGTTGCCTTCGCTCTCGAAGCCGGACTGCTCGACGAGATAGCGCAGCTTGTTGGCGATGTACTGCAGCCGGTTCTCGTCCACGTTGAGAACGATCACCAGGAACTCCTCGCCGCCCCAGCGGCAGACGTGGTCGGTCTCGCGGGTGTCGACCGACAGGTCGCGGGCGATCATCCTGAGAACCTCGTCACCGACGTCGTGACCGAAGCTGTCGTTAACGGTCTTGAAGTTGTCGATGTCGACGAAGATCACGCCGAATGGCCACCCGTAGCGGTCGAGTTCGTCCAGCCGGTGGGCCAGCTGCTGATCGGCGCGCCGGCGGTTGCCCAGGCTCGTGAGGGGGTCGAGCATCGCTTCCCTCTCGAGCCTGGCGATGCGCATCTCGGCCGCGATCGTAGCGCGGTTGTCGCTGAATATCTGGACCGCGGCGACCGGCTTTCCCTCGGCCGAGCGGATGGGCATTACCCGCACGCGTACCGGCACGCGGTGCCCGGACTTGTGGCGCAGGTAGAGTTCGGAGGCGACGCTCTCGTCGCCGGACAGCGCGCACATCATCGGACAGTTCCGGGCGCAGAGGCCATGCTCGCGGTCGGTGATGTGCTGGAGCAAGTCGTCGCAGCAGGACCGGCCCAAGACCTCCTCAGCGCTGTAGCCGGTAAGCTGTTCCGCGCCTGAGTTCCAGTAGGTGATCCTGCGCTCGAGATCCACCATATACACGCCCTCGTCCAGGGTGTCGACGATACGCTTGTAGACGCCCGAATCGCTCGTGTTCAATCCTGGACTCCGTGCGTTAACGGGGGCGAGGCGGACTGGATGACCGGCAGGCTGGAACTGCGGGAGGGGGAGGAAAGACGAGCGGAAAGGCGGAGGAAACGCGGTACGCAAGCGCCGGGACTGCGGTCCTTCCCCCTTCCGGTCTTCGATCCGTTCTGCCGGATCCTCCAGCGGGGCTTCAGCTTCCGTGAACCTCACAGAACTTGGCGAAGGACCGGTCGTAGGTCTTCTCCACTTCCGGCGGGAAACAGCAGCCGGGAAGCTGATCGTTCTTGAGGTGGTAGGCGAGGCACTCGCAGCACTTGCCGTGCCGGGGGCAACCCTGGTAGGTGCAGGCGCAGTCGACGGAGTTGTCACAGTTCTGTGATGCGGCCATAGTCGGTCTCCTTCAGATCATCGGGTTCCGGCGACCGGGGCATGATAGCGATGCGCGGTCCACTTCTCAAGTGGGCCGGCGGCAATGCCGATGGTCGCGCTCAGGCGTCCGCGGGGCGGTCACCGGGTTTCTACCCGGCCACCCTGAGCGGCAGCCTGATCGAGGCGGAGGGCGTCGGCTTCCTTTCCTTGCCCTCGACGGCGGCTGGTACGTTGCCCTGGTCGGTGACGATGATCTTCACGAAGTGGGCCTTGTCTTTTCCGTGGTTCTTAGTGCCGGCTTGCAGTTCGGGAGGCACCTTGAAGCGGATCACCAGGTGCAGGTCCCGCAGCGGAGAGCGCGTGCGGTGGCGCACGCGAGAGAAGCCCGGGAGCTCCCGGACTACCCGGCGGACCTTGACGGGGTTGCCGCGGCGGTCCTTCTTCTCGCTCTCCTCTTCGAAGACCAGGCTGACCTCCAGGGCGGTGAGGTGCCCGCCGGTGTCCATCCCGTTGCACTGGAAGTTGAGCACTTCGACGTAGGCCATGACGCTCTCTCCGGGGCGCACAGTGCGTCGGGACCGTTCATCGTAGACGCCGTAGCAGGTCACGCGGTCGACCAGCGCCGCCGAGCGCAGCGCCAGGCGGCGACCGGCGACGACCTTCTTCAGCAGGCTTTCGAGATTATGCTCTGCCTTGTCCTTGACCCCCGCGCTCCAGGCGGCCAGTCCCGAAAGCGCCAGGCGCTGAAGCTCGAGCCTGTCGGCGCGGTCGCGGGCCCTGAGCGGTTCGAGCGCCGCGAGCGCCTCGGCCGGGGAGTTCATCGCCAGGGCGGTCATCGCCAGGCGCAGGCGGGCGACGACTTCCTCGCGCTTGGGAGGGGTGTTCGCGGTGCGGCGGGGCATCCCGGCCAGCTTCGCGCGCAGCTTTCTGATGGCGCTTCCCAGCGATTCCTCGGCGGTTGAGGGCTTCTCCAGCCTGGCCAGATCGCGGATGATCTTCCAGCCCCTGGCAATCTGGCCGTCGAGGAGGCACAGCGCCGCCAGGCGCTCGCGGTCGGTCTTGTCGGAGGAGGAGAGCTTCTCACACTTGCGGATCTCGGCCTTGACGTCGAGCCCTGCGGGCTGCTGCCCGGTCTTCCCTGCGGGGCCATCGGGTTTATCGGTTTCGGACGAGGCGGGTTGCGCCTTCTTCTCCGGCGAGGTGGTTTCGGCCTTGGCGGTTCGCCCGGGAGTCGGGTGCGAGCCGGGCTCTGTCCCGGTGACCTCCACTGCCTGGGCGACGCACGGCGCAAGCAGCCAGGCCAGAGCCGGAATCAGGGCGGTTGCCTTGAGCATGGTTACGATCCTCGTCAGGCCGCTATTCTGCGGCCAGCTAGCTGCTGGGGCGGTAGTCTTCCAGTATCAACTCGGGCTCTCCGGTGCGGATATCCCGGGAGAGCTTGTACGCCAGATCGAGCCGGCCCTTCCTGCCCAACTGTTCCAGTTCTATCATGTTCGTGGCCCACCCGAAGCCCACCGCGCGAATCGAGCGACCACTGCCGTTCTTCACGCGGAAGCTGATCGAGCGGCCCGCACCTATCGTTCGGGGGACCCCAGCGATGGTGAGACCCAGGCTGGCCAGGATCGGCTCGGGGTTGGCTTCGCCGAAGGGGCGCAGCTGGTCGACCTCCTCGGCCAGGGCACGGGTCAGCTCGCCCATGGGCACCTCGGCCTCAACGGAGGTTTCGAGTTCAGGAATCTCGGCGGCGCCCAGGGCCTTCTGCGCCGCGGCGAGGAACGCGGCCTTGAAGGCCTCGAAATTCGAGCGCTTGACGGTGAGCCCCGCTGCGCCGTCGTGGCCGCCGTGGGCCTCGAGGTGTTCGCTGCAATCGGCGAGGAGATCGCTCAGCCGGCTGCCCTTGGGCGCGCGGGCCGAGCCTCGGCCGACGTCGCCGTCGAAGGCTACCAGCAGGGCCGGGCGGCCGAATTTCTCCGAGACCTTGCTGGCCGCGGGGCCCAGCACGCCTCCGTGCCAGGCCTCGGAAGCCAGAACCAGGGCGGGGGCGTCCATTTCGGCCTCGGCCTCGGCCATCGCCTCGCCGGCCACCGAGCGTCCCAGCGCGCGCCGCTGCGAGTTCATCCTGACCAGTTCAGCGGCAAGACGCTCGGCCTCTTCGGTCTCGTCGGCGAGCAGCAGTTCCAGGGCGGTTTCCGGTCGGCCCAGGCGGCCCGCGGCGTTGATCACCGGTCCCAGCGACCAGGCTACGTCGCGGGCGGTGAGGTCGCGGCGGTAGCCGCGCGAGACCCGGCGCGCGGAGGCCAGCAACGCGGCCAGACCCGGTCGGCGCGAGGCGGTAATCGCCTTCAGTCCGTAGCGGACCAGTACCCGGTTTTCACCGCGCAGGGGACACACGTCCGCGACGGTCCCAAGGGCTACCAGCGCGGTGGCCTCGTTGAGGAACTCGCGGCATTCGTCCGAGACGCGTTTGCCGGGGCTGAGCGCCTGGGCCAGGCCCCAGGCCAGCTTGAAGGCTACGCCGGCGCCAGAGAGATCCGCGAAGGGATACTCCGATCCCGGCCGCCGCGCGGCCACCACCGCGTTGGCCGGCGGAACTTCCTCGCCCGGCTGGTGGTGGTCGGTTACGATCACGTCGACGCCGGCGTCGCGCAGCTGGCGGACCTCGGCGACGCTGGTGATGCCGCAATCGACGGTTACCACCAGGTCCGGCTTGGCGAATATCAGGCGTTCCGCCGTTTCTGTCGAAAGGCCGTAGCCGTCCGTGAGTCTACCGGGGATAAAGGTGTCAACGCGGCATCCGAGCATCGACAGCAGCCGGGTGACGATAGCGGTGGCCGCCAGGCCGTCGGCATCGCTGTCGCCGTAGACTACTACGTGCTGGCGGCCCGAGATCGCCTGGACCAGGCGGTCGACGGCCGGGCCGATATCCGGCAGCAGCGAGGGATCGATGATGTCCTCGAAGTGCGCCGCCATGAAGCGACGGGCCGCGCCAGCGTCGTCAATCTTGCGGTTGATCAGGAGCTGGGCCGTTATCGGCGATACGCGCAGTTCGTCGGCCAGCTTGCCGCGCTGCTGCGGGGCGGGCCTGCTCAGCCGCCAGCGCGCGGTTCGGTCGGTCATGGGCATCAGGAGCTTTCCGTCGGCCGGTCTCCGGGAGAGCCAACGGAGGCGCGTTCCGCCGCTCCCGGTCCCCCACGGCCTGGCTGACATGCCATTCTAGTGGCTCGCAGTGCGCCTTCAAGAATAAAGACGCTGTCCCCCCCTCCCCGGGAGAGGGGAGATCCATGAACGCTGATCGGTGAATGCTAATTACTCGAGCAGAACTCAGCGATCACGGACCACAAGTCACCGATCACCGGGGCTTATCGAGTTGCCACGTCAGGTCGTGCATGGGCCTCCCGCGGCGGTCGGTAATCTGCGCGCAGAGGAACCAGTAGGCCGCGCGGTTCTCGATCTGGACGAGCAAACGGTTCCAGCCGCGGCGCAGCTTGACGGGCACCTCGTCGCTGTGGTCGTGCGAACTGCGGTCTCGCTTCGACCCGGTGATGCCGTCGTTGACCAGCTTGCCGTTGAGCCAGGCACGGTTGTGGCCGTTGGTGTCCATTCGAAGCAGGGCCTCGCGGTCGCGGTCCGAGAACGTGTAGGTTGCCGCGTAGACGGTGCTGTCGGCCTTGCGGCCGAACCATCCGCCGAGGTCAACGGCTTCGCCCTTGATCTGGCGCCACTTGACCGTCGTTTCGCCGACCTTGATCTCCTCGCCCGGTGAGGGCTGGACCTTTCCGGGGTCGAAGGGGTGGCCGGTGGCCCGGCGCGGCAGCACGCCCAGCACGTTCCAGAGGGCGATGTAGTCGCGGTGGCCTACGGGGCAGCGGCTGTCGTAGGTCACGGTCGGAGGGCCGTTTACCGGCCAGCGGGTGACCTTCTCGCGGATCTGCATGAAGCCGGGCTTGGCCAGGAACCGGAACTTCACGTTCTGCATCCGGTTGGCAGCGGGGCTGCGATCGGTGACCGCGTCGACCTCCAGGGCGTACTCCTGCCCGACTGTCGGCGGGCTGGTTTCCAGCAGGACCATGCGGCGCATGGCCCTGCCGCCGGGAACGAACTTCGCGGACCTGATCTTGAGCCCGTCGATCCTGAAGCCCTCCAGCCTGATGCTCTTCTCGGCCACCGGCTCGTCAAAGGCCACCACCATCTCGTTGCGGGACTTTGGCGCGACCCAGATCACGCGCGGTGGATCGCGGTCTGTCTCCTCTGATATCGCGCGGTAGCGCACGGCGACTCCTTCGGCAGAGAGCTTCTCGTAGGCCAGGAGCACTTTGCCTCTGGTCCCCGCGCACATCACCGGGTTGGTTTCCTCAGTGGGGGCGGCGCTGACCGCCACCGGCTCGGCGTCGACCAGTCCCCAGTCGGGCAGCACCCGCCTGAGGTAGAGGTCGCGGTTGCGCAGCCTGCGGTTGTCCGCGAGGTGGGCTCGCGGCCAGACGACCACCAGGCTCTCGCCGTTGTGGGCCGCGGCGGGAGTCCCGCTGGGCCAGAGGTCGCCGCGGGTGTGCTTCAGCCCCCCGGGCATGCCCATGGGCCAGCCGGGGTGGTTGAACCACCGCGAAACGTCCAGGGCGTTGGGTACGTTGCCGTCGGCGAGAAGCACGAACTGGAGGTTCTTGTCGTCAGCCGGGAACATCTTGACGAACCTGTCGCGTTCGGAGCGCGCGCCCTCGGGCGTGACGGTCATCCCCAGGATCGATCCGTTGCCGCCCCAGCCCCAGGGGTCCAGGTAGGGACGGTGCGAGAAGAACAGGAAGGCCTTGCCCCACGCCGGGGCAATCGTGTGGCCACCCGGGCTCCAGCTCGACCAGGTCCGGGTGAGGCCCAGGAGGGGTTTGCCGCTCGGGCTCAGCCAGGTTGCGTAGGACGACTGACCGACGACGTAACCCGACCCGGTCCACGCCGTGGCGATCTTGCCCCCGCGTGCCCAGCCGAGGCCCGCGGGTTCCGATCCGCTCATGATCTTCAGGTGTGGCCCGCCCGGCGGAGCTGCGTTCTTGGCGTCCAGCAGGGCGCCCCGGACTTCGAAGTACTTGCCGTTGTGCTCCTGCCAGGCCAGGAGGAAGCGGTCCCTGCCGTTGGAAGAGAGCGCCGGGTGCGTGGCCTTGCCGGTCAGGTCCAGCGTGTGGGTGGCGGGTGCCGGTCGGCCCCCGGGGGTGATCGCGCGCATGCGAAGCCGGCCTCCGGCATCGGAGGAACGGTTCGCCTGCACCCAGGCGACCAGGAACTTCCCCGCGCAGAAGGCCACCGCCGGAAGCTCCTGGATGCCCGCCTCGGTGCAGACAGGGATAGGCTTGGTGTCCAGCAGTTCGCCGGAGGGAGCCACGCGCATCGCCAGGATGTCGCTCTGGCCGCCGGCGCCGGTGAACCCCTCGCACCAGACCAGCAGGTACACCCCCTTGCCGTAGGCCAGAGCGGGGTGGCGCTGGCCCCGGGCGGTGGGAGAGGGCAGGGCCATCTCCCGGCCGACGGTCAGCCTTTCTGCGGTCCGGTTGGGGGTGGCGAAGACGCCCTCGGACGCCTGGCGGACGTGGCTCCTGACGCTGCGCGCTCGCTCGACCACGATGATCCCGCCGCGTGCCAGCATGTAGATGCGCCCGCGGGCGTCCACCCCGCAGGGCCGCCCGCTCAGGTGCACGACGTCGGAACTGCCGTCGACCCGCGGGAGCCGCGCGGCGAGGGTGTGCACCACCCACTTGTCTTTGCGCCGGCAGATGACCCTGGCTGCGCGCTCGTCGTCCGAGCGAAGCACGAAGCGGTGGTTGGCGCGGTCGTAGTAGATCGTGTTGGGCCCGCCCCCGGGGTGAAAGCGGGCATCCAGCGCCGCGCCGTCGCGGGGCATGTCCATCTTGTCTTTCGGGCCCCGCCCGGCGAAGGTGGAGACCACGCCGTTCTCGAGGTCTATCTTGCGGATGGCGATGTTGGCCTTGTCGGCCACGTAGAGGTGGCCGTCGCGGTCGAAAGTCAGGCCGTGGAAGGCGCCCTGGCTGTGGTAGAAGCGTGCGCTCGCCAGGGGGCCGTTGACGTAGCCGCCCCCGCCCCTCTCGTTGAGCGTGCTCACCCTGCCGTCCTTGAACTTGCGGATGTAGCTGCCCGAGAAGAGGTAGACCCCGCCGTCGGGGCCCACGGCCACGCTGTCGAAGTGCGGATGGAAGAGCGCCTGATGCCCGGGGCCGTCGCGGCGACCTTTGACGCCGGGCACCCCGGCGACCGTCTCGGTGTGCCAGACGCCGGCCTTGCGCCGGATGCGGCGCAGGGTGAGGTTGGACGCGTCCACCACGTATAGCGTGTTCTCGCCTGCCATGGCGATGTCCACCGCACTGCCGAAGGTCGCCCGGCCCGGGGGGCCGTCGGTATTTCCCGAGAAGCCGGGCTGGCCGGTGAGTACCTCCACCGGGCCGTTCTTGGGGACCACCGCGATGAAGGTTCCGGCCGCGATGTAGCCGTTGCCTGCGCGGTCGCAGACCAGGCTGCCGGACAGCGGGGTTCGGAAGCGGTTTCCGGGAACGAAGCTGCCCCGCCGGGAGCTGCCGCAGTATCTCCGGACGGTCCACTCCGCCGCATCTTCCATGACAATTCGGTTGGTGCCGATCAGCCCCTTGGGGCGTTGCTCGGCGCCGCCGGCCCGTACGGTCGCCACGGCCAGAAGGCACGCCAGGCTCCGGCCGGTGATTGAGATGATTGATTCGACGCGCACGCTGGCTTCCCCCTTCCCGGGATTCCTTGCGGAGCCCCGCTACTACGCAATCCTGACTACGCCCCTGAACCGGGATTGTCGGGGCGAAAACCCCGCCGTCAAGAAGGCGGTGGCGTGGTCGGACCGGACCGACCGGGCGAGGGCGTTCGGGCCCCTTTCACTCTTGACTTCGGACGCCGCCTGCATAGAGTGGCTCTATGGAACGCGCAATGTCAGGGTCCGGAACCCGGCGTCCGCCACAAGCGGGCGCCGGTCTGCTTTTGGAGGAGCTGCCAGCGTGAACGCGATCGAGAAAATCATCGGCGAGGGAGTCACTTTCGACGACGTGCTGCTGCTGCCGGGCGAGAGTGACGTTCTGCCCCGCGACGCGGAGTTGGCCACGCAGTTCAGCCGCAACGTCCGGCTGAAAATCCCTATCTGCTCGGCGGCCATGGATACGGTAACCGAGAGCCGGCTGGCCATCGCCATCGCCCAGGAGGGCGGCATCGGCGTGATCCACAAGAACCTCTCGCCCGAGGCCCAGGCCCGCGAGGTCGAGAAGGTCAAGCGTTCGGCGCACGGGGTGATCCCCGATCCGGTGACTCTCAGCCCCAAGAGCACGATCGCCGACGTGCGCGAGGTGATGGGCGAGCACAATATCTCGGGGATACCCATCGTCGACGGCGGGAAGCTGGTGGGCATCCTCACCCGGCGCGACCTGCGCTTCCAGGAGAGTCCCGAGACGCGCGTGAAGGACGTGATGACCACCGAGTTGGTCACCGCCCCGTTGGGCACCGGCCTGGACGAGGCCGAGGAGATCCTCAACCGCAACAAGGTCGAGAAACTCCTGCTGGTCGACGACAAGGGCGGGTTGGGCGGGCTGATCACGCGCAAGGACATCGACAAGACCCGGCAGTTCCCGGCCGCGGCGCGCGATTCGCAGGGCCGGCTGGTCGTCGGCGCGGCAGTGGGAGTCGAGGACGACGAGCGCGTGGCCGCGCTTCGTGACGTGGACGTCGACGTCATCGTGGTCGACACCGCCCACGGGCACTCGAAGCGCGTGGCCCGGGCGGTGGGGCGCTACAAGGAGAGCTTCGACCGCGACGTGGTCGCCGGCAACGTCGCTACCGCCGAGGCGGCCCGCTCGCTGGTCGACGCCGGTGTCGACGCCGTGAAGGTCGGGATCGGGCCAGGCTCGATCTGCACCACGCGGGTGATCGCCGGGGTGGGCGTCCCGCAGGTCACCGCGGTACAGAACTGCGTATCGGTTTGCGCCGACGCCGGAGTTCCGGTTATCGCCGACGGCGGTGTGAAATTCAGCGGCGACATCGTCAAGGCCCTGGCTTCCGGGGCCAGTGCGGTGATGATCGGGTCGCTGCTGGCCGGCACGGAAGAGAGTCCCGGCGAGATCGTGATCTACAAGGGACGGTCGTTCAAAGCCTACAGGGGCATGGGTTCACTGGGCGCGATGGTCCAGGGCTCCAGCGACCGCTATTCCCAGGGCGGTGCCAAACGCGACAAGCTGGTTCCCGAGGGGATTGAAGGCCGCGTGCCCTACAAGGGCCCGCTGGGCGAGTTCATCTACCAGCTGGTCGGCGGTGTGCGCGCGGGCATGGGTTACGTGGGCGCCCGTGACCTCCAGGAACTGCGCGGCAAGAGCCGCTTCATACGCATCACCGGTGCGGGGCTGGCCGAGAGCCACCCGCACGACATCAGCATTACCAAGGAAGCTCCGAACTACCGACTGGAGGGTCGCGATGGCTCGGAAGCGTAAGCACCAGCTGGTACTGATTGTCGATTTCGGGTCGCAGTACACCCAGCTGATCGCCCGGCGCATTCGCGAACTGGATGTCTACTGTCGCATAGAGCCCTGCTTTTCGGCGAGCATAGAGAAGATCAGGGAAATCGCCCCGGATGCGGCGGTATTCACCGGCGGGCCGCGCAGCGTTTACGACGACGGCGCCCCGCACCTGGACGAGGCGTACTTCGAACTCGGCATCCCGACACTGGGCATCTGCTACGGCGTGCAGATGGCCACGCACGTGCTCGGCGGCCGCGTCGAGAAGGCCACCAGCCGCGAGTACGGCCACACCGAGATGAGCGTCCGGAAGGCCGATCCGCTCTTCGACGGCATTGCCAGTGAGACCGTCGTCTGGATGAGCCACGGCGACCGCCTCGAGGAACTCGCCCCCGGGTTCGAGACGCTGGCCGGCACCGGGGACGCCCCGCAGGCCGCGGTGGTCAGCGAGCGGCACAAGTTCTGGGGCGTGCAGTTCCATCCCGAGGTCAGCCACACGGCCCTGGGCACGGCGATCATGGACAACTTCCTCAAGAAGTGCGCGGGGCTCTCCGGCGACTGGACGGTGGCCAGCTTCATCGAGGAGTCGGTGGCCGCCATCCGCGAGCAGGTCGGCGGCGCGCGCGTGGTCCTGGGGCTCTCGGGGGGAGTCGACAGCGCCGTGGCCGCGATGCTCATCGACAAGGCCATCGGCGACCGTCTGGACTGCATCTTCGTGGACAACGGCGTGCTGCGTCGCGACGAGGGCCGCCGGGTGGTGAAGACCTTCGGTCCCAAGGGGGGCATGGGCCTGAAGCTCCACCACATCGACGCCGCCGACCGATTTCTCTCGGAGCTCGCCGGGGTTACCGACCCCGAAGAGAAACGCAAGGTCATCGGGCGCGTGTTCATAGAGGTTTTCGAGGAGGAGGCCCGCAGGATCGAGGGCGTGAAGTTTCTGGCCCAGGGAACGCTTTACCCCGACGTCATCGAGTCGGTTGCCGCGCACGGTGGCCCCACCGCGACGATCAAGAGCCACCACAACGTCGGCGGCCTGCCGGAGCGCATGGGCCTGGAACTGGTCGAACCGCTGCGCCTGCTCTTCAAGGACGAGGTGCGCACGCTGGGTCGCGAACTGGGCCTGCCCGAGGACATCATCAAGCGACAGCCGTTCCCCGGGCCGGGCCTGGCGGTGCGCATTCTCGGCGAGGTCACCCGCGAGCGCTGCGAGGTGTTGCGTGCCGCGGACTGGATCGTCGTCGAGGAGATGAAGAAGTCGGGCTGGTACGACAGGCTATGGCAGACCTTCGGCGTGCTCCTGCCGGTCAAGACCGTGGGCGTGATGGGCGACGAGCGCACCTACGAGAACGCCGTGGTGCTGCGCTGCGTCGACAGCGCCGACGCCATGACCTGCGACTGGGCCCGGCTGCCGTACGAGCTCCTGGGCTCGATCTCGAACCGTATCGTCAACGAGGTTCGCGGCGTGAACCGCGTGGTCTACGACCTGACGAGCAAGCCTCCTGGTACCATAGAATGGGAGTGAAGATCCATAGATTGCGTTCGCAGGGGACGGGCCACGGACCGGGATTCGAGGACGCACGTTGCCATTGGCGCGGGGTTGATCGGTGTAATCTGTGAAGTCCGCGGATTCAGGAGCTCATCGTTCGCTTACCGCCTGTACGCTCGAGCAGTTGGCCGAGTTCATGAAGGCCAGGGGCCTGCAGGCCTTCCGCGCCAGGCAGATCTGGGACTGGGTCTGGAAGAAGGGTGTCGTCTCGTACGACGCGATGACCAATCTCTCGAAGGACCTGCGCGCCGAGCTGGCCGCCGAACTGCCCGTTACGGGGCTCTCGGTGGAGACGGTCCGCAAGTCGAAGCGCGACGGCACCGCCAAGGCGTTGCTCGCTACGCGCGAGGATCGGCACATCGAGGCCGTGGCCATGCCCGACGAGGAGTCGGGGCGGCTGTCGATCTGCGTCTCGACGCAGATCGGGTGCGCGATGGGCTGCCGTTTCTGCGCCAGCACCGTGGGCGGTCTCAAGGGTAGCCTGACCAGCACGGAGATCGTGGACCAGGTGCTGCTGATGTCGGAGATCGCGGGCCAGCGGGCCAGCAACGTCGTGCTGATGGGCATGGGCGAGCCGCTGGCGAACTACGAGAACTCGTTGGCCGCGGTCAAGCGCATGAATTCGGCCGAAGAACTTGGTATCGGCGCGCGGCACATCACGCTGAGCACCGTGGGCCTGGTCGACGAGATGGCGCGCCTGGCCGACGAGTGGCCGCCGGTCAAGCTGGCCGTCAGCCTGCACGCACCCAACGACGATCTGCGCCGCAGGCTGATTCCCATCGCGCGCAAGTACACGATCACCGAGATACTGGAGGTCGCCAGCGGCTACGCCGACAGGACATCCCGGCACTTCACCGTCGAGTACATACTGATCGCGGGGCTCAACGCCGCGCGCAAGCACGCCGAGGAACTCGCGGCGCGACTGCGCCGCCTGCCGGCCAAGGCCAACCTGATCGCCATGAACCCCGGCGGGGCCGGGGACTACGCCGCGCCGAGCGAGGGGCGGGTCAAGGCCTTTCGCGACGTGCTCGCGGAACGTGGTATCGAGACCACCATCCGCAAGCGGCGCGGCACCGATATCGAAGCCGCCTGCGGCCAGCTGCGCCTGCGCCAGGCTGAGTAGGCTCCTGGCAACCGCCAGGGCAGATAGCACCAGGAACTCCATTTCCCCCGCGCCGCCGCATCGCTGCGGAAGGAAATGGGTTGAGGTTCATTCTTTCGCCGTGACGTTCAGTCGGGTCAGACGTCTTCTCAAATGGGAACGTCTGATTGGGAGGCGATATGCGCAAGTGTCTGATAATGGGTGTCGTAGCTATCTTCTTTCTGGCTTCTGCGCATGGTGGTGAGGGGCGTCGCGGCGAGAAGCCCAGGGAGACGGAGTCCAAGGGGGACAAGGGGGACAAGGGGGGCAAGGTGGACAAGGTCGCGAAGCCGGTCGATCCCGAGCCCACGCCGGAGCAGCGCAGGGAGATTGCCAAGCACATCAGGGATCTCGCCTCGGAGGTCTACGCGACGCGCAAGGCCGCGAGCGGTGCATTGCTCAGGATCGGCCGGCCGGCGCTTGCCCAACTGCGCGCGGCGGCCAGGAGCGACGACTTCGAGAAGTCCGAGGCCGCCCGGGCGCTGATCGCCCGGATCGTGGGCAAGCGCGGCCGGTCGACGGTGAAGATCACGACCAGCGGCAGCCGCGAGAAGGGCAACTACGAGATCAGCCTGATCAGCTCGATGGAGACCGTGACGGTTCGCGACTTCAAGGCGGCCTTCGCGGTTTCGGTGAAGCCCGCCGCCGGCAAACTGCGGCTCTACTCCGAGCCCTCCCGGGAGGACTTCCGGAAGAAGCACCCGGGGGTCTGGAAGGAGTACGCCGCCGACCTCATCGAGGAGCAGCGTCACGACGAAGCCATCAAGGGCGCCATGGTACGGGAGCTCATGCCCCAGGTGCTGCGCCAGTTCAGGAAGGTGCGCAAGCGTGCGCCCCGGGCGAAGGAACTGGCGGCCATGAAGAAGATGATCCGCGAGAAACTGGAGAAGCTCTTCAAGAAGAAGGTGCACGTCAGTGCTGACCCCGGGAAGTCCGAGCAGGCGACGCCCAGGGCCCCCCGTCGTGAACCGGCCGCCTCCGGACCCAAACTCGTGCCCCTTGAGCCCTAGCAGGCCGTTGAACGGCCTGCTAGAGCAGGAGAGCAGTTGAACAGTCGAGCAGTCGTTCGAAGTGGCTCACGACTTCAAAATGAGCGACCCTGAGCTTGTCGAAGGGTTGATGCGGAAAGGACCACATTGGGGAAGGTTAATCCTCTCCTGCGTTCCACCCTTCCACTGCTCAAGTGCTCAACCTGTTCCACGGAACACTTCTTCAACGGCCTGCCGGTTCGCTTCTCACCGCCGGGACACCAGGAAGGCCAATTCACACGGGTGCGGTGTCCCAGGCCGCCGGCCGGTTCAAGCGCGCATTTGCTCTTGAGGCTTCGTTCCCGGCGGGTATCTTGGGCGCTATGGCCACGTTGAGGATCGCACAGGCGCAGATCAACGTCACCGTCGGTGACCTGGCCGGCAACGCCGGCAAGATCGCCGACGCCATCGACCGCGCCACAGGGGGCGGCTGCGATCTGATAACCTTTCCGGAGCTGGCGGTCTGCGGCTACCCGCCGGAGGACCTGCTGCTGCGCCCGGCGTTCCTGCGGGACTGCCGCGCGGCGGTCCAGGAGCTGGCTGGATCCTGCCGGGGGATCACCGCACTGGTGGGCTTTCCCGAAGAGGCGGGGGGCGCGCTGCACAACTCCGCGGCGGTCCTTGCCGGCGGCCGGGTCGAGGGCGTATACCGCAAGGTCGAGCTTCCCAACTACGGCGTGTTCGACGAGAAGCGCTACTTCGCCCCTGGCGACGTTCCGCTAGTGATCGAGCGCTGCGGTGCGCGGATCGCGGTGACGATATGCGAGGACATCTGGATCGACGGGGGCAACGCGGCGAGATGGGTGCGCAAGTCGAGCGCAGACATAGTCCTCAACCTATCGGCCTCGCCGTTTCACGCCGGCAAGCTCGGCGAGCGACTGGAGGCCGTGCGCAGCTTCGCGCGGGCTTCCGGGGCGTACCTCTGCTATAATAACCTCGCCGGCGGCCAGGACGAACTGGTCTTCGACGGCGGTGCGCTGGTGGCTTCTCCGGAGGGAGAACTCCTTGCGGCCGCGGAGCGTTTCGGGGAGGAGTTGCTGGTTTCGGACTTTGAAGCAGGCGCCCGCGGCGAGTTGTCCGCGGTCGCGGGCCAGCGTCCACCGGAACTCGATCGCCTCACGGAGATCCGCGCCGCGCTGGTCCTGGGCACGCGCGACTACGTTCGCAAGAACGGTTTCGAACACGTGACTCTGGGGCTCAGCGGCGGGATCGACTCGGCGCTCACGGCCGCCATCGCCGTCGAGGCCGTGGGCGCGGATAACGTGACCGGTGTGACCATGCCATCGGAATTCACCTCCGGCGAAACCCGGAGCGACGCGGAGAGACTCGCGGCGAACCTGGGCATCGAGCTCCTGACCGTGCCGATCGGACCGATGCACCACGCCTATCTGGACGCCCTCGCCGACCAGCTGGGCGAGGACCCCGGCGTGGCCGGCGAGAACATCCAGGCCAGGGTGCGCGGCAACATCTTGATGGCGCTTTCCAACAGAAAGGGCTGGCTGGTCCTGACCACGGGCAACAAGAGCGAGTCGGCAGTGGGCTACTGCACGCTCTACGGCGACACCGCCGGCGGTTTCGCGGTGATCAAGGACGTCTTCAAGACGGTGGTCTTCGAGCTCTCGCGGCAGATCAACACCACCGCCGGCCGGGAGATCATCCCCGAGACGACCATTGCGCGCCCGCCGACCGCAGAGCTCAAGGCCGGGCAGAAGGACGAGGACAGCCTGCCGCCGTACGACGTGCTCGACGGCATCCTGCGGCCCTACGTCGAGGAGGACAGGGGCGCCGCGGACATCGCCGGAATGGGATTCGAGCCGGAACTCGTCGACAGGGTGATCCGCATGGTCGATCGCGCCGAGTTCAAGCGCCGCCAGGTGCCGCCGGGCGTGAAGATCACTCCCAAGGCTTTCGGGCGGGATCGCCGCCTGCCGATCACCAATCGATACCGCTGAGGGCCTCGCGCTTCGCGAAAGGTATCACCTGATGCGCGGGTTCGGGCCGGGACAGGCTGCGGAGAGACCCTGATGCAGACACTCCCTTTCGGAGAAGTAGTTCGCATCCGGGTGACGAGTTCAGGCGCCGGCGGACGTCGGAATCACCCCGAAGCGCAGTACGGTGCTGTCCTCTTGTCATGCCCGCAGGGCTTCGGCGATGGAGAAGAGCCTCGCACCGGGTGCCGGCCAAGGAGCTCCTTCTTGTGTCCCCAGCAGCCTGATTGTCAACGGCCTGCGAGAGCCGCGGCGGACAACTGCCTTAGTCCGTAGAGTCACACGATGGTCGGCGCCGGGTAGCTGGTTGCCCAAGAGACAGACGGTGGGCTATTCGGCTGCCGAAACGGCCGCGATCTCGAGGGGCCTGACTGCGAGCACGATCAGCAATCGGTTCATCCACAGTCCTCGCCGGTCCGTCTGGCGCGTACGTGCAGATCCTCGATCTCGCTGTCGAACGCCTCGATGCGGATCGCGTCGTGAACGCCGATCTGCACGATCCGGCTGACCCAGTCCCACGTGTAGTAGAAGCGCGACTTGCGGTCCCGGATCTCCGAGGTGCGACCGAACTGGCCGAGCCAGCGCGGCGGGCAGGTGAACACGATCAGCAGGCTGTTGTTCTGCGGTCGGAGCAGCCCGGTGATGTCGAACGCGTGCGGGACGTGCCCGTTCTCGAAGCGTCCGGCCTCCCTGCGGTTGAGGTAGACCCGCCCGGCGTGATCCAGTCCCCGGCAGTTCAGCCGGTACTTCCCCCTGACGGGAAGGAACCACTCGTCGGGCAGGCTCGCCTCGAGGAGCCAGTGACGGTTCTCGACCCACTCGCACTCCCGGGCCTGCAGCCCGTGGTTCCAGTCCCGGACGATGCCGGCCTCCAGCAGGGCCTGCTGCACCGAGCCGGGCACCCTGGCCGGAACCGGGCCGACTTCGCCCGAAAGCGCCTGCCCGGTCTCCAGGCTCCGGCCCAGCTCCCAGACCCAGGGGGTGGTGCCGGTCAGACGCCACTTGAGTGTCGACAGGTCGAAGTGCTGCCTGGTGGTCTGTGAATCCGAACACATGAAGGCTACTCGCGAAGAAGTGTGCTGAGATAATCCCAGGCCCAGGTCCTGGATCCGTCCGGGCGGATCAGCCAGAAGCCGCGCGCGTCACCGTTCTTGCTGATCGGCGGCTCGGCCGTGGAGCCTTTGCCCGGTTCGTTGCAGTAGATCTGCCAGTAGAGCACGTACGGACAACCCCAGTCCAGCGCGGTGCGGGTGGTGTGCTCTACGACCTTTCTGACCGTCGCTTCGTCGAACTCGTTCTCGGGCAGGCCGTACTCGCCGACGTACACGTTCTTCGCCCCGAAATCCGGGCTGTCGGGCACGTTCTCGGCAATGAAGTCCAGGGCCTCCCGGAGTTTCCCGGGGTCGTCGGGATAGCCGACAGTGGCCGACCAGCAGGAGAAGGATACGAGGTCCAGCTTTGTATGAGGCAGGACTTCGTTGACCATGTTGGGGCGCCCGGTGCCGATGGACTCGAGCACCAGGTTGACTTCGGCGGCATGGTAGACTCTGACGCCATCTGCCTTGACTTCATCGCGCGCCCTGTTCACGCCGGCCTGGCGGGCGTTGAGCCACCTGGCCATGTTTTCCAGGGCCGGCGCTTTCGGGTCTTCATTCTTTCTCGTGTGGCCCCGCACATGCCAGTCGCCTTCGTGGTGCTGCAGGACGAAGGTCTTGCCGCTGCCCTTGAAGGTATGGAGCAGATACTTGGTGAATTCGTAGAACTGACTGGTCTCGTCGTTTTCCTGCTCCGCGGATATGCCGTCTTTCCAGTACCAGGGTTGCCTGCCTGTTGAAGCAATGTTCATAACGAACGAGGTGAAGGGCTTGGCGAACAGCGTCCTGAAATGGGGAAGCGCCGCGGTTTGCTCCATGGTCCTTGCGTCCGGCCATTCGGAGTTCCAGGGGTACATGCGCGCCGGGGTATCCGCTCCCTGGGTGAGCCAGAACTTGATGACGCGGGACCCGAGTTCGAGTATCGCGTCAGCGCCCTCGTTCAGGAAATCCCCCCCGGTCAGGTGGTACCGTCCCTTGGCGTGGCACGCGCCAACCCTGTCGCTGGTCATCTTGCAGTCTCCTTGCAGGGGGGCTACTTCGCCGGGAAGGTCTTCTCCGTGAAGACCATGCGTGCGCCGGCCTGACAGGCGGTCCGAACCTCGAACCCCAAATATCCGCGTTCGGTCGGCCTCACCCCGATTCCGGAAAGGGCGATCGAATCCACGGCAAGTCCGAACTCCCGGGCAACCTTGGCATTCAGGTGCTTGAGCACGACCGGGTGCTCGACCAGAGAGTAGCGGTCCGGTTGGACCGCGGGCCAGCGTTCCTTGCCGCCGGTTCCCCAGGTCCTGGCCCCAGATGGACCACGAGGCCGCCCTTGACTCCGGAAAGATCCACTATGGCCCGGGCGGGCGAGGCGGCGTCCTCGGCCGCGCGCGAGGCCAGCGAGAAGAGCATGAACGCTGCAAGAACCGCAGCCGAATGCGCCCGGCCCCTGCCGCGTGTCCCGTAAGCGGGTGCCGGTTTCACCGGTGTCCGGTTTGCCGACATGGTCTGAGCGTCCTCCGTGTCAGTAGGGCCCGAATCGAACTCCAGAGCTGGCGGCGACGGGGTTGAAGTCTGACCGGGTGGGTTCAGCACGTATTGGTTCACCCCACCGCCGCTGTCTCAGGTAGGGTCTACACCGATGGCAGCCGGATCGCAAGATCTTTTCTCAAGTAAAAGTCCACTCACGTCCGGTAAGTCCAGAAGCCTGGGTTCAAGCCCTTTCTGGCCAGTGCTTTGCCTAAGGCATTTCGGAAGTGGGTAATGCGGAGGCTATGGGCTCTGGCAGTCTGGTGTGCGTGGTCGATAAGAAGGGAGAAGTACTTGACTTTTACATGGTTGTCATGTCTAGTTATATGGGTGGCGGGCGGAACCCCTGGAGGTGAGACGTGCTGGACCGGCTGGTGCTCGACAAGGCAAACGGCAAGCGGGAGGCTGTTTACAGGCAGATAGCCGCCTTTCTTGCCTCCGAGATCCGTGAGGGGCGGGTGCTCGCGGGCGAGCGCCTGCCGGCCGTGGGTCGCATGGTAAGCGCCTGGGAGGTGGATTTCAGGACCGTCTACCGGGCTCTGGACGAACTGGTCGGGCAGGGCCTGGTCAAACTCAGCGAAAGGCGCGGGGTGGGGCCGCTGGTCTGCGATCACAGTGCGCAGGTCGGAGTCCAGAAGGTCAGCTACGTGCGAACCGGCGGAGGTTCCGGCTACCACCTGGAGGCTGCCGAGGGTGTGGCGCGAGGTTGTGCCGAGGCGGGGGTGGAATTCGAGATCCTGGACTTCTCTTCCACGCCCCTGGCGCTGAAGGCATATCTTCAAAGGCGATCCCCCGGGCAGGTGCTGGTGCTGGCGCCGCCGGCCCAGCCGGTCCTGCTGCGCGCGTTGGAGGACGCCTGCGCCGAGGGTGCCACCGTCATCTTCGTGGACGAGTGCGTGCCGGGCGTGGAAATCAGCTCCGTTTCCCACGACCACCTGGGAGCCGCTTTCCAGCTCACCAACTGGCTGATCGAAAGAACCGGTGCGAGGGCCTGGTTCTTCAACTGCGAGCGGCATCGAAGCGCCGAGAGGCGGCAGGATGGCTGGGCCATGGCCATGCAGATGCAGGGCTTCGCGGACGCCTCGGGGTACCAGGTGCACGTGTCCATGCAGAACGTCGATAGCGCCGCGGTCCGCTTCCTGGAATCGCTGCCTGCTGAGCCCACCGGGGTGCTTGCCGGTACGGGGGTCGCCGTGCTGCCCCTGTACGAGGCCGCCGGGAAGACCGGCCGGAAGATCGGGGAGGATCTCTTCGTGGCCAGCTTCGGCGGCACGCGGCGATGGGAGAAGCTCAGGCCCCGGGTCGTCCGCCTGCTTCAGGACTGGGGCGAACTCGGCGGGCGCGTGGCCTCGCTGGCTCAGGACCTGCTGACCAATGCCTCGCCTGCCCCGGTTCACATTGTCCTGCCGCCGGTATTCGAATTCCCTGAAGAAGAAGACTGACTGGGCGAGCAGGCCGTTGAAAAGCGGCCTGCTCGAGCCGGAGAGCAGTTGAACAGTCGAGAAGTCGTTCGAAGTGGCTCACGACTTCAAAATGAGCGACCCTGAGCTTGTCGAAGGGTTGATGCGGAACGGACCACATGTGGAAGGTTGATACTCTCCTGCATGGATCAGGTCTTTTCCGGTGGGACCTTCAGCCCGTCGGCCCGACGAGCCTGCCCCTCAGCAGCGATCTGCGGGCCTTCCAACGCCGGCCGCGGCGGTTCTGGCCTTCGAGCATCTCGATGGCCCGGCGGGCCATCTTCGCGATGGGCTGGGAGTAGCTCGTAATCCCCGCCTCGGCGGCGATGGGCAGTCCGTCGAGGCCCCAGACCGGCATTTGCCTGCCGCAGACCGCGCGAACGGCCACGGCGATCTCGTCGTTGATGCAGATCGAGCCGCGCCCTGCGCCTGGCGGGAACCACTTGCGGCGATTGGCGCGCAGCTTGCCGTCGATTCGCCCGCAGAAGGGTACGCGGTGCAGCCGGTGTTCGATGCCGGCCCTCTCGCACTCGGAGGCGATGTGCCGCTCGCGCTGCTGAAGTGGCAGGGTCCGGGCGGGCTCGAAGCTCACGGCGCTGAGATGGCGGATCCCGCACCGCCGGACGTCGGCCATCAGCGTGCGGATCGCGTGGCGCTCGTCGAGGCCCACGAAGTCGGCGTAGTCGCCGGGCATGGCCCGGTCGAAGAATACGATGTTCGCGCCCAGGATCCGCAGGCGCGAGAAGACCTGCGCATTGAAGCCGGTCCCGCTGGGCCAGACGATCAGGTTGCGTATGCCGCGGGCGACCAGGTCGATGGCCTCGCGGCTCTCGCGTCGGGGGTCGTCGCCGGTCAGCTTGAGGATCATGACCGCGTCCCGGCGGGCGATCTCGCGCTCGAAGACCTCGACGGCCTCGAGCGCGAAGGGCGTTCGCAGCGAGAAGAGCAGGGCGATCTGCTCCATGGCCCCGCGGTTGCCCCGGGGGTCGGTGCGGATGCTGGTGCCGCGACCCTGCCGGCGCTCGAGTATCCCGGCCTTCTCCAGCTGGGAGTAGGCCCGGCGCACGGTGATCCGGCTGGTGTCGGTTAGGACGGCCATTTCCCGCTCGGCCGGGATCGCGTCGCCGGGAAGATACTCCCCGTGCAGTATCGCGTTGAAGACCAGTTTACGAACCGACTCGGTCTTGGTGGTCGCCACGGCGGTCAGCCTCCCTGCAGTTCGCGCATCACCTGGTGATACAGCCCCGCGGGGGTCCGGGCGTGCGCGGGCCCTCCGGGGCGCATCCGTGGCCGAACGTCCGGATGTCGAAGGCCTCGAACGAACCGCAGGTGCCGGAGTTCATTGCGCTTCTCCTGCGCACAGCCGGGCCGCCAGTTCTCCGGCGGGGCTCAGGTCGGCGGTAATCATGTCCGCGCCGGCCCTGATGAGCCGGCGGCGCTTCCACGCGTCGACGCTCCCGCGGCGGCGCTCGTCGGTGGCCACGCCCAGGGCGATGCCTCCAGCCGCGGCGCACTCCTCGATCTCGACGAAGCCGTCGCCGGCGACCGCGAGCTCCGGCCCGGAAAGGCCGTTGTCGGCGATGATCGCGGCGATGACCATCTTCTTGGAGAAACTGCTGTGGTCCGGCTGGGCGCCCCGGATCCCGCCGTCGAAGAACGCGTCCAGGCCCAGCAGGGCGGCCTCATCCCGGACGTAGTGCTCGTCGGTGCCGCTGGCGCAGTACATCCTGACCCCGCGGCGCCGGAGCAGGGAAAGGAACTCGACCGCTCCGGGCACCAGGAAGTCGCCTGCCGGTGCGCCGCCGGCACGCAGGCTCTCCTTGCGTGCGGCGATGTGCGCGTCGAGGCGCCGGAGGTACTCGGCCTTGTACTCGCCGGCCTCGCGGGCCTCTCCGCCGCGCCGGGCGACCTCGCCGGCGAGCCACTGCATCTGGAAGATGGTCTGGATTCCGGTCGAGCGGCCGATGTATTCGGCGATCTGGTCCTGGCCGGCGCCAGCCGGCGTTGCGGCGAAGACCTCGCTCATCAGCCCGGTCATCACCCCCTGCCAGCCCTCGCGAAGCAGCGACAGGGTCCCGTCGAAGTCGAAGAGCGCGTGGCGGACGCGGCCCAGGTCCCGGCGCTCGCGTATGACCTCGATGCCGTTCATGACCCGGTCTCCGTGATTGCCGCGGCGAGGCTGCCATGCCCGGAGACATATTCGTCGTAGCGGGCCAGGACCTGCCCGGGATCGGCCGTGCCGGTGGTCCCGACCTGCTCTGCGGTAATCGAGGAGACCAGTACGCCCAGAAGGGCGGCCTCCACCGCTTCGGCGCCGCAGGAAAGCGCCGCGGTTACCGCGGCGAGCACCGAGTCGCCGGCGCCAACCGTGTCGACGTCGCCGCCGAGGGCGTGGCCGGCAACGTGCCAGGCCCTGCCCGATTCTGCGGCGACGATTCCCCGCTCGCCGATGGTGACGAACATGGGGCGGCCCTGGCGCCCCGCGAGCTCGACCGCCGCCCGGGCTATCGCCGGGATGTCCCCGGAGAGGTCGGCGCCGCCGAGCAGCCCGCGCAGTTCGGCGAGATTGGGCTTGAGCGAGCATCCCGGGAAACCGGCGATGTTCAGCCGCGAGTCCACGACCACCGGCAGCTCAGGCCGGGATTCGAGCATCTCGGGAAGCCGGCGGCGCATCCCGGGGCCGAGGATCCCGCACTTGCCGGTCTCGCCGTAGTCCGAGACGATAAGTGCCGAAGCGCGCTCGAGGGCGGCCTGCACGTCGGCGGTCAGCCGCTCCAGGTCTTCGGCGCCGAGTTCCTCGCGGGCGAAGATGTCGAAGCGGCTCATTTCGGTCGGGGCGCCCCGGCCGCCGGGCAGGACCGGCTTGATGTAGGTGGGTGTCGGCCGCCGGGCGCTGCGCCGCAGCAGTTCGAGGTCCACCCCGGCGCGCTGCAGCAGCCGGCAGAGCTCGAAGCCCTCGCCGTCGTCGCCGACCAGGCCCACCGGCAGCACCGAGCCCACCCCGAGGGCGGCCACGTTCATAAGCACCGATCCTCCGCCCCCGGGCGAAGCGCTGGTTTCGATCACCTGGTTGATGGGCAGCCCGCTCTCGACCGAACTGTCGCTGATCCCGGGATCCACGTACAGGTAGCGGTCCAGGCAGAAGTCCCCCAGGACCGCGATGGTCCGGGACTTCAGTCCGTCCAGGAGCCGTTCGAGTTCTTGGCGGGTCATGCGCAGGCCTTTCTGTGCCGGTCTCCACAATGGTTATACGGAGTATAACCTATAATCCTGCGGCAGGCAAGCCGCGAGGCGAACTCGGCCGCGCCATGTGCTGCCACCGTTGTCTCACTCAGATGAACGCCCGGATCGTGATCCAGGGCCCTCCCGCAAGGCGGGATCGGCCCTGAAACCCCTGTAGAGGGGGTGCAGGCAAGGGCAGCGCCGCGATCAGGCGTGTGCCAGCGGGATGAGAACCGGGGGGGGGCGTCAACTCCGGTCTGCGATTTCCTGCATGCCAGCGAGCACGCGCCAAGTGACTACTCATCCAGTGCGCTCAGCATCGCCTTTCGCGCCTCGTGATAGGAGGCCGGGTTCCGCTCGCAGTCCTCTACCGATCGGGCCAGTCCTTCCAGGATCGCGTGCGCCCTTGCGGCATCCTTCTTCTGCAGCATCTGCAGCATCTGCAGCAACCGGTGATCCAGCAGTCCGTCACGGAAGACCAGCATGCGCATCGAGCCTCTGAGCCCGTCCGGCCCCCGGTAGAACATCCACGCATCACCCGGAGGGTGCCCCGGGTCCTGGGAACCGTCAGGCAACGGTCCAAGGGACGTGCGGTATTCATCCGCTCTGCGGTAGCAGTTGGCGGCCCAGAAGAGGAAGCCGGTTGCCCTGTACTTCAAACAGAGCAGCGGATACAGGCGACACTCGGAAAGCGGCCGGTCAAGGTGGCGATTGGGCCAGGGCGGGTACGGGCTGGTACAGTGGTACAGCCAGACGGGCTGACCTTTGGCCCTGCGTTCCTCCGCCAGCGCCTGGGCTTTCATCAACGTCATCAGACTGAAAACATGGATATCGACGTGCGATGAATACAACTCCGGCTTCTGGTTGATCGCATCGATGCTCCTGATGCCGGGCATACATTGCTCCCGCAAGGCGGCCAGTTCGCGGTATCCCTTTTCTTCCGTAGGCTCGTCGTACTGATGCTGCACATACAGATCTAACCAGCCCTTCTTTTTCAGGTGCGCATACAGACTTCGGTAGAAGACCGGCACGAAGTCAAGCCAGGCGTCATGATCCTTTGAATTCTCCAGGAGTGGCTCCGTCTTCCCGGTCTCCTCGGTCTTCACGAAGACACCCGGTCGTTGATACATCTTGTGGATATGACGACCGGCGAACAGTCTGAACCCCAGCGCCTTGAAGGTCTCGATCCAGCGATCGAATTTCGAGAAGTCGAAACGGTACTTGGCGTCCTTCTCGCGGATGGCCTGTATCAGGGGGTGTTCGCGCTCGATCAAGGGCGTGAGCATCATGTCGTCCCCGAAGGACCGAAGCTGCCGTCCGCTGTTGGCAAGCAGTGTCCAGTGCGCCTCGCTCCACCATTCGGGCGGCTTGCCTGAACTCAGGTTTTCAGGGGAGTGTTCAAGCCAGTTCGTTGAACTCAGGGCAGGCTCTGCCGGCACCTGTGTTCGGTGTACGACAAAAGAGAAGGAAGCCGACGCCGATTCACCGTCTACCTCCAGGTGCAGCGTTCCGCCGTAGCGGCCCGGTTCAGTCCTGGCAGGAACGGCGATATCCACCAGCGCCGCGCGGGTGACATTCTCTTCCAGCGGCAGCGTGTCGGAGACCACCAGCACCTCGGCCACGTCGTACGGCGCATCTCGAGTCAGAAACTCCGTCCACTCCTCGGGTCGCGTGCCGCCCGGGCGGTTGATCATTGCCCCATTGGTGTTGCCCTCCACGTGCACCGTGTCGAGGCGATACAGCGTGGCGGCGCCTTCCAGCGCAGCGCCCCCGGCGCCCGGGATACTCGCAACCTTCATGCGACAGGAACCTGCCGCGGAAGATCTCACTGCAAACTGAAAACCCACCTTCCCGCCACGCGGAACACTGACCGGCCCTCGGAAGACGGGCGGCTCTGGTTTCCGGTCGGGGAAGACCCTGTCCAGCGTGTCAACCGGAACGATGTCGAGGGTCACTGCGGGCTTCGCCGGAACTGACATTCACAACCTCCCGGAAAGGAGCACGAAGAACGGCCGAGACCCAATGGCCACAGGCCTCTACGCGTTCAAGGCAAGGTGTATCGCGCTGCCCATCGCATCTCGGAACAGGGCCCTCGCCTTGAGGCACAAGGACCTCTGGTGCGCCGCGATCCTGCAACCCGGCGAGGCCAAGCCTCAAGGCAGCATCTCCATCATCATGAAGGTGGAACAGTCCTTGTCCGTGGCTTCGACCGAAGCCCCGGTCCCGGCGCCCGACGTTCGCGCCTCAAGCACCACGCTGGCGCCGGCAGGCGTGGCCTCCGCCTTCACAACGCACTGATGGAAGATGGACTGGAGCTTCTTTCCGCCGCCGACCTGTCGGCGGATGGTAGAGGCGGACTTCTGAACAACACCGTTGACCTTGACACGAAGGCGCCACTCAACCGTGCCGCCATTCCCGCCGTCGACGGTAACTGCGTAGGTGAGCCGCACCCACCCGCCGGGGAACTTGACCTTCGACTGCGCGAGTACCGGTTCCCAGGTCCTGTCGGCCTTGAACGAGAGGTCCTTTGCCAGATTCCGGTAAACGATGAACGGCTTGAACGGAAGCTTGCGCCGGTCATCGATGGCCGTGTACCCGCCGTCTTCCAGTTTCGAAAAATCGTTGGGCTGCACAATGACGTTCTCCGCGCCGGTCCCGATGCGGATGCCGACGGTCCCGGGGATCGAGCGGTGGTTGAAGCGGTTGTTGCGGATTGAAGCATTGCCCTTGCCGTCTATGTCGAAGGTCAGTTTGTAGCAGTCGAAGCGGCAACCTTCGACGACGAGGCCCCTGTTCCCGCGTCCCTGGGCAAAGAAGGTACCCGTCTTGGGCGTGTTCTCCGAAACGTTCTGGCAATACAGAAAGGCGATATCCTCGCAGCGGGTTCTCCCTTTCTGCACGATGATCTCGGTCGGTTCCAGGCTGTGGGCCTTGCGCCCGAATTTGCGCCCGAACTCGGTCTTGTAGAAAACCGTGTTGATGGCGTTGTGCACGTGGACATCCCCCGAGATGTAACAGTGCTCGAAGGAAGTCAAGCCGACGGTGCCATTGCCGAACGTATCGGGGTTGACGCCCATCCGTTCGCCGAGTTGCACCGAGGTGTTGTCGCCGCCCCACATACAGTTGCGGAAGACGGTGTGCGCGGAGTCACTCAATTTGACCAGCGCTGCAGATACATTGCGTTGCTGGCTCGACCAGAAGCCGCAGCGTTCGAAGCGGGTGAAGTAGGTGCTGAAGGCCGGCTTGTCGTAGGCACGCAACTCCACCAGTTGTGCGGCATTCCCGTTTCCGGCGCGAAAGTCGATGTCCTCGCAGCGGCACCACTGTGCCGATACGAAACGAAACGCGCCCTTTCCGCCTTTCTCGGTGGGCTTGTAGGTTATGGTCGTCGCCGCGTCACCCATCTCGCCCGAGTCGCCTTTCAGCGCGATACCTTCGACCTCCAGCAGGCTTCGCCGGGCGCCCTTCGGCAGCTTCCTGTGGAATCTCGCAGCGATCTCGACGCCCTTGACGATCAGGTAATTGCCGGCCGGGAACCGCACCGTTCCTCCGCGGTTCTTCTCCGCCGCGGCGATGGCCGCGGCTATGGCCGCTGAATCGTCCGTCTTACCGTCACCCTTGGCGCCGTAGTCGCGCACGTTGAACTGCTCGGCAAAGCGATCGGCCAGAGCGCGTGGCGTGACGGACCCCCTGGCCTTGACCGGTATGTCCGATCCGTCCGTACCCGCACGCGCACCGGCACCGTTGACGACTGTCATGAGTGCCAGCAACGCCATCGGCAGGTAAAGCGTGCGCAGGGGTGTTCCGCCTCGAGCACTCTTCATTTTCCTGTTCTCCTATCCAGACTTGTCCATGACCCTGTCCCAAGCGCGGAACACGGTTCTTGACTCTCAGTGCTCTGTACCGGAGCGATGCAATCCAATGACCTCGGTGGTCAGGAGAAAGCGACTGTATACCCGGAGGTCTTCTACCGAGTCCTGGATCTTCCACTTCTTCGTGCCATGCGGTTTACCCATGCCATGATTGAACCAGACCGTGCCGCGCACCCGCTTGTCACCACCGTCCTGCAGGCGCCCGTTCACGACCATGCTGATCAGATCGGGTTCTCCGTCGACGATGATGGCCACCTGCTTCGGGCCCTTGCCCGACAACGACCCCGGATCGCTTTGCGCGATCACGGAGTGTTTCGCGTCCTTCATGGAGAAGACCACAGAGCGATTAGTACCAGCGTGGACCTTGATTCCGCGCCCGCTCGCTCCCTGACCGTCGATCAGCACCGCGCCTGCCTCGGGCACCGAAGTCAGCGTGAAGCACAGCGTGAACCCGTCGCCATTTCCGGGATTACCCAGTTCTGGTGCAGGTATCGTTGCAGAGGGTTCAGCGTGATGGACCAATAGTCCGGTTTCGGGAACGCCCCGATGGAGGTGCTGGCCCGCCAGGATATCCAAAAGAGCGTGGGGTATTCTGTAGTCCCTGAGCATCTTCTTGTCGCTGATGCGGGCGATCACACCGTCCTTCCTGACCTTGAATCTGGGGCAATTGAGACGCTCGTCCACGCCTTTGTAGCCCTTTTGATCAAGCCGGTAGCCCAGCAGTTCCGGCTGACCTACGAGGATCCCTCTATTGACGACCCGTATCGGACTCAGAAACACCAGATCCCGGCATCCGTATTCGTGCTCCGGATCAAAACCGGCGTTGTAGTAACTTAGCCACTTGCGCCCTCTGGAATCCTCGAAGACCAGACAGGGGCCCTGCGGATTCTTGACGACTCCCTGGCCGGGCGCGTAGCGCAGGGGCCCCGCCTTGAAGGTCTTCCCGCCGTCCCGGGATTGTGCCAACCCAACGTATCCCGCCGTCGTGCGATAGATGAAGTACATCTCCTCGCCGCTGATATGCACGTGCTTGAAATCGGTGATGCATTTCGAGTTGGGGTCACGGATGCCATGCTTGCCGTGCGGGAGCAGTTCGAGAGGAAGCTCCTCCAGTCGATCGTTATCCCGCCAGCCCTTGAACACCACCACGAAGGCCTCGCCGGTACTCGTGATCGGATAGGGACCAAGCTTCGTGTACCAACCCAGTCCGTCGGCGCCCCGCAGGACCCTGGGCGATGGTTTGCTGTACACAAATGTGTATTTCCCTTTGTATATGTTGGTCCGGTCGATCTCACGTCTCGGGAGTTTCAGGAACCAGCGTTTCGAGCTGAAAGAACCGTCTTGATTGACCAGCCTGCAGGCGATCCTGCCTATGGCATGGAGATGGGGCCAGGGCTTACCTCGGTCCGGAGCGGCCCTATACCGTTCTCCGCCAGGTAGCAAGGGCAGGGCGCGGTCGTAGCCCATGTTGTAGACGTAGTACACTCGCCCTGTTCGAGGGTGGCGAATGAACCAGCCGTACTGACTCATGGGTGGTCCTTCGGGCTCCAGATCCGTCCAGCCGGTCCAAGTCCTACCCCCGTCCCTGGAACGGCGCGTGATGATGTGCTCACTGGGGTCGCCCTCCCTTTCTCGCGCGACAGTGACCGTCTCCAGATAGACATCTCTGTTCAATCTGAATCGGGTCAATCCCTCCTGATAGTTGTAGTGTTTCGGTAGTGCCCGGCGATCCCCCTTCCCCACGCTAACCCCCAGGCTGCCGTTTTCGAACGCGCGCCAGTCCTTCTCTTTGTCCGGACCCGGGAACACGTACGGATTGCGCACGCCAGCGGCATTGGCAGATTGATAAAGCAAGAGGCAGCACACCAGTACGGCCGGGCAGACGCGGAAAACACTCGGTGAGGTCATGGTATGGGCCTGCTCCCTACTTGCACAGAATCTGATCGTCGGATCCAAGAGGCTGTTTCAGAACAGGACCTCGTCGTGGAGCGTGCGCAAAGGTATCGGTCTACTCCTCTCAGGATTCTTGGTTGCGCCCATCTTAGGGCGATCCTTTCCGCGGCCCGCTTCCGGGTCAATCCCGCCCCGGGGTATGCTGTCTGGTGCGGACCTGCTACAGATTGAATACAGCGTTTCGAGGCTTCCGATGGGTAAAATCCATGGACATTCGTATGACTATGCGGACATTAGCGCCGCGAAGGGTCCAGCAGGCCGTTGAAAGACGGCCTGCAGAGCAGGAGAAAGGAGAAAGGCGAAAGGAGAGCCGTGGAATTTCTAACATGGCTGAGCGCAAGGCGCGAGATTGCGGGGGCTTGCTTCTCCTGCCTTTCGACTGCGCTCAAGGCTTTTCCATAGAGAGGCCCTGAGCTCGTGTCGAAGGGCGGTCTACTCTCTCCTTTCTCCTTTCTCAAGCTTCGCAGCTCACGGACTTCTTCAACGGCCTGCTCGCTTCCGGCAACTGGGCAGGGACCTTGACCTTGCGGCGCTTCGAGCGGACCCGGCGCTCTCGCCCGGGCTCGGGGAACACGCTGACCGGCCGACCTGGCCTCTGGGCCGCCTTACTCCGGGCCGTTAACCGACCCCTTCCAGAAGCATGCGTGCCAGCTCCGGGAGGTAGGGGTCGCGGGCCCCCATGGTTACGACTGCGGAGCCGGGTGCGGCCCTGGCGCAAATGGCGCGCCGGGCCGCCGCGTAGTTCTCTACGGCGGCGGCCCCCAGGCCTTGAGCGACCAGCCTCTCGACGAGCATCTCGGACCGGACCGAACGGTTGGCGGTGCCGCCGGCATCGAAGACCGGCAGGACCGCCAGGAAGTCGTCGGGTCTGCAGACATTGCGGAATACGTCGACCAGGTCCTGCATCATGCTCGCGAGCGGTCCGTACCCATGCGGCCGCCAGACCGCCAACACCCTGTCGTGATAGGGGGAGAGCGTCTCCCACGTGGCCCGGATCTTCGCGGGGTTGTGGGCGAAGTCGTCGAGCACCAGGATGCCCCCTCTGCGGCCGAGGACCTCGAGCCGCCGGTGAATGCCCCTGAACCCGACGAGCGCCCCCGCGACGTCGGCCGGCTCGAAACCGATCCGGCAGCACATCGCCGCGGCGCTGCGGGCGTTGCGGGCGTTGTGCAGCCCGGGGATCTTCAGTGTGAACGAAGCGCCCTGGTACTCGAAGCGGCTGCCGCCGGCCTCGAGTTGCGGGTCGAACGCCCCGGTTTCTCCGCGGATGACATCGCCGGTCACCCGCGTTGAGAACTCCCGGAAGAGCTCTTCGCTTTCGGCCAGCGGGAAGTGATCCGCGGACACGTTGGTTATCACCGCCCAGGCCGGCCGGAACCCCAGCAGGGAGCGGTCGCTCTCGTCGACCTCGATGACGCACCACCTGGACCGCCCCGGGCGCACGTTGCCGACTTCGGTCTCGCTAATCCAGTTCAGGACCGGGGCCCCGTTGATCACGAAGGGATCCGCGCCGAGTTGCTCGAGGACGAAGCCGATCATGCCGGTGACCGTGCTCTTGCCGGAAGTGCCGGCTACGGCGAGCACTTCGCGGTCCTCGACCATGCGGGCGAGCACGTCGGCACGGTGAAGAACGGGGACGCCGAGTCTGCGTGCCGCGGCAATGTCCGGATTGTCGCCCTCGATGGCGGTGCTCACCACCAACCCGGCCGTGCCGCTCGAAATCCCGCTGCCGTCCTGCGGCAAGACCTTCACGCCGCCCCCGGCGAGCTTATCGAGGACTTCGAGGCCCTCTCCCCGGTCGCGGAAACGATCGGAGCCGCTCACTTCGCAGCCCACGGACACCAGCGCCCTGGCGAGGGCACTCATCCCAACGCCCGCAACGCCGGCCAGATGGTAGCGGCCCGGTTCAATCATGGGGTCCCAGCATATTCGCGGGAAGGTGCCGGTCAACCGTGAACCGTCCAACTGTGCGACTTCCTTTGCCGGCTAGCAGGCCGTTGAATGAGTGTTCCGGGGTACAGGTTGAGCATTCGAGCAGTGGGGCTGGAACGCAGGAGAGGATCAACCTTCCCAATGTGGTCCTTTCCGCGTCAACTGCTGGACCGGTGTGTCGAGACGGTTGTTGCCCTCAACGTGAGCGTGTCCGTATTGTCGCATCCATGTCCTCATATTGCGCGGTACTCTCGACCCTCAGCGTTGTACTCTGGGGTAGTTGTTCATTCGGCGGGAGGCACGCACGCGGAGCGTGCCGTGGATTCATACCCGGCGGGAGATTGGCAAGCCAGGAGGAAGTGTTGTGACGGATCAGGAGCTGGACCTCGCGGTAGAGATCAAGCGGACCCAACCGGATTACGTGGTCTACAGGCCCAAGAGCACGAGCGGGGAGGAAACCCGTGACGGGGGCAACGAGCACTTCCTCGTCTTCGACGGGCCGGACGGATCGCTCATGGCGGTCTGGACCCAGAGCACGACTGAGGGCTTCGGTGACCACCGCATCATGTTCGCGCGCTCGGACGACGCGGGCGTTACCTGGACCGAGCCGATGATCCTCGCCGGTACGTGGGACAAGGACAGTGGGCATGAGCTGCAGGCAAGCTGGGGATTCCCGCTGGTCTCCCGTTCCGGGCGGATCTACGTCCTGTGGAACCAGTACCGGGGAAAGGACAAGATCGACTTCCACCACCAGATGACCGGTACGATGGACGGCCGGTTCAGCGACGACAACGGAAAGACCTGGTCCGAACCCGAGACCGTTCCCATGCCCCGCAGTATCTACGATCACCCGGACCCGGAGATGCCGGGAAACTGGATCGTCTGGCAACGTCCCGACCGGATCGCCGGCGAGAAGTACCTGGTCGGCTACACCCGCTGGGTGAGCCCCGAACGGCGCCGCCCGCTCGACACCTTTCCCGACGGCCGCAACCGCGGCTGGTCCACGGATTCCCTGATCGAGTTCATGCGCTTCGATAACGTGGACGAGGATCCGGCGGTGAAGGATCTGGCCATCTCCTGGTTCGCGTGGGGCGAAAAGGCGCTCAAGGTCCCCTACTTCCGCGATCCGCTCAACGTCGTGGCCCAGGAACCGAGCATCGTTCGGCTGCCAGACGAAAGACTCTTCTGCGTAATGCGGACCATGACGGGATACATCTGGTACAGCCTTTCCGAGGACCGGGGGGAGACCTGGTGCAGTCCGCGCCCCATGCTGCGGAAGGATCACGGCGCAGTCATCGAGGAACCGATATGCTGCTGCCCGATCTACCCGCTTGCCGAAGAAGGACGCTACTTCCTTATTAACCACCTGCGCAAGGACCGGCTGGAATACGACGACTGCACCAACAACCGCTGGCCCGTCTATGTCGCGCTGGGTGAGTTCCGCCCCGACGCCGAGCAGCCCGTGTGGTTCAGCGAATCGAAGCAGCTGATGACCCACGACGGCGTCGGCCTGGGCCCGAGGAGGCGGACCGACCTGGGCGTCTACCCCAGCGTGACCCACCGCGACGGTCGCACGGTCCTGTGGCACCCCGACCGCAAGTTCTTCCTGCTGGGCAAGGAAATCACCCCGGAGATCCTGTCGGGACTGACAGTGCCGCGGACGTAGCAGGCCGTTCTTCAGCGGCCTGCCAGCGGCACGGCCTCGAGGAGGCCTGCGGCGGCCCGGCATGAGTGGGCGCGGGGGAGCGCGCCGGCTCGCCCCGCGCCCCGGGGAGTCCTCCCGGTCTTGATCCGGGAGTTTGGCTCTACTCGACGGGTCCGGCGGCGGCTTCGGGGGCCTTGCCGACCTTCTCCTCGAGCGCCTTGTCTCTGGCTGCGATCAACTCCTTCTTCTTGGTGTTGAAGGCTTTCAGCGCCAGGGTGCGCTTGGCCTTGTTCTTGCGCGCGGCCTTGAGCGCCTTGTTGTAGGCCGTCCTGGTCTCCTTCATCCCTTTGCGGAATTCGGCCATGATCTTGAGGCCCTCTTCGTTCTTCTTCTTCTGGTCTTCGGTCAGAAGCTCGACCACCTTCTTCCTGGCGTTGTCCACAAGGGTCTTGAGGCTGGCGGCAGCCTCTGCCTGCTTCTTGCGGTCCTTGCCCGCAGCCGCCTTGAGTTCTTCGAACTTCTTGGACAACTCCTCGTCAAGGGGCTTGACCTTGGCCAGCTGATCTTCGCTCAACGCGAGCCGGCTGAAGACGGGGCACGAAGTCACCAAGGGCTTGGGGGCGACCAGCCGGGCCTTGGGTGCGCGTCCGCGGGGCTTGCGCACCTTTCGGGCCTTCTTCGGTTTGGGAACCGGGGCTTCTCCCTCGCCGTCTTCCGCCGCGAACGCGGCGCAGCAGACCAGCAGCATGGCTGCAGCCAGAGCCGTCTTCCTGAACATCAACATCGCCTCATCCTCCCAATTCATCTTCGCGGGCTTCCGCCTGCCGCTCCGCGACACTGCATGGTCCATTCACCGCGGTCGGCGCCGGCCAACAGCGGCGATACCCGCGTCCCGCGGGGCATCAGCGAAGGAATCCGCCGTGCCGCGGGCCGCGCCAGCAAAGATGTCGGGGAGTATAGGTGGGCGGGCACCCTCCGCGGCCGTAGTGAGCCCGCCGTTGGAGATCACGCTCCGGAGCGCGGCGGCCACGACAGGAACGGCCGTATGAATATACCCTGAACCGGGCTGCCGGACGCGCAAAATCCACCCGAAAAAGCGGCGCCCGGGCGGGCGGGCGTCAGGCCTTCCGGAAGGCTTCCTTGCGAAGGTGAAGCATTTTCATCTTCTCGTAGAGCGAGCGGGAATCCATCCCGGCAAGCCTGGCAGTCTCGCCCACGCGGCCGCCGGTGGCTTTCAGCAGGCTCGCAAGATACACGCGTTCGAGGCGTTCGAGGACCTCCGCGCGCACCTCTTTCCAGGGCCTGTGCTGCCAGCCGGCGGGGAGAGCCAGCGCCGCTGCCCCCGACTCCGGGCTGTCCGGCAGGTCATTGGCCAGGTCGTGTCTTCCGCTGACTTCTTCCGGAAGGTCGGCGAGGTCGATCTCGTCGCTCCCGCAGAGCAGCATCGCCCGCTCCACGACGTTGACCAGTTCGCGTACGTTGCCGGGCCACGAGTAGGTTCGCAGTGCCTCGACGGCCTCGGGCGAGACCGAGGTCACGTCCACGTTTATCTTAGGGCGCAGGTAGTTCACGTAGCTTTCCACCAGCGTGGGGATGTCTTCGCGGCGCTCCCGAAGGGGCGGGATGGTCAGAGTGACTACCCCCAGTCTGTAGTAGAGGTCGCGGCGGAAGCTGCCGTCCTCGACGTCGACCGCCAGTTCGCGGTTGCTGGCGGCCATGATGCGAACGTCGACCGGAAGGGACCTTTCGCCGCCGACTCTCTGGACCGAACGGTCCTGAAGCACCCGCAGTAGCTTCACCTGGAGGTGGAGGGGCATATCGCCGATCTCGTCGAGGAAGATAGTCCCGCGGTGCGCGAGCTCGAAACATCCCTTGCGACTGCGCGTGGCGCCGGTGAAGGCCCCCTTCTCGTGGCCGAACAGCTCGCTTTCCAGCAGGCCTTCGGGCAGGGCCCCGCAATTCACTGCCACGAACGGGCCGGACGCACGGGGGCTGCCGGCGTGTACCGCACGTGCCAAGCGCTCCTTGCCGGCGCCGGTCTCCCCGAGGATGAGCAGCGAGCTCTTACCGGCAACGACCCTTTGGACCACGCCCATGAAGCGTTGCATGGCAGGACTGACGGAAACGAAGTCGCTCAGTTGCGGCTCGTCCAGGGTGCGGATCGCGAGGGACTGCTCGACTGCTTCGGAGCGCTTGGCTATAAGCGCGCCGAGCACTTCGCTGATATCTTCCACTCGCAGCTCGGGGTTGACGACGGCGCTGCAGCCTACAGCCAGGAAGCTGGCCCTCCGCTTGGCGTCTTCCGCATCGCTGATGACAACGATCTCGGGTGACTCGGGCAACTGGTGCAGGGTGCCGAGGGTCTCGGCGGCAGGGTGGGGTATCATGTCGCGGTCGACCAGTATCACGTCGGCGCTCTCGCGCGCCAGTCGTTGCCAGAGCCCCTCGCCCTCGCGCACGGAATCGGCCACGCCTCCGGCGGCGACAACTGCCTTGCGGAGTTTCTTGCGGAGAGCAGGTTCTGAGACGGCGATCACTATCCTGGCCAGCATCAGGTGTCCAACCTCCTTTATGGGCTCGACAGGGTGTAATACACCCGAACGCATCGGAGGTCAAGGCTCCTTGGCGAAAAACGGTTTGAAGGGAACCTGTGTTCGTAAGTGGTTGGTGATGAGGCGCGTAGGCGAATGCTGAGAAGTGATTCCGTGTCTGGCACGGTTTGCGCGTTGCTGCTGCTGTCGCTGTAGTGGTGGAATAAGCGTGGCAATGGCTTACTGAGCTGAAACGGAGGTCCGGCATGTCTTCCAGAAAGGGCAGAAGCGAGTCCGAGCGGCCCGAGAAGAAGGGCAAGAAGAAGCGCGTGAAGGCCAAGGAGATGATGCGCGCGCGTGCCAGAGGCTGAACCGCAACCGGGAGCAGTTCTAGCTTGCGCTGGGTGCCTCCCGGCGCGCGCCGGGCAGGATCCTGCAGCCCCCTCGCTGCTCCCGGTTGATTCCTTTTGCGTCGTGGCCAGGAGCCTTCGAAATGGGACGTAGAGCGACTGACAAGAAGCACGGGCTTGTTGCTGCTGTTCGTCGCGTGCGTTGCTTCCGAGCCAGGCCGGTCGTCAAACCCTGGCTCAGACGCTCGAGACCGAGGGGTCAGTCAGATGAAGGCCAATAAGTCCGTGAAGCTGCGCTGCACGGCGGAGGCGGCAGGAGGTGGCGCTGCCGCTGCTGCGGCAAGGGCCCGGAAGGGGGCGGAGACAAAAGCTGCTCCAGGATTCTGGACCTCCGAGGTCATCTTCTGCCGGTTGGCACCGAAGAGGTTGGGCTGTCATCGCTGATTGTCACCCGGGAGCAGCAATGAAGAGAATAGACTCAGAGGAGAGACCTGCGGTCCGCGTAGCGTGGTACAGCGGTCTCCTGCTTGCCGTGGCATTGCTGATGGCTTTGGCGGCCCTGGCGATGCTTCTGGGCGAAGGGGGCCGCGGGCGGTCCTACTTCGAAAACACAAGCGCGCTCGAGAACGCGGGCGAAGCACGGATCTCTCCAGAGTGGAGCGCCGCCGAAAGGATGTGGGGAGACCTCGGCCGGCCTGTCTCGGGCATGGCCGGGGAGTTTGAACCACAGGCGGCGCTCCTGCTGGCCTGCGACGAACTGGTGGAGGAGCACGCGCAGACATTTGCCGATCTGGTGGCCGCCGCGCACCGCCACATAAAGCTCGTTGGGCTCGTGTCGAGCAACATGGTCAGGCTTCGGTCGGAGGAACTCCTGGCCGAATCCGGCATTCCCAAGGGGGCGGTGGCCTTCGTGCAGGTTCCGCAGCAGACCGTCTGGATCAGGGACTACGGGCCCCTCTTCGTGAGGACCGAAGGCGGTGGCGCGGCGGTGGTGGATTCCGATCGCAGCGCACGCTGTTCGACCGGCGACGAGACTGTGCCGACCGAGATCGCCCGCATTCTGAGAGTACCGCGCATCATCTCGCCGCTCGCGGTCGAGGGCGGCAATCTGCTGACCAACGGAGAGGGCCTGTGCGTGACGACCAGCGCGATAGTGAACGGCGACGCGCCGACCAGCCGGGAAACGGTGGCGGACTCCCTGCGCGACGAATTCGGCTTCGCCAGATGGGTGCACCTGCGTCCCCCGCAGTGGGTGGAGACCGAACACGTGGACATGTTCATGGCGTTCCTGGCCCCCGACGTCGTGGTGGTGTCCCGCGCCGTGTCCGGGGTGGATCCCGAAAATGCGCTGGCGCTGGACGCAGCGGCCGAGCAGCTTTCCCGGGAGAAGACCTCGCGCGGGCCCATGAAGGTCTGGCGCGTGCCGCTGGGCAACTGCAGCGACGGGGTCTTTCGCACCTACACGAACATCATCATTGCCAATGACGTCGTGCTGGTGCCCGTATATCCCAACGACGATCTCAAGGTGCGCAAGGAGGTCCTGGATCTGTACTCCAGGCTGATGCCGGGGAGAAAGGTCGTGGGCATATTCGCGGAGAGCCTCATACAGCACGGCGGTGCGCTGCGGTGCATGTCGATGAACGTGCCGACGTTCGTCAAACTGCCTCGAGCGGGATTCGAGTGGGTATCGCCTCGTTGCGAGTTGGACAACGGTGCGGTGGACCTGCGCGTCGGCGCGGGCCCCCACAACGGTTACCAGCCTGTGAAGGCTGTCCCGCGTTGCGGGGCCGTTGACGAGCGCTGCGGTTTGTGAGGCTGGTCTTGGCTGGCCACAGGAAAGTGCGCCCCGGGTTCATCCTGCCCAGCGCGGCCTTCACCGTGAGCCGCAAGCAGGTGCGGTTCTTCGAGAGCCTCGAGACGGAACCGCAGGTGGGAGACCTGGTCTACGGCTCGGTAGCCTACCTGGGCCAGCACTCGCAGCTGGAGAACCAGCAGGGACGGATTCACGTCATCGGAGCGGGGTCGAACTCGGTCTTCGTCTTCGGCAATCGCTACGCTCCCGACTATTACGAGGGCGTGGTGCCCGGCAGCTTCCGGAGGGATGTCGACCTCCTGGCGCGCTCCGGGATTGTCGGCGAGGTTCGTTGCCGGAATGCCAAGGTCAAGGACCCAACCAGGGTGCGGTTGAAGGGTTACGTGTGCGATCGGAACGGGGAAGTGCTGAACACGCGCAAGTATCCCCGCGTGATCCCGTCGCGGACCAGCAAGACCGCCCGGCGGGCGCGCATGGTCCTGGTGGTGGGCACCTCGATGAACTCGGGCAAGAGCATGTCTGCCGCGGCCTGCTGCTGGGCGCTGGCGGCGATGGGCCACAACGTCAGGGGGTCGAAGGTCACCGGTACCGCCAGCCTCAAGGATATTCTCTTGATGGAGGACTCCGGCGCGCGGCCGGTCAACGACTTCACCTACCTGGGCTATCCCTCCACCTACCTGCTGGAAGAGGCCGAGTTGCTGCACGTGTTCAACACGCTCGACCTCAAGTACGCGAACAATCCCCGCAACTTCTGGGTCGTGGAGATCGCCGACGGCCTGCTGCAGCGCGAGACCGCAATGCTGCTGCGTTCCGACGTCGTGCGCTCGCGGATCCACAAGCTGATCTTCGCGGCCGGCGATGCCTTCGGCGCGCTGGGTGGGCTCAAGGTTCTTCGGGACGACTTCGACCTGGTGCCCGACGCGATATCCGGAGTCTGTTCCGGGTCGCCCCTGGGAATTCGCGAACTCGCGGCCTTTACCGACATCCCGGTGTTTGACAACATGCAGCGTGATCTGAAGCAGTTGGCCGCGATATTGATATAGCCTGTTTTCCGCGTCGCCCGCCGGAGCTCCGGCGAATCAGGCCAGTCCCGGCTGGCCCGCTCAGCCACGGATGCGGTCTTCCTGCGAAAGGCCTGTGGCCAACAGACAGGTAGATACAGCCATCCGTGGCCTCCTGTGGATCCGTAGTCTTGCGTTCTGCAGGTTTGACTGCTATCACTGTAAAGGCGTGTGAAAAGGCCGGCAGCATTTGAGAGCGGAAGCACCAGGACGCGCCTCGTTGCAGGCGTTGGCCTGGAAGGATCGGGGATACAATGAGGCGAGAGACACACGAATTCGACTTCTGCGTAGTCGGCGGCGGGATGGCTGGACTCATCGCCGCTATCGCTGCTGCGCGACACGGAGCGAAAGTCGCCCTTGTCCAGGACCGGCCGGTCCTGGGGGGTAACGCTTCGAGCGAAATCCGCATGCATATCTGCGGTGCCCACGGCAGGAACACCCGGGAAACCGGAATCCTTGAGGAATTGCTGCTCGAGAACCACTACCGCAACCGCCAGCCGAACTACTCCATCTGGGATAGCGTGACCTATGGTGCAACGCAGTATCAGGATGGCGTGACACTGTTTCTCAATTGCACCGTCAACAGCTGCGAAGTAGAGGAGGGTCGTATTGAGTCCGTCACAGGCTGGCAACTCACGACCGAAACGTTGCACACAATTAGCGCCAGGCTCTTCGCGGACTGTTCCGGAGACGGTATTCTCGCGCCCCTGGCCGGTGCGGAATTCCGCATCGGTCGCGAGGCTCGCGCTGAATTCAACGAGAGCATTGCACCAGAGAAGGCCGACCTCAGGACTATGGGCATGAGCTGTCTACTTCAGGCGCGCGAACATGAAACGGCTCAGCCGTTCATTGCGCCCCGCTGGGCCTACCGCTTCACAAAGCCCGAAGACCTGCGCAACCGCAACTGCAACGTGCACGCAACCAACTTCTGGTGGATGGAAGTTGGCGGTGAAGATGACAGTATTCACGACACGGAGAGGCTGCGTGAAGAGCTCCTGAAGATCGCATTCGGCGTATGGGACTACGTCAAGAATTACTCTCCCAAGCGCGAGGAAATGACCAACTGGGCGCTCGACTGGCAGGGCTTCTTGCCGGGCAAACGCGAGAGCAGACGATACCTGGGCGATCACGTGCTCAGTCAGAACGATGTGGAAGCGGAGGGGCGCTTCGCTGATCTTGTCGCCTACGGCGGTTGGACCATGGACGACCATTTCCCGGCGGGATTCTATCACCCGGAAGCAGGGACAATCTTCCACCCCGCCCCTTCTCCATACGGGATCCCCTATGGTTCCCTCTATTCGCGCAACATCAGGAATCTCTTCTGCGCAGGTCGCTGCCATAGCGCAACCCATGCAGCGCTGAGTTCCACCCGTGTCATGGCAACCACGTCGCTGATGGGGCAGGCCGTGGGAACTGCGGCCGCAATAGCCATTCAGGGGGGCATGACACCGCGTGAAGTGCGCGAGCATCGGATTCATGAGTTGCAGCAGACACTCATGGAAGATGATTGCTGGCTGCCGTGGCATACTCGAGATGTGCCCGCGATCTCACTCAGTGCACGACTCTCATGTGATACAGGCGACGTGGAGCAGTTGCGTAGCGGTATTGACCGTCCGATCGGTGATACCTCCAACAGCTGGTGCGGCCCGAAAGGCTCCGCCATCACCTATACGTTTCCCGCTGAGACAAGCGTGCAGGAGGCGCGGATCGTCTGCGACAGCGATCTGAACCGCAACTTCAAGAACATGTGTTGCTGCTACCAGCGAAACAGCGCTCCCTGGGCCGTTCCGGACACTATCACGAGAAGGTTTCGGATTGAATCACAGGGCGAAGACGGACGCTGGCGGACCGTCTTCACCGAATCGAACAACTATCAGAGGTGTGTGCGCGTGCCGCTCAAGTTGCGGACCGGGAGTATTCGCCTCGTTCCCGAGGAGTCCTGGGGCGCCGAACAGGTCCGCATATTTGCATTTGATGTCCGGCAGCAGTGATTGCCACGCGGACTTCCGGCGCTTCCGGGACGGTTGCCGTCGCGGCTTCCCGCAGCTTTCCCCGGAAGCCCCCCCCCCGGAAGTCAAGTCGCGCCGCAGCAGCTGATCCACGCGATGAGGAAGCGTATTCGGGCGATAGAGGGCGACTCATGCGTCCAGATCTGGTGCCCGGGGTGGGAATCGAACCCAGCGACGCCATTGTCCGAATGCGGCGCACAGGAGCCAAGTACCGGCGGCGAATGTGCAGAACCCGGCGACCCGTCCGAGGATACGTTGGCGGGGTATGTCGAATCCCGGCGCGAGGGGTGCAAGGGTCAGTTACCTTCCGGCGGCGCGGGGAACACAACAGAAGCACAACATGAACATAACGCCGACGGGTTCGAAGAGGTAGCCGCGGCATGGCCGACGCTGCCCGCCGAAGTCCGGGCCAAGGTCTTGGCCATAGTCAAGGCGGCAGGGAAGTAGGCAGCAGGCGCATGACCGCCCTCTAGGAGCCTGTCGGAGTACTCGTCGTCAAGTCGCGCAACCCTTTACGCAGTAACGACTACGCCCTTGTGGCATAATTTGCGTAACGCGCTGCTAAACAGGGGGATGCGTGTTTTTGCGGGAGGTTTTCCGACAGGCTCCTAGTCGCCACAGAATGCGCGAGAACGCGAGATCGGGGGCCGGGGGACCCCATGCTGGCAAAGCCGAACCCTCCCCCCGGGGGCTTCACGTCCGGACGTAGATACTATACTCGCCCGTAGTGCGTTCGCGGCCCTCTTACTGCAGGGATTTCAGCGGCCAAGCGTTGACTGTGTTTCTTCGTCCTGATATTGTCTAGGCGCACATAGGCCCTGAGCGCCGGTGGGGTCTCGCTTGGCATCTGTGCATATCGATGACCGGCAAGCATGGAGGAACGGCCATGCCAGAGTTGATCGGCTGCGCGTATTGCGGTCGGCGTGTTTCGAGTGAAGCGGCCAGAAATGTGGGCGGGGAGGTCGTATGCCCTGGCTGTGTTGATGCTCAACGCAGGCGAGTTAAGGCAGAGCAACAGCTGCGAAAGCGCGAGAGGGCACAGACTCAGGGGCTAACGCTGGCGGGGCTTCTCTTGACAGCTGGGTATGACTCATCGGCCTGCTTCGAGGTACGGACATGCCAGAGCTAATCCATTGTGGTCACTGCGGGCGGAAGCTCTCAAGCCAAGCCGCCCGCAGGGTCGGGGGGGTGACCGTATGCCCCAATTGCGTGGCCGTGGTCAAGGCAGCAGCGAAGGCTCGGAAGATCAAGACCAAGACACAAAGACAACTGGAGAAGACCCGGCAGCGGCTCCAGAGGGCGGAGGAAAAGGACCGCAAGGCGCGAGAGAAGGAAACAGAGCGCATCAAGAGGCAAAGGGCAAGAGAGACTCCTCCGACTCCGACCGCACCCTCTGAACCCGTGCCCGCTCAGTCGAGCGTGAAGCCGACTGGCATGCCGCTGTGGAGGAAACTGCTCAACACGGTTGCTGGTCTTCTGATACTGTCTGTGCTGCTTGTCTTCATTGCGCGCTGCACTCTGAATCACATGCAGCTCCAGTCGCAGATGAACGAAGTTCTTGAGAGCGACGCGCGAAACAGCAGGATCGAAGTATCCGTGTACTACGAAGGCTACATCGGCTTCTCCGCAATCGTGTTTGACATCACTTCCTGCCGAAACAAGGCGCCCATTGATGTCATGAGATGTCTCCTGCAGTTTGCAGCAGCGAAGAAGGACAGTCGATACTCGCGAGTAGTCTTGGCGTGTAGAGGGGAGAAGAAGTTCCTGCTGGAGGGCTCGTATTTCCAGCGGCTCGGCCAGGAATACGGCGCGCAGAACCCCGTGTACACCTTACGGACCTTTCCTTCACACGTGTACAGAATGGATGGTCACCAAGCCTACGGCACTTGGACGGGCGGCCTGTTGGGCGTGGTTGGCGCACAGATGAAAGACTTGCGCAACTTCGTTTCAGAATGGCTTGGCGGCCCGCCCGTTGAGCCCAATGCGGTGGACAAGCCTTCAGCAATTGAGATCAAGGGTACGGGGTCCGCGAAGTGCTGTCGAACATTGGATGATCATATCTAGCACGATGTGAGAGCCAAGTCCCGGAAGCAGACGACGGGATATCCTAACCGCTGGAATCCTCCGGACGCCCTTCGGACGGTCAGGAGCGCGCCGCGTGTTGCGGATTTGGTGCGGAAGCTGCTGACCCGGATCTTCAAGGCGTGCTGGACGCTTGGCCACACCTGCCCGAAGCAGTCAAGACGGGCATTCTCGCAATGGTCAGGGCGGCCGGGGGAGAATGACTGCGGCCGAGGACAGAGCACACAGAAGTGACAGAAGCGACGAGGGCGGCTGTCCATGGCCGTAGGATGCTGCAGTAGCCGCGAACGCCGTCGATGTGGACCTGTGGGCGCATGAAGGCGAGTGCGCGAGCACTAGCAAGAGGGGGGGGGAGTCCCCGATTCGCCCTTGGGGCCCCGCTTTCCGTCCCTTGGCTCCAACCAGAACCGACCAGACTTGTCATTCTGCCGAGATCTGTGAGACGGCGGCCAGGTTGAACTCAAGGCTTGACCGGAGTGCAGGGCTGGGAGTACACTCTAATCTGGTAGGAGAGCGGAAGAAGGAGAACTGCACAGCACCTAGTAGAGTAGACAACTCAGCGTTGAGCTCGACTGAGCTTAGCTGTCTCGGTCCGCAAACCATCACCTCAGGTCTCTGGCCTGAGCAGACCGAAGGAGGCGGCAATGCATCGGTTGATGCTCCCGATTTGGGGAACTTCGCCGTTCTTGCTTCCCTTCGGGGACCGTGATGGGCCTGCGGGCTGGGAGCGGCCGTGCGGCGCTCTCTTTTTGGCGGGAGACGGTATGACATGAAACTGCAGATACTCGCACACGCTGCGCTCTATACTGGTGCTATCTTCCTCTTCTCTGGACGGGACGTGACCCTGACCGGGGTCACCGCTGCCGCATGGATTGTCTTCGGAGTGGCCGCTTGTATTCTCTGCTCCAGAGCCGATGCCTCTACCGACTGAATGTGACTCCGGAAGGAGAAGTCCGTGGGAATATGCAGGAAGTGCGGTAACGCGTTTGGTGAGAAGATGCTCGTTACAGGTGAAGATGGAGGCACCGTCTGCCGTGTGTGCGCTGCAGAGAAGGGAGTGTTACAGGAGAAGCGCAAGGAAGATGTAGGCAAGTCGTCACTGGCGTGGCTCCTGCGCGGCCCGTTGAACGGGGCGCAGAAGACGGTCCTCGTAGCTGGCGCCATCGTCGTGTTCCTTATGGGGCTCTTCCCTCCTGCCGTGTACGAAGGGCACCTCAGGTATAACTTAATCTTCGAGGCCAGCGGGAAGGTCGATCTGGCGCGCTTGATCCTGCAGTGGATTCTTGTGGGCATGTTGGCTAGCGGCTTGGTGTGGTTACTGGGGAGGCCGAGATTTCGAAGTGGGGGCGTGTTCTCAAGGATTCGCAAGTTTCTAAGATCGCCAATAGGTCTAGCTGTCCTAGGCGGACTTGTCCTGCTTCCGCTCGCATTCTTCGGGGTCGCAGGAACTGTAGCATACATGCGAGGGCCTGAAGACGCATCTGGTAAGCAACCGTCTGAACCGCCGCCGCCCCCGAATACCCTCAAGCGGCTCGGAAGAGAACTGGTAGCCTCAGGCAAGATTCCGGCCACTACCAAGGTCGAGCGCAAACGCGACACCAAGAATCCCTGGGCCGCTCGAGCCGAGGAGTTGCGTGCGGCGGGGGAACTGCCAACCACCCGAGGGAAGGGGGACGTGATTGATCGAACCCTCGCGGAACTGAAATCGGAGACTCGCGCCAAGTGGCGACAGCTTCGCAAGGGGATGACGCAGGACAAAGTGCGCGCCCTGCTGGGGGAGCCTGGCAAGGTGACTGTCGTTAGCAGCAGCTATACTCAGTGGCGCTATGGAAGCCTGCTACACGGCGGCAACGTGAGTTTTGGGGAGAAAGGTGTTGACGGTTGGTCTGAGCCGGACTGGGATCATTTCCGATGAGTCCTTGAGAGCAGTAGCGAAGATCAAGACACAGTGAAGCGTGACACCAAAGCGTGACACTGGCGCTGAATCCATACCAATTCGTCTGAATCCGTATCACAAACCGCAGAATGCCGCCCCAAACCGGGACAATCGTCCATTTCTGGACGCCACCTGTGTTGACATTGCCTGCGTTAAGTCGCATACTGGGGACGGCGGGCGGCGGGAACCAGTATTCACCTATTCACCCCAACATGCATTCGGTACATGGATGAACCTTTGGGTTGCGAATCCCAAAGGTACTACGCGCGTGAGCGCAGCATTGGGGCTTGTGGGCGAAGATCCTGATTCGGGGTCTGGGCAGCGCGAAGAGATTTCTCGTTCCGCGTTGACTTTCGAAGGCAATCCCACAAACTGAAATCAGAGGCGGGGCTAGGCTTGCGCAGCTGAACCCCGGCAACCCTGGCCGGTTGCCCCGCCAGTCATCCTCAGGGCCGGTGAAGGGGCCGGACAATGGCAAAACGCAAGCGGCTTATCTTGGACCCGGCCACCGGGTCGTATCGTCCGCTCGATTGGATTGGCGGCAATCTTAAGCGCCTGCTGGACCTGTTGGCGACTGGCGTAAGCGGCCCCACCGGCTCTCCTGACAGTTATCACGAATGCAGCTATACCCGTGGGGAGGTCCAAGGGTTTGCGCGTGAAGTCATGCGACGATGCGGCGCTCTTCCCGCGCCGCATGACGCGGACGTGCGGGAGGTCTGCGCGGCGATTCGCAGCGCTGTGCGCAAACAGACCCAGTTCCCAGGGAATGCGGATGCCGTCTTGGACGCCGCGATCCTGGCCTATCCCGACGAGAACACCGCTGGCGGGGAGGTTGCCCCTCTCGTACCCGGTAGCATCTTGGTGGGGTCAGACAAACTACGACACTTCAAGTGCGATGGTTGCGGGCACACATGGAAGTCCACGAAGTATGCGGGGCATGGCCGCGCCAAATGCCCCAAGTGCGAGAAGCGCGCGAGAGTAACCAAGACTCTGCCCGCCAAGTAGTCGAATCTATCGCTCAATCTGTACTCCCTGTACTTGCTATACGCCCTATACCGGGCCCCCTAGCCTTTGTCTGCCCTGCAGTGTAAGAGGCAGATGCAGGGCAGGTAATCTTCCGCAGACATAGGGCCGCCTAAGAGCGGCCAGCGCGGCCCCGGGGCAATCTCCACCTGCCCAGCCCCGGGGTTGCATGGTAGGGGCGACGCGATGACTGATGATCGGAACACTCACCTGCTGACACACAGAGAGCTTGTCGAGCGAGCGCGAGCGCTATCCATCGAGAGCGGGCGAGATCTTCTTGGCGGACGCCGCGCCGAGGTGGTCCCTATCGACGAGCTTCGACTGATCGTGGCCAATCGGGGAAAGGAATCTCGACAATGAGCGCGCTTGTCGAAGCCGTTCTTGCCCGCCTCAAAGGCGTCAAGCCCGATGGAGCTAACAAGTGGAAAGCGTTCTGCCCTGTACATGAGAGTCCGCCCGACGGCCACAAGCCAAGCTTGGGCGTGGCCGAGGGCCGAGACGGCCGGGCGCTAGTGGCCTGCCGCGCTGGTTGCCTGGTGGGAGATGTCGTCAAGGCCTTGGGTTTGAGCATGACTGACCTCTTTCCCGAAAGTGCCCCCGCGAGTCACACCCGCCGAGAGGTGGCCGCCTATCCCTATCGGGATGCTGCGGGAACGCTTCTCTTCGAGGTCGTCCGCTTCGAACCCAAGGGCTTTCGTCAACGGCGACCGGATGGCAACGGCGGCTGGATATGGAACCTGGAGGGCGTGCCGCGACCGCTTCCGCTCTATCGCCTGCCCGAACTCCTGGACGCCGATCCGAACGAATGGATATTCGTTTGCGAGGGCGAGAAGGACGTTGATAACCTGCGCGAGCAACTAGGAGTGATTGCGACCTGCAACCCCGGCGGCGCGGGCAAGTGCAAGCACGTTGACGATTCCCCACTTGCCGGTTGCCGCGTGGCGCTCACGGCCGACAAGGAAGAGGCCGGGCGTAAGCACGCGCAGCAATTCGCCGCAGAGCTCAAGGACAAGGCAGCATTGGTGAGAGTGATAGAGCTGCCCGGCAAGAGCATTAACGACGCTTCAGACTGGCTTGCGGCTCCCGAGAACGATTCTCGGGAGCCGGAAGAACTCCGCGTAATGCTGGAGGCGATGGCCGAGGCCGCGCCGGAATGGGAGCCGCCCGACCCCGAGGCTCCGGAGTCATGGCCGGATCCCGAGCCGCTGGACGGGGGGGAGGGGCCACCAACCATAGATCTTGACGCTTGTTTCGCCCCAGTGCCCGAACTGAGGGACTACGTTGCTGCGGTTGGCACGGCCTATCAGGTAGACCCGGCGATGCCCGCCATGCTTGCGCTTTCCTGCCTGTCCCTGGCCGCGTCAAGGGCGATAGAGGTGAAGCTTGCGCCGGACTGGAAGCAGCCCGCACCGGTTTGGAGTTGCCTCATAGCCGAGCCGGGCGAGCGCAAGAGTGCTGTTTTCGGGGAGCTCACCCGGGCCATTCTGGAGCATGAGAAGGCTCGCGCCGAGGAGCTAGACGCGCCCCTAGCCCGTTACGAAGCGAAACGAAGTCTCAACCTGAAGAGGAAACAGGTCGCCGAAGGCAAAGCGGCCAGTAAGAAAGACTACGGGGCGGAGCAGGAGGCAATGCGCCTTGCTGAAGATCTGGAGCGCATGGAACCGCTCCGAACGCCGCGCCTGTTGGCCCAGGACGCAACGCCCGAGAGCTGCATTGAACTCGCGCACAGAAACGGCGGGCGTTTGGGGATCTTCGATGCCGAGTCCAGCGCCCTTGAGAACGCCCTCGGGCGCTACCAGGACCGGCCGAACCTAGATTTCTTCCTCAAGGCCCATGAAGGGGACGCCTATACGTTCACGCGGCGTAAGGGCGACGATTTCACGCTTGAGCGTCCGGCGCTTGTCATGGCCTTGTGCGTCCAGCCTCACGCGGCGGCCAATCTGCTTGAGAACGGTGCCGCGGTGGGCCGCGGACTCTTCGCGCGCTTCCTCTACTGCAAGCCGCAAAGCCTCAAGGGGCGGCGCAACCTGGAGCCGCCGCCGGTGCCCGAAGCGTTACGGCAATGGTGGGGCGATACGATCCGCCGGATTCTGGAGCTTCCCTATCCGGGCGAGGTCTACGCGCCCAATGCGGAAACTGTGGAGCGCCGGGAGTGCGAGTCCCGCGGCCTGTCCTTGTCGGCGGAAGCCGCCGCTCTCTTCCTGGACCTCCGGGCGCGGATAGAGCGCGAACTCGCCGCAAAGGACGGGCAGCTTGACGGCACGCACGGATGGGCCGAGAAGCTGGCGGGCGCGGTGGGGCGGATTGCCCTCTCCCTGGAACTGGCCCGCGATCCGCATGCCGTTGAAGTGTCGGCCGAGATCATGGCCGCGGCGGTAGCCTGGACGCACTTCCTGATACCCGCATTCCGCCACGTTGCAGCCGCGGCGGACCTTGACCCCCTACACCGGCAGGCGGCGCGCGTTCTCGGCTGGATTCAGAGGGAGCGCCTGGCCGCGTTCTCTCACCGGGATATGCACCGCAAGCTGCGGTGCAAGGGGTTCAAGCGGTCAAGCGACTGGGTACCGGTCGCCCAACTTCTGATTGAGCGCGGGTGTCTCTCGGAGGCTCCGCCGGAAAAGACCGACGGCAGGCCCTCCCGGCGCTATATCGTGAACCCCAAGGCAAGGAGTTAGGGCCGTGGACAGAATGGACATAAGCGACAAAAGGGAAAGCGCCCAGACTTCTGTCACTTCTGGCGCTATTGTCCCTGTTGAAGTAGGGCGGGACCGCGCGGGCGATGTGGGAGCATCTGCGGCCAAAAACCCAGGCCGCGTATTGCGCGGTCTTGCCGACCTGCCATCGGGAACGCTTCTGGATGAGCCGGCGCTTGCCGCTGCCCTGGACGTGTCCCAGCGCACTGTGCGGGCCATGGCCGCCCGGGGCGAGATTCCTCCCGGGATCCGGCTGGGCGGGCGGACAACATGGCTCGCGGGGCGGGTATTGGCGCACATCGGCCGCTGCGCAGAGGAAGCCGCGAGGGAAGCGGAAAAAAGAAACAGGTCTTGACTTTCGGACCGTCCGAAAGTAGAGTGAAGGCATGAACAGGAAGCGCGCCAGGATGGGGCGACCGCCAAAGCCGAAGGCTGACAAGCAGAGTTGTCAGGTATCTGTCAAGCTGACCCCGGGAGAACTGCGACGCCTTCGATCTGAGGCCAAGCGGGCAGGAATGAGTCTGGCCGGCTGGATAATGAAGCCACATCGGGAGGACTGACATGGCGTATCTCTTTCGCAGCAAAGGCAAAGCCGGCAAGCCACGCGGCCGCTGGCGGTTCCAGTACACCGATTGGCGCGGGCGTCGACGCACCGGCACCGGGAGCGCGTCGAAGACCGAGACTGCGAAGCTGGCGGCGCACGTCCAGGCACAGCAGGATGCCATTCGCAAGGGCTGGGCGAAGGCGCCGAAGGTCAGTGACAGGGCGCGCGCGCTGGCCGACGTTGCCCGCGAATATGAAGAGTGGGGCCGGACCTGTGGCGGCAGGGGCGGGCGCCCGTGGTCGGAAGTCCACGCCAAGAACAAGCGCCGCTATCTTGACCATTGGCTCAAAGCTTTCGGGCCGATTGCCGTGCAGGACGTAACTCTTTCGCGGGCAGAGGCGATCCTTCGCGAACTGGCCCGGACGGGATTGCCGCAGAAAGGGAGGGCAACCCGCGTATTCTGCTCGAATGTCTGCCGGGCGGCGGCATCGAAGCGAAGGGCGCGCGGGGAGGAGGTCGTTCCCGGCGAGGGCTGCGCGATCTGCGGCAAGCCGACCCCACCACGCAAGCAGCGCGCGCGGAAGTTGACCGGCAAGACCCTAGCGAATGCGGCAGAGGTCCTGAGGTCGATGATGTCATGGGCGCGCAGACGTGGCTACGTGGATGCGAATCCGCTTGAGTACATGGCAGGCCATGACACTACGCCTAGGAGTCGCCGGCGGGCGCCAACCGACCGGGAAATCCGGTTGATCTTGAAACACGCAGCCAGCGATGCGGAGCGGCTTGTGTACGAAGTCGCCCTGTGCACCGGCTACAGACAGGGGGAGCTTCGGGCGTTAAGGGTCGAAGACTTGGATGTCAAGGGTTGCACCCTGCCGCTGGCAGCTGAGTTCACCAAGGCCCGCAGGGCCGCGCGACAGCCTATTCCTCGGGCTCTTGCGGATCGACTGGCCGCAAGCTGCGAAGGCAAGGCGCTGGGCGCGCCGATGCTGGACGGGTTGGAGGCCAAGGACCGGCCCCTCGATGTGCTTTATGCGACCATGAAGCGCGCGGGCATCCCGAAGTGGGCACCAGGGGGCAAGCTGGACTTCCATGCGCTGCGCAACGGCTACATCTCCCGAGTGGTTGAAGCCGGGGCGAGCGCCAAGGAAGCGCAGGAACTTGCCCGGCATTCAACCCCGACGATCACCATGAACACCTACGCCCGGGCCAGCGGAGACAGGTTGCGCGCGGTGGCGGAAGCGGTGGGCCGAAGCATAATCGGACCCTCCGAGAACACACCATTCGCACAAAAGAAAGCAGCGGGCGCCGAAAGCTTCGATATCACGAAGGATAGCTGGTGCCCGGGGTGGGAATCGAACCCACATGGAGTTGCCCCCAACGGTTTTTGAAACCGTCGCGTCTGCCGTTCCGCCACCCGGGCCCGACGCTCTGCCCGACCAGTTTACGGGGCTTCAACCCGCAGTCAAGCCGCTGCAACCGGCCGCCCGATCATCCGTCCTCATCGCCCGGGCACTGGACCTTGGCCCCTGGGAACTCGGAAGTGTCAGAGACCAGGCAGCAGGCACCAGGCAGCATCCGTTCCCGGAAGGCACAGGTTTGACGGTTGCGATTCGCGGAATAGACTCAGGCTCACTGGCTTTTGAAGTGGCGAAGGGAGCAACCGTTGCCCGAGTTGCCCGAAGTCGAGACCGTGGTCCGCGGCCTGCAGCCGCACGTTGAGGGGCGGCTGGTCACCCATGCGCGCAGGAGCAAGCTGCTCCGCGCGCTGCCGTCGAGGGGAAAGGTGGCCAGGGGCCTGGCCCAACGCCGCCTGGATCGCCTCTGGCGGCGCGGAAAGTACCTGCTGGGCGACCTCGACGACGGCCGGACCCTGCTGGTTCACCTGGGAATGTCCGGCCAGTTGGTGCTCGAGCCGCTGGAGACCGGGCCCCGCAGGCACATGCACCTGGCCTTGCGTTTCGAAGGGCTGGAGGCCGAGTTGCGCTTCTACGACCCGCGGCGTTTCGGGCGCGTGGCGCTGGGCGGAATAGACGAACTCGCCGAGTGGACCGGCCTGGGCTCGCTGGGCCTGGAGCCGCTGGAGCACGACGCAGGGGAGATCGCCACCGCGATCCGCTCGCGAAGCAAGCGTCTCAAGGCCTTGCTGCTGGAGGGCACCGCGGTGGCCGGGGCCGGCAACATCTACGCCGACGAGTCGCTCTTCCGGGCGGGGCTGCACCCCCTGCGCGTGGCTTCATCTCTTACCAGGCGGGAGGCCGTGTGCCTCGCCGGAGAGCTTCAGGGTGTCCTGCGCGAGGCCATCTCCGGCGGGGGGTCGACCATCGGCGACTACGTTCGTCACGACGGCCGGCGGGGCGGTTTCCAGGAAGAGCACCTGGTCTACGGTCGCGCGGGCCGGCCCTGCCCGCGCTGCGGCAGGAAGATCAGGCGCCTGGAGGTGGCGGGGCGGGGAACGCACATCTGTACCAGGTGCCAGCGGGCCCCGCGAAAGAGCTGACCGCGCAGGTCGTCTCTCGTCGTCGTCGGGGTTCAGTTTGACCCCGAAGCGCCGAGCAGGCCGTTGAAGAAGTGTTCCGGGGTACAGGTTGAGCACTTGAACAGTGGAGCAGTGGAACGCGGGAGAGGACTAACCTTCCCAGTGTGGTCCCTTCCGCATCAACCCTTCGACAAGCTCAGGGTCGCTCATGTTGAGGTCGTGAGCCATGTCGAACGACTGCTCAACTGTTCATCTGCTCTCCTGCTCTAGCAGGCCGTTTTTCAACGGCCTGCTAGGCGAAAGGGATGAGGACGATTCGTGCTCCTGACGATCAGTCCAGGCGGTTGCGGTCCCCGTGGTCATCTTTGGCCAGCGCTTTCCTCACGGTCGCCAGGAAATCCCGGACCAGGAAGGGCTTGATGATGTAGCCGTCGGCGCCGACGCTGCAGGCTTCCTGCCGGGCGGCGTCTTCGGCCCGCGCGGTGAACATGTAGACGGTCAGGTTCTTGGTGGGCGACTGGCTCTTGATGCGCCGGCAGAGCTCGAACCCGTCGATGCCCGGCATGGTCAGGTCCACCAGCGCGAGGTCGAACCTCTCGGAGGCGAGAATCTCCAGCGCGGACTGGCCGCAGGCAGCAGTGGTCACGCTGTAGCCGGCATTCCCGAGGATCAGGTTCACGAATTCCAGCGTATCGTTGTCGTCGTCGACGACCAGTACGCGGGCCGCGGGCGGGGCCGTCGAGGCTCCCGGCAAGGCCCCGGAATGTCCGGTTACGGGGCGCCGCGCACGCCTGGAGGTGACCATCGAGAAGGCCGCAGAAGTGCCGTTGCCGGGAGTGCTGCTCAGCTCCAGGCGGCTGCCGAGTGCTTCGCAGGCCCGGGCGACGATGGCCAGTCCCAGGCCGGTGCCGCTGCTGTTGTGCTTCACGAACGGTTCGGTGACGCGATCCAGCAGCTCCGGGGCCATGCCCCTGCCGTCGTCGATTACCGAGACCCGGATTCGCCCCTCGTCGCCCAGACACGCCGAGAGCGTGACGTTGGCCAACTCGCCGGCGTGTTGCTGGATGTTGTCGAGCAGGTTGGTTATCGCCTGGCGCAGGAGGTTGTCGTCGGCCAGGGCGCAGGGGAGTTCTTCCGGGATGTCGATGGTCAGCTGGCTCTCGCTCCAGCCGGTGCGGAACAGGAAGTCCTCGGCGCACTCCTTGAAAACGCCCAGAACGTCGACGGGCAGAAGGGTCACGCTGGCGCGCCGGTCGGGAAGCGTCAGGCGCTGGTACTGCAAGACGCCGTCGATCAGGTTCGAGAGCCTTCCCAGGTTGCGCAGGGCGGTGCGCGCGGCCGCGGCCCCGTCGCGCGACAGCTCTCCGAAGGTGCCGCTGGCCAGCAGTTCGACATAGCCGCGGCCGGTAACCAGCGGCGTGCGCAACTCGTGGCTGATGGTGGCGACGAACTGGTCCTTGGCGCGGTGCAGTTGCTCGAGCTGGCGGTTGACGCGCTCTAGTTCCTCGTTCTGTTCGGACAGATCCGCCGAGCGTTCCCGGATGCGCTTCTCCAGCCCCTGCCGCGACCTGCGGAGTTCGGCTTCGGCGCGCTTCTGCCAGACGGCCGCGCCGGCGATGTTGGCGCAGGTCTCGAGCACTTCGATGGACAGCTCCGGGGCGCCGGGGGGCATCATCACGCAGATGGTGCCCAGCAGTTCGTCGCCGCAGTGCAGCGTGAGCCCGTAGCAGTCCTCCACGCCCATGGCGGTGGCGAGGCGATCGGCGAACTCCTGCGGGGGCCCGTCGAACATCAACTGGCGCACGCCGGTCATCTTCCGGGCCTTGACCGCGATCATCTCGGGCGCCGGATACTTGTCGAAGGGGAAGCGGAGTTCCTCGAGGCGGCAGCCCGCGACCCTTTCGAGCGCTGCGATCACCTCGGGTCGCCCCGAGCCGGCGATCGAGCGCAACTGCTTCGCGGCCGGTGAGAGCAGGGTCATGCCCACGAAGCGTGCGCCCGTGACCTCACGCAGCCGTTCGCAGATGCGGGCCGCGGCGCCCTCCACGCTCCGGACCAGCGGGAGCTCGACGGCCAGCTCGTTGATGGCCCTTAGCTGCCGGCTGCGGCGGGGCAACTCGGAAGGGTCCGGGGACTCGTGATTGTGGCCTGGAGGCGTATCGGTCATGGTGTCGTTTCTTCGGCCCGGAGGGCGGTGAACTCCGGCTGGTTGTCGGTGCCAGGCTAGCAGGCCGTTCTTCAACGGCCTGCTAGAGTATCCACACCAGGGCGGGCGGTTCAAGTGCGCGGCGCGGGCTTGCCGGGAGGTCGCTCCCACAGGCCCACCAGGATGCCGCTGAATCGCCGGGTGACGGTCCGGACGTAGCCGGCTTCGACCAGGTACTTCTCGCGCCTGGACCAGCTGGCGGCGTCCAGGCGCACCAGCCAGACGCGGCGGTACTCCAGTATGCGCGGCGGCAGGCACTTCTTGAGACGATCATCCTGCTGCCGGACGTCGACCGGGAAGGTCCGCTTGTCGAGCTCCGGATTGCGGCTGTAGTAGTCGAAGCAGGCCCGCATGTACCATTCGGCGCGGTAGAGCAGGAAGAGCACGGGCTCGTTCCTGCCGGCGCGCCGGTCTATGAAACGGGCGGTTTCGCGCCAGCCGTCCTTGCGGGGTACCGAGTAGTATTCGACCAGCGGTCCGATCGAAAGCGCCAGGACCAGGCCGATGACCGCAAGCTTGAGCGAACGGCCCGGCAGGGCGGCGATGCCGGCCGCGGCCAGTGGGAACATCGCCAGCGATCCGATCATCGTGTAGCGGTCCATTACCCGGGTGCCGGTCAGCAGCGCCAGCACCGAAAGCGCCGCGGGCGGTCCCAGCCACCAGGCCAGCGCGGTCAGTTCCGGGCCGTGCAGCGCGATCCAATCGCGCGGGGATCGTGCTGCAAGCACCGCCCGGCGGCGGATGCGCGCGACCAGTCCCCAGCCGATGACCAGCAGATACGGGGTGAGCAGGAGATACCCCCCCGGCGTGCCCCTTCAGCGTGTTGCGCAGTTTGCCGAGGGAGAAGCTGCCGGTCAGCGGGAATCCGGAGTCGTATCGGGCCATGGTCCAGACCCAGGGCAGGAACAGCGCGACAAGCAGCGCATGGATCCCGATCCAGGGCAGGATCCCGGGGGCCCGCCCGCGCGGGGCGACGGCGCGCCTGACGATCCAGGCGACGTTCTGCACCAGCACCAGCGACCACCCCGACGGGTGGGTGTAGACCAGCAGGAGATTGGCAAGCATCATCCCGGCCCACGGCGCCGGGCCCCCCCCGCGCATCAGCGGGATGAAGCAGGCCATGGAGGCCAGCGCCAGCAGAGCCACCAGCGAGTACATCCGGGCCTCCTGGGAGTACTCCAGCTGGAAGAGCGAAACGGACGCGAGCAGGGCGGCGATGAGCGCGGTAGACCTCTTGCGCCAGAGCTGCAGCGTGACCACGAACGAGAGCAATACCGCCAGGCTCCCGCAGATTGCCGAGGGCGTTCTGACCGACACCTCCGAGTCGCCCAGGAGCTTCACCCAGCCGCGCAGCATGACGAAGTACAGCGGCGCGTGGTTGAAGCCCGCGCGATTGCGGAGCAGTTCGCCGAGATCCATGTGTGCCAGGCGGATCGAGGTGCCCTCGTCGCGCCAGATGCTCTCGCCGCCGAGATCGGCAAAGCGCAGCGCGGTGCCCAGCAGCAGCACGGCGGCGAGGCAGTACCAGATCCACCGGGAGCAGGGAGTGGCGGGGGGCGAAGGCTGTCGTTCCTGCGGTGAATGGTCCGGAGCACTCATCAAGACCGGATTCTGGACACAAGCCGCTGTCGTGCAAGGGGTTTTTCGCGGACATGGTGATGCAGGAGGGCCTCGCTCTGAAACACGTTGTGCAACGTCTCTTCGCGGATCGGTCTTCGGCCCCGTCCGGAGCGGAGTTCTTGCAAAGGACGTGCGGCGCGTCTAGAATCCGGCCCGTGAACTGGGAGATGATCGATCGAGTCATGCTGCCTTTCAGCGCCCTGTTCGGCGCCATCGTGGGCAGCTTCCTGAACGCGGCGATTCACCGCATCCCGCGCGGCATTTCCATGATCAGCAAATCGCGATCGTTCTGCCCCAGGTGCAGAAAGACCATCGCCTGGTACGACAACGTACCGATACTCTCCTACCTGTTGCTCCTGGGCAGGTGCCGGAACTGCAGGAAGGGGATATCCCCGCGCTACCTCATCGTGGAAGTCCTGACCGCCGGGCTGTTTGCGGCGCTCTACTGGTACGTGCGCTTCCTGAACGGCCCGGTCGCCCCGGGCGGCGAGCCGCGGCTGCACCCCAGCTGCCTGGTGGTCTACATCCCGCTGGTCGCCGGGCTGATCCTGGCGGCCTTCGTGGACATGCAGGACTACGAGGAGACCGAGGAGGAGAAGCGCGAGACCGAGAAGCGTCGCAGGGAATACAAGAAGCAGGGAAAGAGCATCGAGGAGGAAGAGGGCCCCACGACGTACGGGATCATCCCCGATCGGGTGACGATCACCGGCATGGTCGCGGCCCTGCCGCTGGCGCTGCTATTTCCCCGGACGCACTGGAACGCCGCGCAGATTGTCGACGGAGTTCCCTGGCTCGTGGAGAACCTCGGACCGGCGTGGATCATGCGCCTGGACGCCTGTTTCGACGTGGCCATCGGTGCCGCGGTCGGGGCGGGCATGACGAAAGCCATGGGTATCTTCGGCAAGGTGGTCTTCCGCAAGGAGGCCATGGGCTTCGGAGACGTGAAGCTGATGGGCATGATCGGAGCGCTGCTGGGGTGGAAGGCGGCCCTCCTGGTCTTCTTCATTGCGCCGGTGTTCGGCTCGATCTTCGGGATCGTCACGATGGTGATCACCGGCGAGCACTACCTGCGTTACGGTCCGTTCCTGGCGCTGGCCGCGGTGCTGGTGATCTTCTACGAGCCGCTGGCCACCGTGTACATGGAGGCCGCGCTGCGCCCGCACAGCCACCCGGAGATGCATCACCTGGTACCGCTGCTGGAGGCACCGTCGTTCGGCTCGGGGTTCGTGAGATGAGCACCAGGATAGCGATAGTCGACTACGAGATGGGCAACCTGCGCAGCGTCTCAAGCGCGCTGGCGCACCTGGGTGCCGAGGCGGTCATAACCGCCGATGCCGGTGAGGCTGCCGCCGCCGACGGGCTTGTGCTCCCCGGCGTAGGCGCCTTCGGTGATGCCGCCCGGGCCCTGGAGGAGCGGGGCCTTACCGCCGCCCTGCGGGACATGGCCTCCGCCGCTTCCGAAGGAAATGGCCGGCCCTTCCTGGGCATCTGCCTGGGTTTGCAGCTGCTCTTCGCCTCGAGCGAGGAGGCGCCCGGCGTCGACGGGCTCGGCGTGATCCCCGGCAGCGTTCCGCGTTTCAGCGAGACAGACGGGGCCGGCACGGCCGTCAAGGTCCCGCACATGGGCTGGAATTCGGTGACGGTCGAGAACGCCAACCCCCTGACCGCCGGGCTGGGAGCGGAGGAGTACTTCTACTTCGTGCACTCCTACTACTCGCTCACCGCCGAGCCGGGGGACACGGCCCTGAGCTGCGAGTACGGTGGCGTGCGATTCGCGGCCATGGCCGCGCGCGGGAAGCTCTTCGCCACCCAGTTTCACCCCGAGAAGAGCCAGGCCATGGGGCTGGCGATGCTTCGCAACTTCGTGGAGATGTGCAGTTGAGCACGGAACGCAAGACCCCCGGGCGCTCTGCCGGGAAGGGGCCGGATCCAGATCCCTTCGCGCCGGGAGAAATCCGCAGCAGGCTCGGGCGGCTCCGGGAGAAGCTCCGGGAGAAGCGGCTGGACGCCATGCTGGTCAGCTCGGTGGCCAGCGTGCGCTACCTTTCGGGTTTCGCCGGGGACAGCAGCGTGGCGCTGATCACGCCGCGGAGGCAGTACCTGATTACCGACTCGCGATTTGAGGAGGAGGCCGCGATCAGCGCGCCGCTGTTCAAGGCCCTCATCCACCGCAAGGGCATCGCGAACATGGTCGATCGCACCGCGGGGCGGCTGCGCGTGCGGCGGCTGGGCTACGAGGAGCACGTGCTGACCGCGGCGATGATGAGCGGCCTGAGGAAGGGCCGGACCCTGGTGCCAACCAGCCTGATGGTCGACCGTCTGCGGGCGGTCAAGAGCCCCGCCGAGGTGGAGGCGGTGCGCCTTGCAGTAACGGCTGCCGAGAAGGGACTGCGCCTGGTGCGCAGGGCTTTCAGGGCCGGTAACGACGAGCGCTCACTGGCCGCCGAGTTGCGCTACAGGATGGTCAGGCGTGCCGGCGCCCAGGACCAGGCCTTCGAGACCATCGTGGCCGAGGGGCCGCGCGGCAGCCTCCCGCACGCCAGGCCCACTGACCGGGACGTCAAACGCGATTCGCTGGTTCTGGTCGACTGGGGTGCCCGCTGCGGGTTCTATCACTCAGACTTGACTAGGGTTCTGGCCGTGGGTAGAATCCCCACGCTCTTCAGGAAGCTGGTAGGTGTGGTTCGAGACGCGCAACTGGCGGCAATGGAGAGGATTAGGCCGGGGGTCGACGTTCGGGATGTGGATCGTGCCGCCCGCAAGGTCATTGAACGGGCGGGATACGGCGAGCGCTTCGGACACGGTCTGGGGCACGGTCTGGGACTGGAAGTGCACGAGTTCCCCAAGGTTGCGCCGAGGGGGGAGGGCTGCCTCCAGGCCGGGATGATCTTCACGGTCGAGCCGGGGATCTACCTGCCGGGCCGCTTCGGGATCCGCCTGGAAGACGACGTCCTGGTGACCGAAACGGGGTTGGAGGTTCTCAGCTCCATGCCGCACGACCCGCGCCTGGCCGTCGACTGAGCGACGGACGAGACGGCGGGTCACAGGAGAAGCCGATGGCTCTCGAGCGGATTACCGAGCTCCTGAAGCTGATGGAGCAGCACGACCTGACCGAGCTGGAACTGACCGAGAAGGACTTCAGCATCCGGCTGGTCAAGGGCACCGGCAAGCACGCTTCGGGGCCGGCCACCGTGGTGGTCAGCGGCGGTGCACATCCGGGGCCGGGGGCTGCGGCAGCGGGTCAGGCGGGCGATGCCGGCGCCGTCGAACCGGGCGGAGAGACCCTGGACGAAGGGCTTACGGAGATTACCAGTCCGATCGTCGGTACTTTCTACCGGGCGGCATCGCCCGATACCGATCCGTTCGTCGACGTGGGCAGCCACGTCGACGCCGACTCCACTATCTGCATCATCGAGGCCATGAAGGTGATGAATGAGGTGAAGGCCGAGGTCGGCGGCGTGATTCGCAAGATCCTGGTCGAGAACGGTCAACCGGTGGAGTTCGGCCAGCCGATTTTCCTGCTCGAGACATCGGGGGGCTGAGGCCCGGCCGGCCTCCACCAGACACATGTTCTCGCGCGTGCTGGTTGCCAACCGCGGAGAGATTGCCCTGAGGGTCATCCGCACCCTGCGGCGGATGGGCATTGAGGCTGTGGCGGTCTACTCCGAGGCCGACCGCACCAGCGCGCACGTGCGCCTGGCCGACGAGGCCATCTGCATCGGCCCGGCGCCCAGCGCCAAGAGTTACCTGAGCATTCCCGCAGTGATCGCTGCGGCGGAAGTCGCGGACGTGGACGCGATTCACCCCGGCTACGGTTTCCTGGCCGAGAACGACCACTTTGCGGACGTCTGCCGCTCCTGCCACATCGAGTTCATAGGCCCGCCGGTCACCGCCATGAAACTGGTCGGCGACAAGATCGCCGCGCGCAAACTGGCCCAGGACGCGGGTGTGCCCTGCGTGCCGGGTTCGGACGGGCCCATCCAGGACCAGGGCGCGGCGGTCGAGATCGCCAACAAGATCGGCTATCCGGTGCTGATCAAGGCCGCCGCCGGCGGGGGCGGAAAGGGCATGCGCCCGGCGCACAACGACCGTTCGCTGCTGGCCGGGCTGGTTGCCGCCAGCAACGAGGCCGAAGCGGCCTTCGGCTCGGGCATGGTCTACATCGAGAAGTACATAGAGGAACCGCGGCACGTCGAAGTCCAGGTGCTGGTCGACGGCGAGGGCAATGCCGTGCATCTCGGCGAGCGCGACTGCACGGTACAGCGCCGCCACCAGAAGCTCATCGAGGAGTCGCCCAGTCCGATTCTGGACCGGCGGCTCCGCGACGAGATGTGCCGCGCTGCGGTCAAGCTGCTCAAGTCCGCGGGCTACGTCAACGCCGGCACCGTCGAGTTCCTGGTCGACAAGAACCGGAAGTACTACTTCATGGAGGTCAACGCCCGCATTCAGGTCGAGCACCCGGTGACCGAGATGGTCACCGGCGTCGATCTGGTGCGCGAGCAGGTGCGCATCGCCGCCGGCGAGCGCCTGGGCATGCGCCAGCGGGACGTTCGCCTCAACGGCTGGGCGCTGGAGGTGCGAATCAACGCCGAGGATCCCTTCAACGGCTTCGCGCCGCAGCCCGGCCGCGTGGATTTCTACCTGCCGCCCCAGGATCCGGCGGTTCGCGTCGACAGCCATCTCTACGCCGGCTACAGCATCCCGCCGCACTACGACTCGATGATCGCCAAGGTGGTGGTGCACGCCAAGGATCGCGAGGGTGCTATCGTGCGCATGCTCGGAGCGCTCGACGAGATGATCATTGACGGGGTTCAGACCAACATCCCCTTCCAGAAGGAGATCCTCAGCCACGTGCGTTTCCGTTCGCTGAGCTACGATACCTCCTTTACAGAAAGCCTTCTGGCCACGGGGGGGAGATAACTATGAAGATCTTCAGGTGGTTGTACGCTACGATCGGTTGGCTGCTTGTGGTTTCGGCGGGGTTCGGCGCGTTGCTGGTGGCGATGGCTCCCGACGAAGCCCCGCTGGCCGCCGCCTACCGGATCTGCGAGTGGTTCGGTCTGCAGTTCTCTCGCCTGGAGTTCGTGGGCGACGGCCTGTCCTTCGCCACGGAGCTGGGTTTCTGGGTGGTGGGGATCTGCCTGCTGCTCATCGCCGCGCTCTCGCTGGCCGCACCCCTGGGCAAGACCCGTCGCTCGCGGGTTCTGGAGTTTCCGACCGAGAGCGGGCGCGTGCAGGTCGATATCACTGCGCTGGAGCAGTGTCTGGCCCGGGTCGTCAGCGAGGAAGAGGGGGTTATCCGCGCGCGGGTAAACCTGCGCGGCGGGGCGGCCGGAGGCGCAACTCCCCTGGGCTGCACCGCGACGATCTGGTTCGAGGCCGGTCCGGACATCATCGGCCGGGTGAGCGAGATCCAGGGGCGGATGCGGGCCTACTACTACCAGGTGCTGCCGGTCAAGGATCCGGTCAAGATCGACATCCGCACCAAGCTGGTCTACCAGAAGTCCGGGGTGCACTCCGTGGAGGCCCGGCCGGTGCACCCGGATACAGCGCCCAAGAGCGACGAGTCCGGCCGGCACCTGCCGCAGCCGCAGGACGACTACTCCGGGCCCCAGTACCCGGCGGGCGGCGAGGTCGAAGGCGAAGGCGAAGAGGGCGCCAAGGTCTGAGCTGTCGCGATAGCCGAGGCGCGAGGTGCAGGGCGACAGGCGCAGGCATGTTCAGGTTGCCCTGCGTCGTGCAGCCCGTGCCTTGCCTCTTGTCTTCCGGGTCTTGTCTCTTTCTTCCGGTAGTGAACGGACCTCAGTAGATGGCCCACAGTTGCGACGTACTGGTTATCGGCGGTGGCCACGCGGGGATAGAGGCCGCGCTGGTTGCCGCGCGCATGGGGCGCAGCGTGATCCTGGCTTCCGCCCGGCTTGGTTCCATCGGCGAGACCCCCTGCAACCCGGCGATCGGAGGGCTGGCCAAGGGCCAGCTGGTCCGCGAGATCGACGCGCTGGGGGGTGAGCAGGGCCTGGCAGCCGACGCCGCCGGGATCCACTTCCGCATGCTCAACACCGGGCGGGGGCCGGCGGTGCGCGCGCCCCGGGCGCAGGTCGACAAGCGTATCTATCGGCGTTACTGCCGCCAGCGGCTGGAATCCCGAGAGGGGCTCGAGCTTCTCGAGGGCCTGGTAGTCGAGCTGGTTGCCGATGGTGACCGGCTGGCGGGCGCGCGAATCGCGGGGGGCGCCGAAGTCACGTGTCGCGCCGCGGTGCTTGCGCCGGGGACCTTCCTGCGCGGGAAGTTGCACACCGGGACGCGCAGCTGGGCCGGAGGACAGCTGGACGAGCCGGCGGCGAACGGGCTCTCGGATTGTCTCGAGCTGCTGGGATTCAGGCTCGGGCGGCTCAAAACCGGCACCAGCCCGCGCCTGGCCCGGGAATCTATTGATACCTCGGGCATGCGTCGTCAGGACCCTGACGAGTCGCCCAGGCCGTTTTCGTTCCGCACCGACCCGGAGGGTTTCGACCCGCCGCGTGTCCCGTGTTTCGTGACCCACACCACGCGCGAAACCTGCCAGCTGCTCCGCGCCAATCACGAGAAGCTGCCGCTCTTCAGCGGGCAGATAACCGGTACCGGCCCGCGCTATTGCCCGTCGGTCGAGATCAAGGCGGTGCGCTTCCCGGACCGCGACCGCCACCAGGTCTTCATCGAGCCCCAGGGGTTGGACGCGCCCGACGTCTACGCCGGAGGTCTGGCCACCAGCATTCCCGAGGAACTCCAGCTGGCCATGCTCAGAACCGTGCCGGGCCTGGAGGAGGCCGAAGTGCTGCGCTTCGGCTACGCGGTGGAGTACGACTGCGTCTCGGCCGACCAGTTGACCGCCACGATGGAGAGCAAACCTCTGGCGGGGCTCTTTCTGGCGGGGCAGATCAACGGTACCAGCGGATACGAGGAGGCCGCGGGGCAGGGCTGGCTGGCCGGCGTCAACGCCGCCCGGCACGCCGGTGGCGAGGAACTGGTGGTCATGCCTCGGGAAAGCAGTTTCCTGGGGGTGATGATAGACGATCTGGTCTCGCGGCGGCCGAGGGAGCCGTACCGGCTTTTCACCTCGCGCAGCGAGTGTCGCCAGGAACTGCGCCAGGACAACGCCGACAGGCGGCTCTCGCCGCTGGCTCTGGAACTGGGCCTTCTCGGCGAGGCCTGCGGGGCCCGGTTGCGGGAAAAGGGCAGCCTGATTCGCGAAGGCCTCCAGTACGTCAGGAGCACGCGCCGCAAGGGCCGCTTGCTGGTCGAACTGCTGCGTCGCCCGGAGGTTCGCCTCTCGGGCCTGGCTGCCGGTGATCCCGAGCTGGAGCGCATCTGCCGGTGTCCGGAGATTGCCGAAGCGGTCGAGATTGAGGTAAAATACGAGCCCTACCTGCGTCGCGCGCGCAAGACGGTGACGCGGATGGCCAGGTCGTCAACGCGGAGAATCCGCGAAGACCTGGATTACTCGGGGGTCCCGGGCCTGAGCCGTGAATCCCGGGAGGAGCTGGCCCGTGTCCGGCCGGCGACGCTGGGGCAGGCCGCACGGCTGGCCGGGGTTACCCCGGCGGACGCGACGGTGCTGGCCATCTGGCTGGAAGCGCGCGGAGGTCCTGCAGGGAAGTGAGCGGCGGAATCGGGCTTCTTACGGCCGTGGTGCTGTTGGGCGCGGCAGCCCCGCCCCAGCCGGTCTGCGAACCGGTGCTGGGCCCCGGGCTAAAGGCCGGGGCCTGGGGTGTACTGCGCGTCGAGCTTATCAATACCTGGCGCTCCCCGGGGCGCGCGACGGTGATGCAGCGGGGCGGAGCCAATGCTCGGGCCGTACTGACCGCCTCGGAGCTCAAGCCCGGCCAGCATGGCGAGTTCTTCATTCCCTTCAGGGCGCTGGATCCCCGGGCTCCGCTCTACGCCGGCATTGAGAGCGAGGCGCTCAAGCCGGGCAGCGACTGGGGGGCGCCGCGCTTCGACGACGCCGTGCTTGCCGCCGGAGAACCGCTGGTGGTCGAAGTGCGCGCCAGCGCCGGGCCGCAGCTGCTGCTTCCCGTTCGCATGCAGCATGGGCGGGTTCACCCCGATCGTCTTCCCGACTGGTCCGCGGCATACGAGGGCGTGGATATCCTGGTATTCAGCGAAGTACCTTCCGGCGGTCTGGCGCCTTCCAAGCTCAGGGCCCTGCGCGCCTGGTACCGATCGGGGGGAACCGTCGTGGTCAGGTCGACCGGGGCCCTGCTGGACCTTTCGTCGGCCCTGCTGGGACAGCCGACGGCCGATCCGAAGAGCAGGGCGGAGTGGGCCGGACTCCTCGGCGGCGAGTCGCGCGTCGCGCGTTGGAGGGATGGTCGCCCGCAGCTGGCATCCTTCGGCGCGGGTTTCGGCCGCGGAGTGCTGGCGCTTCCCGGCGCGAAGGGGGGCAGCCCGCGATGGGTGGGCCTGGCCCAGGAGGCCTACGGGCGCAGGCCCGCGGCGATCGCCCCGGCGGTCCGTCGCGATTTATACCATCGAAGGGAGAGTTTTCCCCGGCTGAGCGGCTCGCTGGTCGGCGCCGGCCGCGCGCTGCGCCGCTCGCTGATTGCCCTGCTGTTGCTGGCGGCGCTGGGTGGGTTGCTGTGGCGGCGCAGGCGCCCGGCGATCTTCGCAGCGGCCGTGGCCCTGTCGGCGCTCGCCGCAATCCTGGTGGTGCTTTGGGCTCTGCCGCAGCCGCGCGTTCGGGCGATGTCCCTGCGGGTCGACGAGTTCAGCCCGGACGGGATGGGCGTCCGGGCTCGCGAGTACCTGTATCTCGAGAAGGCCGAAGGAAATCCCGACGTCGATGTGCTGGCCGGGCCGGGCGTACTGCCCTCGCCGATTCTCTACGCCGAAGGCGAAGCTGCGGCCCTTTCGTTCAGGATGGAACCCCGCCGGACCGGAGGCGGCAGCGGGTTCCTGCTCGCAGACCTGGCCTTCCGCGAAGAGTCTCTCTTCCTGGGTGCCGGACCGCTGCCCGACGCCCGGGTTCTCAAGCCCGGAGAACTGCCGCAAGGGTCACGCCTGGTGCGCGTGGACCACCTGTCGAAGGATCGGGCCATATCCGCGATGGCCGACTGCATGGCTTCCCCGGGAGGCAGGCTGAGGCCTCAGGCGGAGTTCCTGGCGGAGGCGCTCTGGAGCGAGCGCCAGTTCCAGCGGGCGTTGGAACCGGGCGCCCCGCAGCGGATAGCGGTCTGCCGGCTGCCGGCTGTGGCCCCGCAGCTCGAACCGGACGGCAGCGAAGTCGTGGTTACGTCCCTCAAGCGCGTGGGCATTTTCTACGGAGTGAGAAAGTGAGCGAATTTCAGGTTATCCCGGCAGTGGACATTCGCGGCGGCAAGTGCGTTCGCCTGGAGCAGGGGCTCGCAGATCGCGAGACGGTTTACGCCGCCGATCCCGCGGAGGCGGCCCGGCGCTGGCAGGAGGCCGGCGGCAAGCGCCTGCACGTGGTCGATCTCGACGGGGCCTTTACCGGTGACGGCGCGAACTTCGAGGCCGTCAGGCGGATCATCGAAGCGGTTTCGATGCCGGTGGAGATCGGCGGCGGGATACGCGACGCCGAAACTGCCGGGCGCTACTTGGAGGCCGGGGCCGGGTGGGTGATTTTCGGCACCCGCGCGGCCGAGGAGCCCGAGGCTTTCGCGGAGGTGGCGCGTTCGTTTCCGGAAAAGGTCATCCTGGGGCTGGATTGCCGCGACGGAATGGTTCGTACTTCGGGCTGGACCGAGGCGGTCGACCTGACCGCCGAGGGCCTTCTCGACAGGCTCGCGGGCGCGCCGCTCGCCGCGGTGATCTTCACCGACGTCAGGCGCGACGGCATGCTTTCGGGACCAAACTTCGAGTCGCTGGCAGCGGTGGCCGGAAAGAGCCCCTGGCCGGTGATAGCCTCGGGGGGAGTGACGACTGCCGGGCAGATCGAGCGACTCGCGGGGATGAACCTTGTCGGAGCCATCGTCGGCCAGGCGCTCTACAAGGGTGTCCTGGACTTCGGCGAAGCCGTTGCCGCCGCGGCCAGGGGGGGCGAAGGACGGGCGGGTTGAGGTGCAAGCGCTGCAAGGTGCCCATGCGTGAGTCGCGGCGCAGTCACCACAAGAAGCGCAAGTGGATCTGCCCCCGATGCGGGAGGGCGCGCATGCAGCAGACAACCGACAGGAGAGCGAAGCGAAAGGAGCGGTCAGATGACCACTAGGATAGCGGTCAGCGGGGCGGCCGGGAGAATGGGGCGCAACGTGATAGGCCTGGTGCTTGACGATTCAGAACTCGAGCTTGTCGCGGCACTGGAGCGCCCCGACCATCCCGACATCAACCGCGATGCGGCGGTGGTGGCCGGCCGCAGCGAGCAGTGCGGTGTCAACGTCAAGGCCTCGTTCGACGGAGACGTCGACTGCTTCATCGTCTACAGCGCACCGGGCCCGACGGTCGAGGTGCTGCAGTTGGCGGTGGCCAGGAAGGCCGCGGTGGTGGCCGGCACCACCGGCCTGAGCCCGGATCAGATCGAGGCTTTCGACGAGGCCGCCGGCTCAATTCCGCTGGTGCTGGCGCCCAACACCGGTGTCGGCGCCAACCTGCTGTTCAAGCTGGCCGGTGAAGCGGCGCGGATCCTGGGTGCGGGCTACGACATCGAGGTCGTCGAGGCCCACCACCACAACAAAGCCGACGCTCCCAGCGGCACGGCCCTGAAGCTGGCCGAGTCGGCGGCCAGGGCACGGGGGCTGAACATCAAGGAAAATGCTGTTCACGGTCGGAGTGGCCGGCCGGGCGCGCGGCCCCGCGATGAGATCGGGATTCACGCCGTGCGGGCCGGCGATATCATTGGCGAGCACACCATTATCTACGCTACGAAGGGCGAGCGCATCGAGTTGACGCACCGGGTTACCAGCCGGGAGGGGTTCTGCCGGGGAGCGCTGCGCGCCGCCAAGTTCCTGGCGGGCAAGCCGCCGGGCAGCTACAGCATGGCGACGGTGCTGGGGCTGGAGTAGCGGGAATCCCGGAACCGTAGAGGAGGGCAGGGCCGAGTGCAAGGGCTGCCGGCCCGAGGGCGGTTATTGCTCCGGTCCTGCATCCTTCCGGCGGCGCCGGGCCGCCGCTTCCACGAAGGCCTCGAAGATCGCGAGCTGGTCGGGCCGGCCGGGTCCGGGACGGGCGCCCTTCTCGTCGTGATTGCGGCTGACCGCCATCCGCTCGGGGTGCCACTGGACCAGCACCAGGAAGCGTTCGGGGTTCCGTGAACCCTCCAGGGCCTCGACCACGCCCCTGGCGGACCAGGCCACGGCGCGCAGGCCATCGCCGATCCGGTCCGCTGCCTGGTGGTGGGCGCTGTTGACCTCCACTTCGGTGGCGCCCACGATCGCGGCCAGCCGGCAGCCGGCTTCGATGCGCACGGGATGGTAGTTCTCGTAGGTGTCGCCCGCGGTGTGTTCGGTGGGGTCCGAGAGTTCCGGAATTTCGGGTAGGTGCTGGAAGAGAGTTCCGCCGCGAACGACATTGACCGCCTGCAGGCCGCCGCAGATGCCGAGGATCGGCTTCTCGGTCGCCAGTGCCGCGCGGGCCAGGCGCAGGTCCGAATCGCTGCGGCGCGGGTGCAGCAGTTTAAGCCTGGGGTGCGGTTCTTGTCCGTAGGCCGAGGAGGGCAGGTCGCGGCCACCGATCAGCAGGATCGCGTCGCAGCGCGCCAGGGCGTCGTCCACCTCATCCTCGGTGTCCAGCGGAGGGGCGATCAGGGCTACGCCGCCGGCCAGGCGCACCGAATCCACGTAGGCCATCGGCGAGGCGGCGTGGAACCAACCGGAGTCGGGGCTGGTCGGGGAACGGTAGTAGTAGCTGGAGACCAGGATCGTCGGGCCCGAAGCGTCGCTCACCTGCCGTCTTCCCTGCGCAGCAGCCGCCCGGGGCGTTCCTCGGTGCGCTTGCCGTCCAGCATGATCGGCCGGCCGTTGACGAAGACGTGCCTGATGCCTTCCGAGGGTTTCTTGGGCGAGCGGAAGGTGGCCTTGTCGCGGACCTTCTCGGGGTCGAAGACGGTGATGTCCGCGAAGCAGCCGGCTTCCAGCCGGCCGCGGCCGGTGAGACCGAACGTCTCGGCCGGCAGGGACGTCATCCTGCGGATGGCCTCCTCCAGGCTGAGCAGCTTCTTCTCCCTCACGTAGCGGCCCAGGACGCGGGCGAATGAACCGCAGCCGCGGGGGTGCGGGTGGCTGGCCACCGAGGGGCCCTTGGAGGCCCGCGCTGAAGAGTCCGAGCCGACCATCACCCAGGGCAGCTGCAGCAGCCTCTCGAGGTGGTCCTCGCTGAGCTGGTGGTACATCGCGCTGGTTTCGGACTCGTCCTCCACCAGGATGTCGAGGTAGGTCTTCACCGGGGATTCGTCGCGCTCGGCGGCGATCTCCGCGATCGAGCGGCCCTGGAGATCCTTGAGGTCATTGCTCTTCACCGATCCGACGATGACGTCCTGCCAGGAGTCCACCTCGGGGTGGATGTTGGCGAGCTCGCGGCTTATGCGGTTGCGCGAGGTCTTCTGCTTCAGGCGCTGGAGCTGTTTCGCGCGGCCACCCTCGAAGACCCAGGCGGGCAGGAGCACGTCCAGCGAGGTCTCGCTGGCAGTATATGGGTAGCGGTCGGCGGTGAGCTTCAGGCCCTTCCCGACCGCCTTCTCCAGTTCCCCGATCAGGGCGTCGATCTTGTCCCAGTTCTCGCGGCCGCTGACCTTGATGTGGCTGAGCACGGCGGGGATCTTCGCCTCCAGACCCACGCGTATGAACTCCGCGAGGGACTCCTCCAGTGCGGCGCCTTCGCTGCGCATGTGGCTGGCGTAGACGCCGCCGGACTCGGCGGCCACCCTGGCCAGGTCAACGATCTCCCCGGTTTCCGCGTACATGCCCGGAGGGTAGATCAGCCCGGTGGAGAGGCCCAGGCAGCCCAGCTTCATGGCCTTGCGGACTTCCTGGCGCATGGCCTCGAGTTCTTCTTCGTTGGGAGGGCGGTTGTCGTATCCCAGGACCGAGGCGCGAACAGCACCGTGACCCACAAGCAGGCCTCGGTTGATGGCCGCGGGCGTCTTCTCGATTCTCTTGAGATAGCCGGGCAACCCCTTCCAGTCGACCTTAAGTCCGTATTGCGCGGCGGTTTCGGCCAGGCGTTCGGCCCGCGGGCCTCTGGCGGGGAATGGCGAGTTGCCGCAGTTGCCGCAGACGTTGGTGGTAACTCCCTGGGCTACGTGGGTGTCGGCTTCCGGCCCGGCCAGCAGTGAGAGGTCGCTGTGGGTATGCACGTCGATGAAGCCGGGCGCGACGGCCAGGCCGGAGCAGTCCAGGATCTTCAGGGCTGAGGGGGGGGCGGTTCCGGAGTCTCCGTGCACTTCGCCCACGGCGTCGAGGCGGTCGTCCTCTACCGCTACGTCCCCGACCCTGGGCTTCCCGCCCCGGCCGTCGAAGACCCAACCCCCGCGAAGGATGTAGTTCCAGGCAGGCAACGCTCTAGGTCCCTTCCGGCGGCGGGCCGCCGCGCAGTAGTTCGAGCACCGCCCGGTAGTCGTCCGGCGGGGGTGCCTCGAACTGCACCCGCTCGCCGGTGGCGGGATGGCTGAAGGCCAGCGCTGCGGCGTGCAGGGCCTGGCGCTCGAGCACGGGTTCATCCCGCGGGTAGGTTGACTCGCGTCCGTAGAGCGCGTCGCAGAGTATCGGGCAGCCGGAGGAGGCCAGGTGCACGCGCAACTGGTGGGTGCGTCCGGTGCGGGGCATGAGTTCCAACTGGCTGAAACTCCCCAGGCGCTCGAGCGTTTGGTATCGGGTCAGCGCCGCGCGGCCACCTGCGTGGAGTACCGCCTGCTTCTTGCGCTTCACCGGATGGCGGCCAAGTTGCTTTTCGATTTCGCCGGAGCTCTCCGGCATGGCCCCGTGGACCACCGCGACGTATCGTTTGCTGACTTCACGGTCTGCGAACTGCCGGGCGAGCTCGCGGTGCGCCGGGTCGTTCCTGGCAACGACCAGCAACCCGGAGGTGTCGAGGTCCAGGCGGTGGACGATTCCCGGTCGAACCGGGCCGTTGACTTTCGAAAGCCGTTCGCAGTGGAAGGCCATTGCGTTGGCCAGGGTGCCCCGGGCGTGGCCGCAGGAAGGGTGGGTGGCCATTCCTGCGGGCTTGTTTACCACCAGGAGATGTTCGTCCTCGTAGACTACCGGCACCGGGATGTCCTCGGGGACCGCGCTGGGTTCGGGGTCGGCCGGCGGAAACGATATGGTCAGGTGCTGGCCGGCGGTTACCGGCCGGGAGGCCTTGGCCGGCGCGCCGTCGAGCAGCACGTTGCCGGAACGGATGAGCTTCTGGATGTAGCTTCGCGAGCAGTCGCGCAGGCGGCCGGCCAGCCAGCGATCGAGGCGCTCGCAGGCGGAGTCGGTGCCGGGAACGACAAGCTCCAGGCCGCCGCCGGGTTCGAAGGCCGCGGCCTGATCGCGGGGTGGCGCCTGTGTCACGGTCGCGGTCATGTCCTCCAAAGCTCGGGGGGCCTCCGCGGAGACCCCCCGTCAATTACCAGATCGACCCGCCGTTCAGGCGACGCCGATGAGCTTCTTGGCCTCGTCGACCGCGCTGGCCGCGTCGGGGGCGTATCCCTCCGCGCCGATTTCCTCGGCATAGGCCTGGGTCACGGGCGCGCCACCGATCATGACCTTGGTATCGACGCCGGCTTCCTTGAGGGCGTCGATGACGGTCTTCATCTGCGGCATGGTTGTGGTCAGCAGGGCCGAGAGGCCCAGAACCTGCGCACCGTCCTTGACCGCCTCGACGAACTTCTCGGGAGGAACGTCGATTCCGAGATCCACAACCTGGAATCCGGCTCCCTTGAGCATCATGCAGACCAGATTCTTGCCGATGTCGTGCAGGTCGTTCTTGACGGTGCCGACGGCGACGATGCCCAGCGGCTTGGCGCCGGCCTCGGCCAGCGCGGGCTCCAACACCTTCATGCCCGAGTTCATGGCGCGCGCGGCAATGAGCACTTCGGGCACGTAAACCTCGTTCTTCTTGAACTTGCCGCCGATTATGCCCATGCCGGAGATCAGACCCTTCTCCAGAATATCGCCGGGCGGCACGCCCTCGTCGAGAGCCTCCTTGACCATGGCCTCGACGTCCTTGGCCTTGCCCTTCTGGAGCATCTCGGAAATCTTCTCGAAGTCTGCCATCTGGTACCCTTTCTCCTCAGCTTCTGCCGTGCCCAAGACGGGTCACGCCCTTTGCCCCAAGACTAACACCGGTCCAATCGATGTCAAGGTCCCGGGGATCGCTTTTCAGTCCTTGGCTTTCGGCGCCGTTTTGGCGTCGCTTGCCGGCTCCTTCTTGTCTGCGTCCTGCTTGTCCTTGTCGTCGTCGCTGTCGGGCTGGGACTCGGCCTCCGGGGAGCGGTCCCGCTCCACGCCCTGGAGCGTGCGCCTTCTGTCATTGGCGAGTTTCCGCAGCGAGTCGCGCAGGTGTTGGGCCACTTCCTTCCAGCCACTGGAACCGGCGCCGGTGCCGGGGCGGGACGTTGCCCGGTTCAGCAGGCGTATGGCCTCATCGCTCCTGCCCGCCCGGTGTGCGCAGCGCGCCTGGCCCCAGAGCATTTCGCCGGCCATGAACTCGAACCCGGTTCCCTGGCAGGCCTCCGCCGCCGCGGCGAAGGCCTTTTCTGCCTCGTCGTAGTCGCCGGCATCCTCCATGACCATGGCCAGGTTGCCGCGGGCCTTGGGAGCCAGATAATGGTCGGGGTGGTTGCGCAGGACGCCTTCGTAGAGACTGCGGGAACGCTTGAGCAGTTCCTCGCGCTTGGATTTCGAGAGGGTGGGGTCGACGATGGCCTTTTCGTGCAGCCGGGCGGCCAGGACGATCGCGATAGAGGGATGCGCTTCCGTGTCGGAGACCTCCTTCATGACCTTCTCTATGCGCTCGAGCTGGTCCTTGGGGTCGCGGGTTTCGAGCGCCTCCGCGACCTTCTCCCAGGCGGCGGCTTCGGCCTGTTCGTAGGAGTTGGAGACTCCCCAGAGGATGGCCATGATCAGCAGCACGGCGAGAATGAGCCCGGTGAAGGCCACCCCCGCGCCGCTGAGCTCCTGGAAGATCCGCGAGAACGTGCGCTGGAAGAGGTCCTGGTCGCTCCTGGTTTTTGGTTTCCTGCGGGCCATCGGTATTCCTCGATTCGGGCTCGTCGGCCGGTTCAGTTGATGTCCACGGTCACCTGGACGGTGCCCATGGCGCCGGGCAGGATGGTGACCATGCAGCGCTCCTTGCCCTTGGTGAAGATAAGTACGTATCGCACGCCGCGCATCTGGTCGTCGGTCAGCTTCCACCCGGGGGTGGGCGCCGCCATGTGATCGCGGTAGAAGTTGGCAACACGTTCGATGTGCGCGCGCCCCTTGTAGACCAGGGATGCCTGGCGGCCCGCCTCCTTCTTGTAGATGCTCGAGCGCTTGCGGTCGTACTTGAAGATGGCCGGTACCGGCACGTCGATCACCTGGAAGTGGGTGGCGGCGGCCAGCGGGGCCTCGACCTGGTTGGCTGACTTCTCGTCCGCGTAGCGCTCGCCGCCGCTGCACCCGAAGGCTGCGAGCATCAGGACGATTCCGGGGGCCGAGATGAGAGTGGCGGTGAAGGCGCGCATCAACTACTACCTCCTGGCAGGTCGCTGAAAAGGTTCACTGGTTGAGAAGCTGGAGAGGGGAGAACGGAGATGGCAGACCGCAGGAAAAGCCGCCTGCGCAGACTGGCGGCCTGGCCTCGTCTTCCGTGATGTTCCTGGGTTCTCCTTTCACCTCTCTCCTCTATCTGCTCCGGCGGGCCGTTACCAGACGGCCTGCTAGGAGCTCCGTTCCGAACGGGAGTTCAGAAGCCGCAGGCCGCTGTCCAGGGCGCCCGCCGCGGCCCTCTCGTCGAGGCCCGCGCCCACAAGGACCCTGATGGCGTCGTCCCGCCCGCGCAGGTTGCCGGGCGCGTGCGAGTCCGAGCCGAAGGTGATCTCTGCGCCGGCCGCTCGGGCCAGGGTCGCCACGCGACCGTTGGTCAGACAGTGTCCCTGGCGCCCGGAGATTTCCAGGCGCACGCCCAGCTCGGCCGCGAGCTCCACTTCCTTCTCGGTGATCATGCCGGGGTGCGCCAGAACGTCCACACCGGCTTCGATCGCCGCGCGATTGGTGCCGGCGGGAACCGGTTCGACGATGGTCTGGCCGTGAACCAGCACAACCCGCGCGCCGAGTTTCCGGCAGCGTTCCGCCAGCGGAGCGATCTGGCCGGGTCGCACGTGGGTCAGTTCCGCGCCGGGCACTGCCAGGAGTCTGCCGCCCGAGCACTCGGCCTCGCAGGCGGCGACGATCGCCGGAACGGTGGTTTCCACGGTAGCCCAGTCGACGTGATCGGTGACCGCCATGGCGGTAATGCCCGCATGCTCCGCGCGGGCAAACAGTTCCGCTGGACAGAGTTCTCCATCCGAAAGGAACGTGTGGGTGTGGAGATCGGCCATCCCCGGCTTCTGAACCATGTCGGAGGATTCTAGACCGGTGCCGGGGGGGTGTCAAGCTGATGTGCCCGGCGTACGAACTCATTGCCGCCCAAAGGTTTTGATGCCTGCGGGTGGCGCCGTGCGCTGGCAGGATGTTGGAGAACGGTCTGCTATGGCCTGGCGGAAGCGCCCGAGCGTGCGCGCTCTGCTTGTTTGCGCTGCCGGATTACTATCGCCGCCGTTATCGCCGCGGCGATGATTATCACGATGCCCGTGATCGTGATAATCAGCTTCACCGGAAGCCCTCGGGTCTCGTCCCTCGGGGGATAGCAGTCGATTTCGTCTTCACCTTCGGCGTCCCCGATCGGGGCGATCGGCAACGTGCGGCGGTTCACAGGCTTGACGGCCCTGGTGCTGCGCGTGCCGCGAGCCCCGCGGGTGCCCCGGCCGGCTCTTGTGCGCCTCTCGGCCATCGCTGCGGTGAGTGCCTGGGGGATGCCGCCCTGGGCGATTCTCTCGAGTTCCTCGGCGACGTCGCCGGCCGTCTCGTAGCGCTCCGATTTGTCCCGGGCCATCATCCTGTTGATGACTGCGACCAGCGCGTTGCTGACGTCCGGTTGGATGTCGGTGATCGGCGCCGGGTCCGCGAAAAGGTGCTTCTGCATCACCTGCATGGAGTTGTCACCGTCGAAGGGCACCTGGCCGGTGAGCAGGTGATAGAGCGTGCAGCCCAGCGAGTAGACGTCCGACCGGGCGTCCGGCGGGTCGCCCCTGATCGCTTCGGGCGAGATGTAGAATGGCGTGCCGATGGCCACGCCGGCCTGGGTCAGGCGCATGTTCTCGGTGGCCGAGCGCGCCAGGCCCAGATCGCACAGCTTGGCGTGTCCGCTGGTGTCGACCAGGATGTTCTCCGGCTTCACGTCGCGGTGGAAGATGCCCGCGGCGTGTGCGTGGTCGAGCGCCAGGGCCACCTGCCGGCCTATGCGGACCACCTCTGCCTCGTCCAGCGCGCCCTCCTGCTCCACGCGGTCTTCGAGGTTTCGGCCCTCGATGTACTCCATCGCGAAGTAGTAGTAGCCGTCCGCGAAACCGGCGTCGATGCCGGCGACGATGTTGGGGTGGCTCAAGCGCCCGGCGGCGCGGGCCTCGCGAAGAAAGCGCCCGGTGAATTCCTCGTTGGAAGCCAGGCTGCGGGGCAGGACCTTGATGGCGACGTCGCGGTCCATGGCCTCCTGGCGGGCCTTGTAGACCGCGCCCATCCCGCCCTGACCAAGCTTGCTGGTGAGCCTGAAGCCCCCCAGCATCCTGCCGCCGGTGGAGGCGTTCGAAGACGGGCGCATAGGGGCGAGGCTGCGGGTGTCCCCGGCGGAGGCCTCGTCTCCGGCGACGTCCATGCCTATCTTGTGAAGGGCGTTCTCCACCTGGGGGCGGGTCACCAGGCCGATCTGCAGGGCGATTTCCCAGACCGGAGTGGTGTCGTCCTGGCTCATCTGGTCGCTGGCAATGGTCAACTGCCGGGCTTCAGCCTCAGTAACCGCTTCGGTCCTGAGGAGCTCTTCCAGGAAGCTTGTCTCAGTGGAGTTCAAGTCCGGTTGTCTCCAGCTTCCGTTGCAGGATCCGGCGATCGACCGGTTGCACGAACGCAGGTGCGCGGCACATCGTCATCTAAAGTATGGCGGTGCCCGCCTGCGCAGTCAAGACGGCACAACCCGATTAGTGAGGCAAATAACGATTCCTGCGACACGATCGGAGGATGCAGGCAGCAGTTGCACTTGTGCAAGGCCCCCGTTCCGCATTCTCGCAGGAAGATCATTGCAGACTCAAGGCCGGCATATAGACTTGGCTGCGGCATGTTTCGACACGTAAGGACTTTCGCCGAGTGAGCTCTGAGCCCAGGCGGATACTTGTTGCCGACGACGAGGAGGAGATCCGCATTCTCCTCGACGACTTCCTGACTTCCAGTGGCTACTCGGTGAAGACCGTGTGCGACGGGGCCGAGGCGCTGGCGGTCCTTGGCGAAGAGCACTTCGACGTCGTGGTCTGCGACCTGTCCATGCCCAGAATCGGCGGTATCGAGATGATCGCCAGGGCCGGCAAGGAGCACCCCAGGACCGCTTTCGTGGTCATCACCGGCTACGCTTCGGATCGCGCGGTGGTCGACGCCATGAACGCTGGCGCGATGCGCTTCCTGCCCAAGCCGTTCAGGCTCGACGAGGTCCTGATCGCGGTGAAGGCCGGACTGGAGTTGGGGAAGGCTCCCGAGTCGTCGGGCGAGGCGCCCATCTCCGTGGAGGTGCGTCCAGACTGGGTGGAGGTCACCGCGCCCAGCCGCAAGGAGTCGCGCGATCGCCTTGAACACCTCTTCGAGCTGCTTTCGGGGCAGAACCTGCCCTCCGACGAGGTTCGCGACATCCGAATCGCGCTCGGGGAGATCGTCTCCAACGCCATCGAGTGGGGCAACAAGCAGGACCACACCAAGCCGGTGCGGGTCAGTTACTGCCTGTTTCCCCGGGAGATCGTCTTCAAGATCGAGGACCTCGGCGTGGGCTTCGAGCCCGAAGCGGTTCCGAACCCGCTGGGTTCTCCGGAGGCCCCGCTGCACGTGGCCCAGGACCGCGAGCAGAAGGGCAAGCGTCCTGGCGGCTTCGGCGTGGCAATCGCCCGCAACGTCATGGACCAGATCATCTACAACCGCGTGGGCAACAGCGTGGTGATGTCCAAGCGGTTCGCGACTTCGGATTGACTTTCGCTCAGCCCGCTCCCGCTCCGCCGGTTTCCTGAGAGAACGCCTGTGCGACGGAGAAGGCGATTAGCGTCGAGTTGTACGTCACGTGGGTGATCAGCGAAGGCAGCAGCGACCGGCTTCCCCATCGCTGCAGCGTGAATATCAGTCCTGCGAAGGTCACGGTGCCCAGGCTCATCCAGTCCACGCTGCCGGTGCCCACCAGCTGCTGCAGGTGGATCAGGCCGAACCAGATCACGATGATGCCCAGCGCGCCCAGACCGGCAAGGAATTCCCCGGCACCCGGGAGGAGTTCCCCCAAAAGGGCCCCGAGACCGCGTTTGAGCCGCGGGAAGATGAAACCGCGGTAGTAGATCTCCTCGAAGCCACCGATCGGCAGGGCCATGATCGCGATCCAGAACAGGCCCATCGGGGTCGAGCCCATCTTGGCCATGCTGGTGTCCATTCGACCCCACCTGACCGAGAGGAACGCGCCTACGGCGGCCAATGCCAGGCCCAGGACTACAGACGTGGAGAGGTGCGCCACGCCGGGATTGCGCAGCGCCAGGCTCTCGGAAATGCTCTTGCGGTGCAGTCGGCAGCCCAGGAACCAGATCGCCAGCAGGCACCAGCCCCAGGACATGAAGGAGGCTGCCACCAACACCGGCGCGTGCAGGGGCCAACCGGAGAGCCTGGGGATCCCGAGCGACTTGAGAGCCGTGCTGCCCGCGACCGCAAACACGCCGGCGCCTATGTCGCCGACCCAGGCCAGACCTATGACCAGCAGGGTCGCTGCCCACAGCGGTATCGGGCTTGCCGGTTGCGTCTCGAACGGCGCCTCCGCGGGCAAGTGGTCCGCCGGGTCAGGCGCCGGGTCCGGCGAGCCGGTTTCGGGTGACGTCCCCGGTTCACCGTGTTGAGGGGTTTCCACTTCAGTTTCCGGCTCGGCTCTCGTCTTCCTGCTCGAAGGTCGAGTAGTAGTAGGGCGTGTAGGCCTCGAATTCCGCGGCGCAGGTGTCGACCAGCTTGAAGGCCGGCGAGAGTTTCGTGCGCGTGCGTGCCGCGTAGACCTCGTCCTCGCTGCTGCCCAGCAGCGAGGCGATCTGGGCGTCGCTGAAGCCGTCGCGCTTGGCCTTCTGGAGCAGGGCGGGCGAGAGGCCGGCGAGGGTCCCGCAGGCCCGGATCTCGCTCTCGGTCTCGATGACCCTCTGGATCTGGTCGATGAACCATGGGTCGATGCGGGTGAGTTCGCAGATCCGCTCGGCGCTCAGACCTTCCTTCAGAGCGCGCTTGATCGCGAACACCCGCTCCGGGCGCTGCTGGGCGAGTATCGGGGCCAGGTCGGTGCCCGGCTTGCCCAGGTCCGCCTCGCCTCTCTCGTCCAGGCCGGTAAGCCCGGTCTCCAGGCCGCGCAGGCTCTTGCCCAGCGCCTCGCGGAAGGTTCTGCCGATGCCCATGGTCTCGCCCACGCTCTTCATGGAGATGCCCAGCAGTGGCTCGGCCGCGGCGAACTTCTCGAAGGCGAAGCGCGGCACCTTGCAGACGCAGTAGTCGATGGTGGGTTCGAAGCTCGCCGGGGTCTCCCTGGTGATGTCGTTGGGTATCTCCTCCAGGGTGTAGCCCACCGCCAGCTTGGCCGCGAACTTGGCGATGGGGAAGCCGGTGGCCTTGCTGGCCAGTGCGCTGGAGCGGGACACGCGCGGGTTCATCTCGATGGCCACGCGCCGGCCGTTCTCGGGGTTGACCGCGAACTGGATGTTCGAGCCTCCGGTTTCGACACCGATCTCGCGGATGATGGCTACGGCCTCGTCGCGCATCGCCTGGTACTCGGGGTCGGAGAGCGTCTGCGCCGGGGCTACGGTGATCGAGTCCCCGGTGTGGATGCCCATGGGGTCGAGGTTTTCGATGGAGCAGATGATTACCACGTTGTCGGCGTGGTCGCGCATGACCTCGAGCTCGAACTCCTTCCAGCCCAGCACCGACTCCTCGACCAGCACCTCGGTGATGGGGCTGGCCTCCAGGCCGATACGGACCGCCTCGCGGAACTCGTCCATGTTGAAGGCGAATCCGCCCCCCGTGCCGCCCAGTGTGAACGCCGGGCGGATGGCCATGGGCAGGCCGATCTCCTCGGCGAAGGCCACCGCCTCATCGACGGTGTAGACCGCCTTGCTCTTGGGGACTTCCGCCCCGGCGCGGGCCATGGCCAGCTTGAACTCGTCGCGGTCCTCGGCGCGGTGGATCGCCGCGTAGTCGGCGCCGATCATCTCCACGCCGTGCCTCTCGAGCACGCCCGCCTCGGAGGCCGACACCGCGGTGTTCAGGGCGGTCTGGCCGCCCAGCGTGGGCAGCAAGGCGTCCGGTTTCTCCTTGGTGATGATCTTCTCCAGGACCTCGACGGTGATGGGTTCGACGTAGGTGCGGTGTGCGGTTTCGGGGTCGGTCATGATCGTGGCCGGGTTGCTGTTGAGCAGCACCACCTCGTAGCCCTCGTCGACCAGTGAGCGGCAGGCCTGCGTGCCGGAGTAGTCGAACTCGCAGGCCTGGCCGATGACGATGGGTCCCGAACCTATGACCAGGATCTTTCTTATGTCGGTTCTCTTGGGCAACGCCGACTCCTTACGCTTTGAGCCTGTCAGTCGCGCGCAGCGCGGCCGCGACGAAGTCACGGAAGAGCGGGTGCGGCTGCAGCGGACGGCTCCTGAACTCGGGGTGGAACTGCCCGGCCACGAACCAGGGATGGTCGTTCAGTTCGACGATCTCGACCAGCTGGCCGTCGGGGCTGAGGCCCGAGAAGGTCACGCCGGCCTCCTTGAACTTCTCGCGGTACTCGTTGTTGAACTCGTAGCGGTGGCGGTGACGCTCGCCGACCTGTTCGGTGCCATAGGCCCCGGCGGCCTTCGAGCCCCCGGCCAGAACGCAGGGGTAGGAACCCAGGCGCATGGTGCCGCCCATCTTCGTGACCTTGCGCTGCTCGTCCATCAGGGCGATCACCGGGTGGGGAGTGTCCGCGTCGAACTCCGCGCTGTTGGCGAGCTCGAGGCCAAGGACGTTGCGGGCGATTTCGATCACGGCACACTGCATGCCGAGGCAGATTCCCCAGAAGGGCACGCGCTGCTCGCGGGCCCACTTCACGGCCGCGATCTTGCCCTCCACGCCGCGTACCCCGAATCCGCCGGGTACCAGTACTCCGGAGACATCCGAGAGCATGGCCTCGGCGCCGTTCTTCTCGATGTGTTCGCTGTCGACGCGCAGGACCTCGACCCGGGCGCGGTGATGGGTTCCGGCGTGGGTCAGCGCCTCGTAGATGCTCTTGTAGGCGTCTTGGAGCTGGATGTACTTCCCGACCACCGCGATCTTCACTTTCTTCTCGGGGTTGGCCAGCCTCTGCACGAAGCCGTCCCAGTCGCCCAGGTCCACGTGGCGGGGGCCGAGCCCCAGGGACTCGGCGATGACCGCGTCGAGGCCCTGCTCGACCAGGCGCAGGGGGACCTCGTAGATCGAGGTGTCGACGTCCTTCTCCTCGATCACCGCCCTGCGCGGCACGTTGCAGAACAGCGAGATCTTGCCGTACATCTCCTCGGTCATGTGCTGCTCGGTGCGCACGATCAGGACGTCGGGCTGGATCCCGATCTCGCGCAGCTTGCCCACGCTCTGCTGGGTGGGCTTGGTCTTGAGCTCCCCGGCCGCCCGTAGGTAGGGTACCAGCGTGAGGTGGATGTAGCAGACGTCCTCGCGGGGGTAGTCGTGGCGGAACTGGCGAATGGCTTCGAGGAAGGGCAGCCCCTCTATGTCGCCGACCGTGCCGCCCAGTTCGGTGATGACCACGTCGTTGTGGGGGCCGTCCAGGCTGGTGATCGCCGCCTTGATCTCGTCGGTGACGTGGGGGATGACCTGAACGGTCTTGCCCAGGAAGTCGCCGCGGCGCTCCTTTTCGATTACGGAGGAGTAGATCTGCCCCGAGGTGAAGTTGCTCTCCCGCGAACAGTCCACCGAGGTGTAGCGCTCGTAGTGGCCGAGGTCCAGGTCGGTCTCGGTCCCGTCCTCGGTGACGTAGACCTCGCCGTGCTGGAAGGGGCTCATCGTTCCGGGGTCGACGTTGAGGTAGGGGTCCATCTTCTGGAGTTGGACGGTCAGGCCCATGCGCCTGACCAGCAGTCCCAGCGCCGCGCTGGTGATGCCCTTGCCCAGGGACGAAACTACTCCACCGGTTACGAAGATATGCTTGGTCACGCCGTTGCCGCCTTTCTCTCCTTCATGAAGTCCGCGAAGCGCTGGAAGAGGTGCCGGGCATCGTGCGGTCCCGGCGAGGCCTCGGGGTGGTGCTGCACGCTGAAGATCGGCATTTCCTTGTGGCGCAGTCCTTCCGACGTCTGGTCGTTGAGGTTGACGTGCGTGGTCTCGACCTCCGGCGGCAGCGTGTCCAGATCCACGCAGAACCCGTGGTTCTGGCTGGTTATCTCGACCCGCCCGGTGTCGAAGTCCTTTACCGGTTGATTGCCGCCGCGATGGCCGAACTTGAGCTTGAAGGTCTTGCCTCCGTAGGCCAGCCCCAATATCTGGTGGCCCAGGCAGATGCCGAAGATGGGCTTCCTGCCCAGGAGTTTGCGAATCTCCTCGCAGGCGTAGGGCACGCCCGCCGGGTCGCCGGGGCCGTTGGACAGGAATATCCCGTCGGGGTCCATGGCCAGGACGTCCCCGGCCTTCGTCGAAGCGGGCACGACCTTGACCTTGCAGCCGGCATCCGCCAGGCAGCGCAGAATGCTGCGCTTGATTCCGAAATCGTAAGCGACCACGAAGTGCTCGGCTTCGCCAGTCGCTTCCCAGTCGTAGGGTGTGGAGCAGGTGACTTCCTTTACGAGGTCGCGGCCCACGAGCCCGGGGAACCCCCTGGCCCTGTCCACGAGGTCGGCATCTGACCAGTCGCCGGTGGCGAGACAGGCGCGCATCGCGCCGGCCTCGCGAATGTGCTTGGTGAGCGCGCGGGTGTCGATGCCCTCGGCGGCGACGACCCCGAAGCTCTTCAACCACTCGCCGAAGGTTCCTTTCGAGCGGAAGTTCGAGGGAACTCGGCAGTGCTCGCGGACCACGAAGCCGGCAACTTGCGGCTTGTCGCTCTCGACGTCCTCGTTATTGACGCCGTAGTTGCCAATCAGCGGGTAGGTCATGGCCACGATCTGCGAGGCGTAGCTGGGATCGGTGGAGATTTCCTGGTAGCCGGTCATCGAGGTGTTGAAGACGACCTCGCCGCAGGCAGTGCCCTCGGCCGCGATCGCCGTCCCCGGGAATACCCGGCCGTCTTCAAGTGCCAGCGCTGCTCTCAAAACTGTCCTCCCGTTGCTCACTCCACCGTGACGCTCTTGGCAAGGTTGCGGGGCTTGTCTATGTCGCAGCCGCGCCGAGCGGCCACGTAGTAGGCGAAGAGCTGCAGGGGCACGGCGGCGGGCATCGTGTTGGCGATGCCCACGTCGTCGGGTATGTAGATGACGTCGTCGGCGTGCGCCGCGATCTCCTGGTCTCCGCGCGAGGCGATGGCTATCACTCTGCCGCCGCGGGAGCGCACCTCTTCGATGTTGCTCATTATCTTCTCGTAGCGCCGGCCCCTGAGGGCCAGGAACACCACCGGCATGTTATCGTCTATCAACGCGATGGGACCGTGTTTCATTTCCGCCGCGTGGTAGCCCTCGGCGTGAACGTAGGCGATTTCCTTCAGCTTGAGCGCGCCTTCAAGCGCCAGCGGGAAGCCGCTGCCGCGCCCCAGGAAGAGGCAGTCCCTGGCGTCGAGGTACTTCGCGGCGATTTCCTCTATGCGCCCGGTTTCCTCGAGAACCTTGCGGATCTCTCCCGGGACTGCGCGCAGGTTGTCGATGCGCCTCGCGACTTCTGCGGGGGAGAGGGTGTCGCGTTCGAGACCCAGCCTGATGGCGATAAGGTACAGCGCTGCGATCTGGCAGGTGAAGGCCTTGGTGCTGGCGACGCCGATTTCCGGCCCTGCGCGGGTGTAGAGCACGCCGTCCACCTCGCGGCTCATCGAGGAGTCGACCACGTTTACTATTGCCGCGGTGCGTACGCCCATCCTGTTCGCGAGACGGATGCCCTCGAGCGTGTCGGCGGTCTCGCCGGACTGGGTGATGGCCAGGATCAGCGTCCCGTCGTCGACGACCGGTTCGCGGTAACGGAAGTCCGCGGCGTAATCGACTTGCACGGGAATGCGCGCGACGCGTTCGATCATGTTGCGGCCGATCATCCCCGCGTGCCAGCTGGTGCCCATGCCCAGGATCACCACGCGGGAGACTCCCGCGAGAAGAGAGAAGGGCAGTTCTTCGCCGAGGTCCACTGCGTTGCCCGTCAGGCGGTCGCGCAGGGTGTCCTCGACGGCGTCGGGCTGCTCGTGGATCTCCTTGAGCATGAAGTGCTCGTAGCCCTCCTTCTGGATGGCCACGGCATCCCAGGCGATCTCGGTAGTCTCGCGGTTTGTCGCCGTGCCGTTGAGATCGAAGATCTCGACGTTGCCGGGGGTAAGCACGGCGAGGTCATCGTCCTCGAGATAGACGACCTTGCGGGTGTGGGCGACCAGTGCCAGCGCGTCGCTGGCGACGAGGATCTGCCCCTCGCCCAGACCGAGAGCCATGGGGCTGGCCCGCCGCGCGACGATCACCCGGCCGGGGTCATCGGCCGAGATTACGGCCATCGCGAAACTGCCCTGGACGTCCTTCATTGTCGCGCGCACCGCGGAGGGAAGGTCGCGTCCGGCATCGAGGTGCCTGCGGATCAGATGAGCGAGGACCTCCGTGTCGGTGTCGGACCTGTACTCGACTCCGGAGCCTTCGAGTTCGCGTCGCAGTTCGCGGTGGTTCTCGATAATGCCGTTGTGCACTACCGCAACCCTGCCGCTCGCGTCGGTGTGCGGGTGGGCGTTGCGTTCGCTGGGAACCCCGTGCGTGGCCCAGCGGGTGTGGCCGATCGCGGCCGTGACATCCGCCAGATCCTCGCCGACCGCGGCGCGCAGCTCGGCAACGCGGCCGCAGACGCGGCGAATCGCGAGTCCGTCGCCGTTGGCAGCGGCCAGGCCGGCCGAGTCGTATCCGCGATACTCCAGTGTTTCGAGGCCGGAGAGGACAACACCAGCCGCGCCGTCGCCGCCCACGCAGCCGGTTATCCCGCACACTCTACTTGCGCCTCTCCATCGCGTGCTTGTCCATGTCCCGGTCGTCAACGCGGCAGGGGTAGTCTCCGGTGAAGCAGGCCGTGCAGTACTCGTCGCGGGTGCCCTGGACCGCCTCAAGCAGGCCGTCGACGCTGATGTACCCGAGGCTGTCGACCCCGATGAAGTCGCGGATTTCCTCGACGGAGCGGTCGCTGGCGATGAGCTTGGCCGGGTCCGGGAAGTCGATCCCGAAGTAGCAGCCGTTGCGGATCGGCGGGGCGCTGATCCGGAAGTGGAGTTCCCTGGCGCCGGCCTTGCGCAGCGCGGCGATTCTTGCCCGGCTGGTGGTGCCGCGAACGATGCTGTCGTCGACCACCACAACGCGCTTGCCGGCCAGCACTTCCCGGACGGGGTTGAGCTTGAGTTCCACCGAGCTGGATCGTTCACCGGGCATGATGAAGGTGCGGCCCACGTAGTAGTTGCGGACGAATCCTCGCTCGAGGGGTATGCCCGCTGCGGCGGCGAAGCCCATCGCCGCGGAATTGCCCGAGTCCGGAATGGAAGTCACCACGTCGGCTTCTACGGGGTGTTCGCGCGCCAGGATCTCGCCCAGCCGCCGACGCACCCCGTGGACGTTCATCCCGAAAAGGCGGCTGTCGGGCCTCGCGAAATAGATGTGCTCGAATACGCACTGGGCGGTCCTGCCGCTTCCGGAGTCGAAGCGGGTCGACTCCATGCCCTGGTCGGAGAAGGTGACGATCTCGCCGGGCTCGACGTCGCGGACGTGCTCGGCCTCGAAGAGATCGAAGGCGCAGGTCTCGCTGGAGATCATGTAGCCGCCCTCGAGAGTGGCGATCGAAAGCGGCCGGAATCCCAGCGGGTCGCGCGCCGCGACCAGCCGGTCGCTGGTCATCAGGCCCAGCGAGAAGGCGCCGTGCACTTCGGTCAGCGAATCGGCAAGCGGATCGCCGGTGGACATGTGCGCGGGGTCGGCCATCAGGTGTACGAAGACTTCCGAGTCGGTGGAGGTCTGGAAGATCGAGCCTCGCGACTCGTACTTGCCGCGAAGCCTGCGGGCGTTGGTCAGGTTGCCGTTGTGAGCCACCGCCACGATGCCCTGGCTGTACTCGATGACCAGCGGCTGGATGTTCTGGACGCGCCTGGCACCGGTGGTGCTGTAGCGCACGTGTCCCAGGGCGATATCCCCGGGCATGGCCGCGATCTCGTCGCGGTCCAGGGCCTCGGTCACGAGGCCCAGGCCCTTCTTGCTCTGTATCTTCTGGCGGTCGGAGGCGACGATGCCGGCGCTCTCCTGGCCACGATGCTGCAGGGCGTACAGCGCGTAGTAGGTGCGGAGTGCCGCGTCGGGAACGCCCCAGAAACCGACTATCCCGCAGCGATGCTTAGGCTTGGAAATTGAAAAACCCCCAGAGTCCTGTGGCCTTTTTCGGCTCCTTCTCTAGGGGACGGTATCTTAGTGCGGTCCCCGGTCTCCTTCAAGCGCAAAACCGGTTCGGACCGGGCGTACCCAGGTTCGCGCGGCGATCAGAGGCCCGCACGGCGTTTCTTACAGGCGTGGGGAAACCAGTACGGGCCTTGCAGTTGGCGGGGGTGGCGGTAACCTTTCGGGCGTCAGGAGGTCGACAATGGCTGAGTTCAAGCTCAAGGCATTCGACGAGTGGACGGCGCAGGACCCATTCGGGAAGGTGAAGGCGGCGGACGGCCAGGCCCGGGTGATCGGCGAGCCGGTGGTATTGCGCGCCGCGCGGGGAGCGTACGCTTCCTTTCGTCTGGTCGTGACAGGCAAGGGCGACTACGCGCTTTCCGCGTCGGTCGGAGGCGGCCTGAATGTCGAGCTCTACAAGTCCTGGTACCACCGCATGACCTCCAGGGGCGCGAAGCCGTTCTACACTCCCGATGCGCTGGTGCCGCTCAAGAAGGCACAGAAGCTCCGCCTCCCTGATCCGGAGAACAGGATTCCCCGGCAGAAGCAGCAGGAATTCTGGGTCGACGTCTTTGTGCCGCGGGGCTCAAAGGCCGGGGTGCACAGCGGCCGCATCGTCCTCAGGGCCGGCGGGGCGAACATCGGGCTCGACCTGGAAGTCGAAGTGGTCAGGGCTACGCTGCCGGACGAGCCGGTGGTGGTCATGGACAACAACTCCTACGGCTGTCGCTGGCTGGCAGAGATGTATCCCGAGGTCTACGGCAGGTCCAAGGGCGCGAAGTACTGGTCGAAGACCATCGAGCTGCTGCACCACTACTATCGCATAAGCCGCGAGCATCGCACCGTTCTGCACAACCTCGGTTACGGTCACTCGGGGCTGGGCGATCCGATCTACGCGCCGAAGATCGCGGGGCGCGGGCGAAGCAAGCGCCTGACCGACTGGAAGCTCTACGATGCGCACTACGGGCCGCTGCTGAGCGGCGAGACGTTCAAGACTGCCGCTCCGGGGCTACCTCCTGCGCGGATGAAGGCGAGCCCGATATGGGGCGTATACACGCCCATAAACCCCGACTGGCCAGCAGATTACCTCTGGTGGGGCGAGCCCGGTTACGAGGTCGAATTCGTCAACTGCGTGAAACAGCTCGACGCCCACCTCCGGAAGAAGGGCTGGACCAGGAGCCGCATCGAGTTCTTCCTGAACCACAAGAAACGCTATCGCTGGTACGAGTGGGACGGCGACGAGCAGAAGTACGCCAAGGACAACGCCCGCCACCAGGACATGGTCGATCTCTGGGAAAAGGCCACCAAGCCCAGCCGGGTCAACTGGGTCTACCGGGCCGACGCCAGCTGGCAGATGAAGCGCCAGTTCGAGGAACTGGGCGGCCACCGCAATTTCTGGGTCTGCGGTGGCTTCATCAACTGGTACCCGCGCGAGGTCAAGCGGGTGCTAGACCGCGGCGAGCACGTCTGGTGGTACGGCGGGTACCCGGCGATCAACGCCGCCAGCAGCGCGCCGCTTCAGAACCTGTGGCGCACCTGGGCTCGCGGGCTGCACGGCTTCTGCCACTGGCTGGCAGTCAGCCCGGGGAAGGATCCGTGGTTCAACTGTACCGGTGCGGCCACCGGCCCGATTTACCCCGGCGAGCGCTTCGGAATTCCCGGCCCGATTCCGTCCGCGCGATTGAAGATCCTGCGCAACGGTATCCAGGACATCGACCTGCTCGAGAGCCGGGCCCGCAAGGCCGGCAAGCTCGAAAGGGTTCGCAAGGCGATAGCCCGGAAGGTTCCCATCGTGCTCTGGCAGGAACCGCCGCCGGCAGCCAGGAGACTGCCGCCCGAGGACTGGGACAGTGAAAACCTGGCCACCGAACACGAGCCGATCATGGAGGCGATCCGCAGCCTCGAACCCGACTGGTGGAAGGTAGTAAGAGATCGCGCTTTCCAGGAGGTGAAGTGATGGTTCGCCCGACCTTGAAGAAGGTGACGGCCGAACTGCTCGAGGCCGCGCGGGTGGCGGGCGTGATGGTCGACGGTGAACTCGCCGGGAAGATCATCAGCGAGCGGGCCATGCGCTACATCAAGTACCCCAATCCCAGGTACAGGTTCATGACCGGCGACTACTACGACGTCGATCACGACAGCTTCCTGCTCATGAAGAAGACGCTGCTGCGCCTGGGTCGACTGGTCGACTTCCCCTGCGGGACGTCGCTGTGGCTCCAGGTGCCCGGGAAGAAGAACGAGATGACCTGCGTCGTGCAGAACTTCAAGCTGCACCGCTACTACCGTTTCGGGGCGGGCAGTCAACCCGCCGCGCCGGAGATGATCAAGTGTCTCAAGACCGGCGAGGTCGTCCTCGCGCCGGCGCACAAGGACCTGGTCACGACGCTGGCTCCGGTGCGCGACAGCCTCGGCGACGTAGTCGGTGTCGTCGAGTTCTGCAGCCCCAACCCCGGGAGCAAGACACTCGTCCCGGCCTGGAGTTGACGAGAACCTCGAATCGCAGATAGACGCAGTATCTGAGTCAATCCATGCGGAAGATCATCGCGACGACGTTCTCGGCCATCAGCGTGCAGCGTTGCTGGCCTCAGGGCCGGGACCAGTCGAAAGCCGTCGCCGAGATGTGCCTCTTCCTACCACCCGTCGTCTATCGACGCCCGTTCGGCTTCCACCGATTCGAACCAGTTCTCCAGCTGCGAGAGCATCCGCCGGGCACGATCGGGCTGAGCCCCGGCCAGGTCGTTTTCCTCGCGGGGGTCTTCGGCCACGTTGAAGAGCTGCGCCGGCGGGGGAGGCGGAACCTCCCGGGGCGGTTCGGGTTCGTCGAGCAGGCCGTGGTTGATGAAGTGTTCCGGCCCGTACATCGAGACCCACAGCCAGCGCAGGTCGTCCGGCGGCACGTTCATGGCCTCCCGGGTCGCGGGGCGGACCAGTTTCCAGTCGCCGTCGCGCATCGCCGCATTGCTTTCGATCATCGGAGTGTAGCGGTTCCACTGCCAGAAGCGCTGCGTCGGGCGGTCGCAGTTCTCGCCGCGTAACAGCGGCAGGATGCTGCGGCCGTCCAGCGGCAAGTCGCCGACGCGTTCGGTGCCGGTCATCTCCAGTATGGTCGGCAGCCAGTCGCAGAAGTGGACCATGTCGGTTATCTCGCGCTTTCCCGCCAGGCCCGCCGGCCAGCGCAGGACCATGGGCACGCGGATGCCGCCCTCCCAGGTGCTGCCCTTGGCGCCGCGGAAGTCGCAGTTGAAGCGGTGGATGCTCTCCTCGCCGGAGCCGCTGAACTGCGGGCCGTTGTCGCTGGAGAAGAGCACAATGGTGTTCTCCTCCAGCCCCAGTCCGCGGAGGGTCTCGAGAATGCGGCCCACGCCGGCGTCCATGCGCCGTATCATGCCGTAGAGCGTGCTCAGGCCTTTCGTGAATCTGCCGGTCGCGGCGAAGGGCTCAATGTCCTCCTCCGGCGCCTGCAGCGGGGTGTGCGGCGCGTTGTAGGTCAGGTGCAGGTAGAAGGGTTCGTCTTTGTGCCTGTTGATGAACTCCACTGCCTGTTCGGTCCAGACGTCGGTCAGGTAACGGCCGTCGCCGCGCACCACCGAGTCGCCCCACTCCAGGCGCCAGCGCCAGTAGTCGTGCATGCCCCCTCGGAAGCAGACCGTCTCGTCGAAGCCCCGCTTGGTCGGGTGATAGCGCGGGTCGAAGGCCCCCAGGTGCCACTTGCCGACCAGGCCGGTGGCGTACCCGGCGTTCTTGAGCGAGTCGGCCAGGGTGGTCTCGCGCAGTGCCAGGCGTTCCAGGCCCCGCCACTCCAGGGTGTCGATCGACCCCGTGCGGTGCGGGTAGCGGCCGGTGAGCAGCGCCGCCCGAGAGGGGTTACACACCGGCGAGGCGGTGTAGTGCTGGCTGAAGCAGACGCCCTCGCGGATCAGGCCGTCCAGCGCGGGCGTCTGTGAGAGGCCTTCGTTGAAGATGCTGAAATCTCCGTAGCCCATGTCGTCGACGAGAATCTGTACCACGTTGGGACGTGCGGACATCGGTTCTTTTCCTCCTTGCCGCGCAGATGGTGAAGAGATGCTCAAAGGGCCTCTACCTGCCGAGCGCGTAGGTGTCGATGTATTGCTGGTCCGCGCCCGCGTCGCTCATGAAGGCGACCAGATCAGAACGCAGTCGATCGACCAGTTCCGGATTCAGCTCCGCCAGATTCCGGATCTGCCCCGGATCGGCGGCTCGGTCGTAAAGCTCCGGCCGGTGTGGCCGGCGCCCGAAGATCGCGGTGTGTACCGGGGTGTTCACGGTGATGTGCGAGGGCAGGAAATCGAAGCGTCCCTCGCCTTCGCCGCTGAAGCACGAGGTGTAGACCCGCTCGTGCAGCGAGTCGGTCTCGCCGGTCAGCAGCGGCTTCCATGACCGGCCGGCGGCCGGCGGGCAGGGCAGGCCGCACAGGTCCAGAACTGTGGGCATGACGTCGGCTGCCTGGCACAGCGCGTTCACCGCGCGCGGTGTGTTTTCGAAGGGAGTCCAGACCAGCAGGGGGATGCCGGCGACCTCGTCGTAGTAGGGCCAGGGGTCTTCCGGGTCCACGGTGTGCTTGCCGCAGCGTCCGTGCTCGCCGATGTACATGCCGTGGTCCGAGATCAGGATCACGCTGGTGTTCTCGAAGAGGCCCAGAAGTTCGACCTGGCGCAGCAGGTGCCCGACCCAGCGGTCGGTGAGGGTGACCTCAGCCGCGTAGCAGTCGCGCAGGTGTTGCAGGATCTCGGGAGAGTATATGTCGGTGTAGCCGTAGTTCGGGAATGTGTAGTCCGGGCCGTCGTAGCCGGGGGCGTAGAGGTCGAGGTAGTGCTGCGGTGGCATCCAGTCCTCATGGATCTCGAAGGTGTCGACCCACAGGAACCACTTTTCCCGGCGGCGGTTGTCCTCCAGCCAGTTGCACGCCGCGCGCATCGTGCGGGCCACGAACCAGTCCTCCTCGTGGCGGTAGCCGGACCACTCCGCGCGCTGGCTGCGGTACTGCAGGGCCCCCCGGCGGTAGTGCTCTGCCGGCACGGGCACCTCGATGTCCCCGGGCCCGATGCCGTCGTCGACATCCTTGGTGATGAGTACGTGCTCGTCGTAGAACCCGTGGAGCCCGGCCTTCACGTTGTTGCTGGTGTCGAGCACCAGTCCGGTGTGGTAGCCGGCCTCGCGCAGAAGTTCGGGCAGTTTGGGCTGGTCGGGATCCGGAGCCTTCCATCCGTAGCGCGGCCAGTTGATCGCCCCGGTGTAGCAGTCCACGCGCATCGGCACCGTCGGAAAGGATCCGCAGTAGGCGGTCTCGAAGCGCGTGGCGCGCCGGGCGTAGCCGTCTATGCAGGGCGTGCGGACCCATTCCGGATCATAGCAGCCCAGCGCGTCGCGACGCAGGGTGTCGAGACAGATGACTATGCAGTTCAATGCCGCTCCCCCTATTCCGGCTGCGGCCAGACCGGGCCCGGCCGGGCCCGGGCTTTCCCGGGCCATCCCCGGCGCCTGCCGGACCGGTGTCCGGCCGATCCGGGAGATTCTTGCGATCCGGCAGCCACATTCAAGCCGCGCCCGCCGGCGTCCCCCGGAAGCCGAAACCGGTTGACTTTCGGCCGGCGATGAATGAAATATACGCATGATTCGTCGCGTCAGAGGAAACTGGGATTAAGGAGCGCTGAATGCGAACCGTCAATGCCGGAATCATAGGCACGGGATTTATCGGGCCGGCCCACATAGAAGCCGCGCGCAGGGTCGGAGGCGTGAACATGATCGCTCTGGCCGAGACCAGCGAGGACCTCGCTAGCGAGAAGGCCGAGGCCCTGGGCGTCGAGAGGGCCTACGTGGGCTGGAAGAGGCTGCTGGCCGACCCCGACGTCGAGGTCGTCCACAACTGCACGCCGAACAACCTTCACCACAAGATCAACATGGCCATCCTCAAGGCCGGCAAGCACGTGATCAGCGAGAAACCTCTGGCCATGAACAGCCGCGAGAGCCGCGCGCTGGTCAAGGCCGCGGCCAGGGCCGGGGTGGAGAACGCGGTGGACTTCAACTACCGCATGTACCCGCTGGTCCAGGAGATGCGCGACATGTGTTCCTCCGGCCGGCTCGGGAAGCTCTACCTGGCGCATGGCAGCTACCTTCAGGACTGGTTGTACCTCGAGACCGATTACAACTGGCGACTGGAGTCGCGCCTGGGGGGCAAGCCCCGGGCGGTGGGCGACGTGGGCAGCCACTGGTTCGACCTCTTCCAGCACGTCACCGGCGAGGACGTGGTCGAGGTCTGTGCCGACTTCTCCACTGTGCACAAGAAGCGCAAGCGTCCCAGGTTCGCGGTGGAGACCTACGCCGGCCGCAAGCTGCGCCCCAGCGACTACCAGAAGGTTCGCATCGACACCGAGGACTGCGCCACCATCCAGTTCCGCACCGATAGCGGCGCGCTCGGCGTACTGGCGGTGAGCCAGGTCTCCGCCGGCCGAAAGAACCGCCTGTACATCGAACTTGCGGGGTCGAAGACCGCCTGCTGGTGGGACCAGGAGCGCCCCAACGAGCTCACGATCGGCCGGCGCGAGGTCAACAACGAGGTGCTGATCAAGGACCCGGCGCTGCTCAGCCCTCACGCCGCGCCCTTCGCGCACTACCCGGGCGGGCATCCCGAGGCCTATCCCGACGGTCTCAAGAACCTCTGCATCGAGTTCTACTCGCGCATCAGGGACAAGCGCTTGCGCAGGAAGAAGCCTACCTACGCGACCTTCGCAGACGGCCACAAGGAACTGGCGGTTTGCGAGGCGGTGCTGGCCAGTTCGCGCGGTCGCAGGTGGGTGAAGGTCAGGAAATGATGATGCGGACCTGCATTTCCCTGCTGGTCGCCGCCGCGCTGCTGGTCGGCGCCGGTCTCGCCCGGAGCGCCGAGAAAGCCCCCGAAGCTGAACCGGCCGCCGCAGGTGGCGATAGCAGAAAGGCTCCTCCGGACGAGAAGAGCGGGGTCGCCAAGAGCGGCAACGGGAAACCGAAACCGGAATCGAAGAAGAGGCCCTACGAGTTCGCGATCGTCACGGTCAACAAGCGCGCGGTGACCCGCTCCTATCTGCGCATCCTCATGAGCCGGGGTCTGCAGCGGCTGGAGCGCCTCAGGAAGGCGCGCAAGGATGCCGGCCGGTGGGCTGCCGAGGATGACGAGGCCTACGATCGTGCGTTGTACAACCTGCGCCTGGCGGCCATTCGCGAGGTGGTATTCGGTGAGATCCTGCGCGGCGAAGCCGAACGGTTCCTCAAGATGGGCTTGAAGGTCCCCGAGCGCGAGATAGAGAAGTACTGGCGCAAGCAGCTCAAGGAAGCCGGCGGCGCGGGCGAGCTGGCGCGCAAGCAGGGCCTGTCGGTCGCGGCGCTCAAGGAGCTCTCCCGCGACCAGATTCTGGCGGAGGCCTACCGGGCCAACCTGCGCAGCACCATCGCCAAGCCCACGCCGCAGGAGATCGCCGACTACTACAAGTTCAACTCCGAGCGCCTGCGCCGCGCCGAGTCGGTCCGCGCCCGGGCGATCTTCATCAAGCGTTTCGTGTTCGACGCCGCGTTGGGCCAGAGCGTCGAGCGCAAGAACGCGGCCAGGCGCGCCGAGAGCATCATCGCCAAGATCAACAAGGGCCTCGACTTCGAGAAGGCCGCCAGGCGTTACAGCGAGGACCCCGATACCGCCAGGAACGGTGGGCTGCTGGGGGAGCGCAAGCAGAATTTCCTGATCACCCAGGGCAAGCTCGAGCGCAACCTCGACCAGGCGGTCTTCGGGGGCAAGCCGGGCAGAGTCAGCGCGGTGATCAAAGGGCCCGAGAACCTCTACATCGTGAAGGTCGAGAAGCACCTTGCTGCCGGCGTGCCCCCGCTGGAGGAAATCGAGAAGGACGTGTTCCGGCGCTGCTACTCCGAACGCATTCGCAAGGCCGAGGAGCGGCTCTTCAAGCGTTCCTACAACAAGGTGCTGGTGCGCGACGCCAATGGCCGGCGAATACCCCTCGAAGCACTGCTGCCCGGCAAGACCCCGGAGGGAAGAAGCCGCCCGGGTACCACTCGCGAAGGCGCCTAGCCTAGAGTTTCGCCATTTTCATGCTACGAAGCTCCAGGCGCTCAGTAGCCTGTGAACGATTTTTCGCACCGGTCGTAAGACCGGGTGCGCAGAAACTCGTGCTTGGTAGATTTCGCGTCGGGCAGCGT
>Ga0272441_10000397_pt1 | contig 99782 bp, 96 predicted proteins | sample SSMProp6N_FD_193582 | JGI IMG/M metagenome (GOLD analysis project Ga0272441, IMG submission 193582) | Marine sediment archaeal communities from Little Sippewissett salt marsh, Falmouth, MA, United States - SSM-Prop-6N | ecosystem: Environmental > Aquatic > Marine > Wetlands > Sediment ...
AGTTCGGCCGTCCCCGTTTGAATCGATCTCCAGGGGAGGAAGGGCATCTTTCATCTGTTCAAAGCGGTCCATTAATGATCCTGTTCGAAGGTCCTGCTGCTGCATGTCGGCATCCCCGGTGTCGGGCTGCTGGGATGAAATATCAAAGACACAAATGAAGAAGAGCACCGCCATTATAAGCGGTGCTGCTCTGTTTCGGCTTTTTCTCATGTATACTACCTGTTTGATATCTGCAATGATTTGCTATATTATCGGTCATTTTCAGATGAAATGAACAGATCAAGGCTGCTCATGCTCGATTCTATGTCAAATCACTGATCGGAACAGGAGAAGGCGAAGCGTTTTCACCCTCTAAAGATGAAAGTTCCCTGAGAAGCTCTTTGGATCTCGAGGAAAGATGTTTCGGCACATCCACCCTTATTTTAATGTAGAGATCTCCGCGCTTGCTGCTGTTGTGCAGATGCGGAACTCCCTCATTCTTCAGCCGCAGGATCTTTCCGTTCTGCGTTCCTGAAGGAATTTTAACTTTCACCTTTTTCCCTTCAAGGTTCGGAACCATAATTTCGGCACCCAGGGCTGCCTGGGTATAGGTGACCGGTATAAGACAGTAAATATCATTTCCGTGGCGTTCGAAATATTCATGGGGTGTTACCCTGACATAAACATAAAGGTCTCCCGAAGGTCCGCCGTTCGGCCCGGCATCGCCCTGACCGGGAATATTTATCCGCTTTCCGCTTTCAATACCCGGAGGAATCGTCACCTTTATCTTCTGCCTCTTGGAAATAGTACCGCTCCCATGACACATGGTGCATGGATTGTCTATCACATACCCCTCACCATTACACGTCGGACAGGGAGAAGCTATTGAAAAGAATCCTGAACTCCGCCGGACCTGACCGCTGCCTCCGCAGGTCGGGCAGACCTTTCGTCCGCTTCCGGTTTCCGCACCGTTCCCTCCGCAGGAGGGACAGGTTACCCGACGTTCATAGGACACTTCAATCTTCGTACCGAATACGGCATCTTTGAAAGAGATATCCAGATTGTACCGCAGGTCCGCCCCCCGCTGAGAGGCCCGGCCCGATCCTCTCTGCCGGCCTCTGCCGGCGGTGCTTCCTCCGAAGAAGGAGCCGAAGATATCTCCGAAATCGCCGAATATATCTTCAAAATCCCTGAAGACCGAGGAGAAATCCTGGGGCCCGCCTCCCCCGGCCATCCCTTCTACACCGGCGAAACCAAATTGATCATAGGCTTGACGCTTTTTTTCATCGCTCAGTACTTCATACGCTTCCGACGCCTCTTTGAAGAGTTCTTCCGCCTTTTTATTATCCGGATTCTTATCGGGATGAAATTTTACCGCAAGTTTGCGGTAGGCCTTTTTGATATCATCCTTGGAGGCGCCTTTCGGCACCCCAAGGACTTCGTAATAATCTCGTTTCGCCACAGTTCAGCTACCTGCTAGTTTTTTGTATCTTCGTCATCAACGACTTCGTAGTCCACATCTTCCACATTCTGGTCCGATCCGGCGGACTGATCTGAATCCGCTGACTCTGATGCTGACTCGCCCTGCTGTGCTCCTCCGTCTCCGCCGGCCTCAGCCTGTCCGGCCCCCGCCTGCTTGTAAACCTCTTCGGCAAGCTTGTAGGAGGCCTGCTTCAGGGTTTCCATTTTGGAGCGGATTTCATCAAGCGAATCGTTTTCCAGGGCTTTTTTCAATTCAGCCGCAGCTGCTTCGATTTTCTGTTTATCCTCATCGGAAATTTTGTCACCGAAATCTTTGAGAGACTTCTCGGTGGTGTAGACCAGAGAATCCGCCTCGTTTCTCACTTCGATTTTCTCCCTGGCTTCCTTATCTTCGGCCGCATGCTCCTCGGCTTCGTGTACCATTCGATTGATCTCATCCTCCGAAAGTCCTGAAGAGGATTCTATCCTGATCTTCTGCTCCTTGCCGGTACCGAGATCCTTGGCGGAAACATGAACGATCCCGTTGGCATCAATATCGAAGGTTACTTCGATCTGCGGCACTCCTCTCGGCGCCGGGGGTATGCCGACAAGATCGAAGCGTCCCAGGGTACGGTTCTGGCTTGCCATCTCCCGCTCACCCTGCAGGACATTGATGGACACTGCGTTCTGATTATCCGCAGCCGTCGAAAAGATCTGACTTTTGCGTGTCGGAATCGTCGTATTGCGTTCAATTAATTTGGTAAATACACCGCCGAGGGTTTCAATTCCCAGGGAGAGCGGCGTGACATCGAGAAGAAGTACATCTTTGACATCACCTCCGAGGATACCGCCCTGAATAGCTGCACCCATTGCCACGACTTCATCCGGATTCACCCCCTTATGAGGGTCCTTTCCAAAAAGTTCCTTTACCGAAACCTGCACTGCGGGAATCCGTGTCGAACCGCCGACAAGAATAACCTCATCCACCTGATCCGCTGAGATTCCGGCATCCTTAAGGGCATTCCGACAGGGCTCCTTGGTCCGTTCGATGAGATTGGCCACCATCTGTTCGAATTTTGAACGTGTCAGGTTGTACTGAAGGTGCTTCGGACCCGAGGAATCCGCCGTAATGAAGGGCAGGTTCAGCTCGGTCGACTGGGTACTCGAAAGTTCGATCTTCGCCTTCTCTGCCGCCTCTTTGAGCCGCTGCAGGGCCATCCGGTCCTGGCTGAGATCGATACCATGATCATTTTTGAAGCTCTCGACAAGCCAGTCAATGATCCGCTGGTCGATATTGTCCCCCCCGAGGTGTGTATCACCGTTGGTTGATTTTACCTCGAACACACCATCACCGAGCTCGAGAATGGAAATATCGAAGGTACCGCCGCCGAAGTCGTACACGGCGATTCTTTCTTCTTTTTTGTCCTTACCCAGCCCGTAGGCAAGGGCGGCTGCGGTCGGTTCATTTACAATTCTCTTCACATCGAGACCGGCAATGCGCCCGGCATCCTTCGTAGCCTGGCGCTGACTGTCATTGAAATAGGCCGGTACGGTAATTACGGCTTCCTTCACTTCCTCGCCGAGATAATCCTCGGCGGTTTTCTTCATCTTCTGAAGAACCATGGCCGAAATTTCCTGGGGGCTGTATTCTTTTCCATGAGCCTCGAGCCGTGCTTCACCGGTGGAGGCCTCCTTCACCTTATAAGGCACCATCTGAATTTCCGAGGGCACCTCGGAAAACCGACGGCCCATAAACCTTTTAATCGAATAAATTGTGTTCTCGGGGTTGGTAACAATCTGATTCTTCGCGGGCTGACCCACCAGCCGTTCGCCTTTATTTGTAAAACCTACTATTGAAGGTGTGGTTCTCTGTCCTTCTGAATTCTGGATAACGATAGGTTCATTACCTTCCATTACGGCAACACAAGAGTTCGTGGTTCCTAGATCAATTCCTATTATCCTTCCCATTACGGTTTCTCCTCTTCAAAAATTCTGTTTTTCCATATTTAAATGGCAACCGCCATTATTGTCTCTGATTGGGGTTTATCTTCCGCCGGTTTCCTTTTCGCCGGAGCTCTCGCTTCCGCCGTCCGCTTCAGCTTCCTCCGCTTCAGGGGATTTGTTTTTCACCATCGGTACACCGACCTTTACCTTGGCATGACGGAGCACCCGTTCATTTAGGGTATATCCTTTCTGGTAATCCTCGAGCACAGTCTGGACCTCCAGGTCAGGGATTTCTTCCATGCCGATCGCTTCGTGCTGTTGAGGATCAAACTCCTTTCCGACAGTTTCCATTCTCTTCAGCCCGTATTTCCTTTCGAGCATGCTTATGAACTGCTTTTCGATCATTTTTATTCCTGAGTGAAAACTGTCAAATTCCCTGGATTCCTCGGATGAACGTATGGCCCGCTCAAAGTCATCTATGATAGTGACGATATCCTGAAGGAGATTTGCATTGGCGTACTTGACCGATTCCTGCTTCTCCCGCTGCATTCGTTTTCTGAAATTATCAAAATCGGCCTGTTTCCGCAGCAGATCATCCTTGAGCTTTGCATTTTCTGCGGTCATTTTTTCAAGTCTGGATTTCAGGTCCTGTATAAGGGCTTCCGTTTCGGATCCTTCTCCGGTTGCTGCAGATTCTCCGGAGGGAGCGTCCTTCACCTTCTCTTCTCCCTCGGCAGATTGAGCCCCTTTCTCTTCGGCAACATTACTTTCAGTACTCTTCACTTCTGATTTCCTCTCATCGGTATTTTTTTCTTGCTTTTTCTTTTTCGCAGACATATTACCCCATTCTTTTTTTTATACATGTAATATGCGATTGTATCGATATTTATAAATGATTAATTCGTTCTTTGATAAGATACTAACCCGGAATACCAAGAGTCAAGTTTTTATTTTGGAGAGTTTGGAACGGCCCTATTTGCGGGGTACGATCTCCAGAATCAGCTCTACTTCACCCTTTGAGAGTTTCGTAGCCCGGGCAATTTCATCGACATTCCAGCCCTGGTGAGCCAGACGGGTTACAATCTCCCTGGCACCCATCGAAGGGGCCCCTTTGCTTCCTGATCCGCTCCGTTTTTCCGATTTCAAAAGAGATCCGAGCAGTTTCACCTGTTCTTTAGCCTGAGAATTAATCTCTTCAAGTCTTGTTTCAGTCTTCGCAAGCCATTCTCTTGCTTTCTGCATTCTTTCGGTACGTTCCTCGGTGTCCTGAATGATGCCGTCCAGATTTTCAAGCTTTTCTATAGCCTGGTCCACCTTCTGTTTGTGATCGGACAAAGTCATAATCCGGTCACCAAGCTCCTCGATCCTTCTGGGGAACTCTCCGGCCTGTTCATTCATGTCTTCCAGATATTTCTCCAAATCACCTGCTTTCTGGAAGGTGGTATCCACCTGTTTTATGGTTGTATCAACAACTCTCTGTTTCTTCTCCAGTCTTTCATACCGCTGCTCAACAGCCTGCTCCATTTCTTCCAGTGCCTTGATGGCCGCCTGGATGTCCTGCAGGGTATCGTGGCTGTCTGTAACCTGCTCCAGCTTCATGTCGATGGTCTGGGAAATATTGATCAGCTTTTTAAAATCCCCTTCCATCGCTTCGATCCGTCCCTTTTCGGCAATAAAACGATTCAGCTTGGCTGTAACCTCATCACCGAGCTTTTTGATTGAAAGGAACTTCTTCTCGGTCTCCCGTATTTCACCATTCAGCGCCTGCACCCGGGTAATTTCAGCTTTGAGGTCCTCGATATTCTCCTGGAGACTCTCTTTGAGAGAATCCGCCCGGTCGAAAATTTTGGTCTGTGAAATGAAATTCTTCTGTCGCTTGTCTATTTCCTGCAGGTTTACCTGGAGAGTTGTTGCTCCCTCCTCAATTTTTCCGAAAAGTTTCTTCTGCATCTGTTCCGTTTTATCCCTGGTGTCCTGGGCAACCGCTCGGAAATCCTTTATTTTCTTTTCGAGGTCCAGCTGGAAGTCCCGGTTCCTCTTCTGCAACTCAATCATATAGTTTTCAGATTCCCGGTCGAAACTCTCGAAGGCCGAATCCGTCTTTCGCTGAAGATCGGTCTCAAGTTCGAGAATCCGGTCGGAAATTCCTTTCAGCTCATTTTTCAGTCTGGTTCTTTCATCCTGGGTCTGAAGAATGAGGTCATCCCGCTGTCCTTCGAAATCACTCTTCAAAACGCTGATAGTATCTTCAATATCCTTTCTGATGTTCTCGTATTTGGTTTTCATATCCTCATCGGTAGAAGACATGTACTGTTCTATCTTCGTCTGCCATACATTCAGGTCGGAACCCATATTCTCAACAATGTTATCGATAACTGCCCGTTTCTCCTTCACCGAGGCCTCCAGGGCGGTGAGAGAGCTCTCCAGCTCCCTCTCGCTGCGTTTCATCTGAGCTTCCTTGGCCGATTGATAGTCGGTAAATTCTTTCTGAAATGCCGCCTGGGTCTGCTGTTTGGCTGTTTCGATCTCTGTTTTCAGTTCCGTCTCAAGGCCTTCCAACTGGTCGGATGTATGGGACATGCGGTTCTGTATCCGATCCTGGAAGCCCTGCACCTGTTCCTCGAATTTTTCCTGCTGAGAATATATCTTTGTCTGTAAATCATTTAACCGATCACGTAAAGAATCACTGTACTCGCTTTCCAGCTTCTGCCGGTGGGCTTCCTGGCTGCCTCCCATCTCCGAAAGCCGGTTTTCCATTTCAACTTTCCATTCTTCGAAACGGTTATCTGTTCTTTCAGTCCGGTTGTCCAGATCAGTGTAGAACTCCCGTTCAAACTGCTGAAGCTTTGAAGAAACATTCTGTGCCGCCTGTTCCTTCAGTTCGGCCAGTTGATTCTCGACCTCCGCCAGGGCGTCGTGTACAGCCTGGATATCCGCCTGTGCGTCCTTCCGCTGGGCCTCCCTCTCCTTCTTCAGCTGTTCTTCGAAGGATTGAAAATCCGAACGGATTCTGCCGGTGACTCTTTCCATGGCCTGTCTGAGGTTCTGGTCCAGCGAATCAATGTCCTGGGTTGCCTCCTCCATTTTTGTAAACCGGTAATTCATCTGCTCTTCATATTCACCGAGCTTCTGTTCAATCTCACCAAGTGCACCACGTGCCCGGGCATCTCCCGACGACACTTCAGTGCTCAGATCCTCATACTTCTTCTGCAGAGAATTGAAAAATTCCTGTTGTTTTTCCTGGACCTGTTTATTATCCTGCTCGATTTCCTGCTTCAAAGCCTGGATGCCGCCTTCCAGAGTCTGGCGGGTTTCCCGTACACTCCCGGCGATATGCTCCTTCAGACGCTGGAATGCGGCATGCTCAAGGTTCGCTCCTTTTTCCGCGGCCTGTTCCAGATTCTGCTGGTATTTCTGTTCCATCCCGTGAATTCTTTCGTAGAAACTGCTGATCTTCTCCTGCATAGTCTGCTGAAGTTCTTCAGCGCTTCCCGAGAGTGAATTGATCTCCCCCTGGAGATGTTCGACGAGGGCATCGGATTCGCTGGTCAGACGGTCCTTCTCAGATGCAAGATTATCCGCCAGTTCCTGCTGAAGTCTCTCACCGGTCTGCTCGGCCTGATACACCTTTTCGTCCAGCACTTCCTGAATCTGTTTCACGGCATCTGTCGCGAACTCCTCTCTTCTGTTTTCGATTTCCTTCAGATGATCATCCAGAGCATTCATCCTGTCAGCGGTATCTTTGATACCCTCATATACTTTCGCCGCCAGCTTCTGGGAATAAGTGAAGCTTTTCTTGCTCACTTCCTGGAGGTTCTTCGTGTTCATTTTGGAAAACTCTTCGGTAAGGCCGGGCAGTCGTTTTTCAAGCTGCTGAATTCGATCCTGCGTCCCATGCAGCTGCCGGCTGACCTTGTCCACGAACTCAGATTCTTTATGGAGCCTGTTCAGGTTCTCATCCACCCGGCCGGTCATTTCATGAAGCTCCGCCAGGGCTTTATCGTACTCTGAAATCCTCTGGTTGATGAGGCCCATGGATTCGGTTTTCTTTTCCAGTCCTTCTTCCGCCGAGCTTATCCGTTTGAGGATTTCCTTGCCCGTCTGCTGATGAACGGATAGTTCTATACCGAGGTTCTTGACCTCCGTGGTCTTTCCATCAACGAAGGAATCCAGCTCCCCTTTTATCTTTTCAGAATATTTCTTGATCTTGGTTAAGGAACGGTTGTTTTTATCCAGCTGGCGGTAAATTGCCAGAATGATAAAAACAATCATGAGGGTTAATATATTACCTATTGAGAAAACCATATTTTCCACTCCCAGTTTAACTTATCTGTAATTGTTACCCAGGATGCACAAGTTGTCAATTATTATACGGGTATTATCTGCTGTGAACCTTCACACAGATAATTCTGAAGCTCCCGATACGATGAAAAGCAGAAATCGGCCTTCCCCTTATCACTACCCGGCCTGGTGATCCAGGCTGTACGCATTCCCGCCTCCATGGCCCCGATAACATCATATTTATAGGAGTTTCCCACGTAGAGGATCTCCTCAGGAGCCAGCTCCAGGCGGTTGGCCAGCCGGAGAAAGGGAATGCGGTGTGGTTTCAGGTAACCGCTGTCCTCCGAAGATTCCGCACAATCGAACAGGTCCTCGATACCGAGGTAGCGAAGTTTGTTGTTTATGGGAAAATCAGAGAGAGCACCTGTCTTCAAGCCCTTCCGCCGAAGGGCAAGCAAAGTTTCCTTCACGTATGGAAAGGGACGGATGCAGCGAAAGGACCGGTCCCACCGCCGATACAGATGGTATTCCATCCTGTTGTATGCTTTCTCGCGAGTTATCCCCATGTTCCGGGCCAGCAACTGGGCCTGCATATCATGAAGATTCTCATCATAAACGAGGGTGCGAATTTCCTTTCTGACCTTACCGAAATGGTACATCAGCCGGGGGACCGCCAGGAGGGACGGGAAAGAACACACAAGCATCAGGTAATTCGGGTACAGGGTTCCGTCCACATCGAAACCTACCGCCTTTATCTTCATCGGGCACCTCATTGGAGATCATTTATTTTGCGCGGATCAGGATCCGGGCGATTCCCGTTACCTTCCCGTTCCTTCCTGTCGGCAGGGAGGAAAATTTCCAGGATCGGACCGCTTCGACTAATTTACTATCGATCTCAGGATGCCCCGTAGAAGCCCCTCGAGTCAAGTGGACGTTCGTCGGTATGCCGTTCGGCATCAGATCGAATTCGACGGCTATCTCAAGATACCTCGGCAGCTGGGCTTTTTCACTATCCGTCAGGACGGGAAGACGAAAAGAGAGCAGATCCCTGTCCTGGATTCCTTCAATCCGGAAAGCCGATTCTCCGGTGCTCACTGTTTCAGAAGACCTCCCCTGCCCCTCCGTTTCTCCGGAGGAGGAGCGCTCACCCCCTGTCCCCCCGGCTGAGCCGGCGGAAGCTGATGGCGATCCGGCAGAAGTGATCCCGCTGATCTGGCGCTGCAAATCATCGGAGAGTACGGGTTTTGAAGACCCCGGCAAATCCCCTTCATTCAAACCCCGGCTGCCTTCTGTTCTCTCCGAGATGCCGACTCCTTTTTCCGTAACGACCCGTGATTCCCCGGGCTGAAAGCTGGAAGTCCTCTCCGATATCTCTTCGCCGTAATCCGGAGCTTCATCGGCCAGAGAAGCAGGTCTTTCCTGCGTCTCTCTGCCGGACGGAATACGGGAAGAGGAGGCGGGACCGCTTTCAAATTCCCGGACTGTTCCTTTGGGAGCTTCCCAGAAGGGAACGGCGGAGCGGGTTTCGGGCTGTCGGGGCTTGACGGCAGTGCCGGCTGGTTCGTCAGTATTGGCTTTCGCAGCATCAACTTGGGCAGGTACCGCTGATTCCGTTATAGCGGCTGAATCCGGCTCGGATTTCACAGGGGATGCCAGCTCCGGCTCTTCCGTCTGACTGGTAAATGCGGCGGCGACAGACTGAAGCCTCACCTCAACCGGTCCCATATGCTGCCGGGGCATTCCGTCAGAAGAGAGATCAACGAGACCGAGGAGCAGCACAATACCTAGGTGAAGTACGACTGCTGAAAACATGCTAATCGACAGCCGCTCTTTTTCAGCTCCCTTCATCTTCTCCTTCCCTCATCCGCAGATTTACTCCTTCGAAACCGTTGATTCGAAGCACATCGAGAACATGGACCATCAAGCTGTATGAAACGGTCTGATCACCTTCAACCACAGCTGTCTGCAGCTGAGAAACCTCCTCCCGCTCGGTGAACCCGGCGAGAGCTTCTTCCAATGTTTCGATGCTGTATCTGTCTTTATTCAGATAAATTTCATCCTTATCGATAATGGTAACCACCAGACGGCTCATAACCACCGGTTCGGCACTGGAGGAATCCGGCAGGGTCAGTGAAATCCCCGGAGTGAGGATGAACGTACTCGAAACCATGAAAAAGACCACCAGCTGAAAAACCACATCTATCATCGGGACAATCTCAACGGTTGCCTTCGGTTTTAATCGTCTCCTGAATTGCATATCTATTCCCTTCCGAGCAGGAGCACCAGGTCATTCACCCGGTTTTCGAGTCGAATGATAATATGATTGACTTTGTTGACCAGATAGTTATAGAACGAGATCGCCGGTACGGAAACAATTATTCCGGCAGCCGTGGTCAGAAGAGCCTCCGAAATACCGGTTGCCAGCAATGCCGGATCGCCGACCGCACCGCCGAAACTGCCCAGAACACCGAAAGCCTTGATATTTCCGGTCACTGTTCCGAGCAGTCCGAGAAGAGGAGAAATGTGGGCGATCGTTCCCAGGGTCGTCAGATACCTTTCCAGTTGAGGTATCTCCAGGTTTGCCGCGCTCATGATCGCGTCCTTGATTTCATTCTGTGAATACCCCCTGTACTCGATCCCCACTTTCAGAAGATTGGCAATCGGGGATGGATTGTTTTCACAGATATTCAGCGCTTCATCAAAATGATGTTTCTGGAGAGTCATTTTGAGCCGGCTGATCAGTTTTTCTTCATCCACCCGGATACGGCGGAAGTAAAGAAAACGTTCAATAATGATGGCCGTAGCAACAACAGAGAGCAGCAGAATTATCCCCATGATAATTCCACCTTTACCGATTAATTCCATACTCTTTCCTTTCCTAAAGTGATATTTCTGTCTTGAGGGTTATATTCATTCCCCTCGATTCATAGTCTCCCCACCAGGGCCTTCCTTCCTCGTAAAAGGGAGCAAAAAAATCCTTCCCCTCGAGGACCAGCTGAATACCCTTCGAAATCCGGTACTGCAGATATGCATCGATCAGAGGAAGACTGTCGCTCGGTTCAATCCGGTATTCTCCGCTCAATCCCGCACCGAAGCCGCTCTCAGAGTTATCAAAGACTAAGCCCGCGTTGAGACTGTGCAGGGGATCAAGCTTTTCCACGCTGGAAAAAATACTGTTCCATCCCGCCTTCAGTCCCGTATTCCTGCCGATCGAGAGATCCATATCCATGTGCGCGTACAGCTCCTCCGCCCCTTCAAGTCTGAAGGGAAACAGTCCGGTAAGAGGATCCGCAGCATCAAGGTCATCGGGCACCGGTATTCCTGTTGCAAGTCTCCATTCAGCCCCGCCGGTCCATCTCATCCGGCTGCTGATATTGAACCCGAGGAAGATGGAGGCATTCCAGCCGCTGAGAAGATCCAGGCCTTCCGCGGTATCCAGAAGGGGATAGCTGTCCCATAAGAGCCGGTACAGAACATCTTCTATCCGGTATCCTCCTTCAAGACGGTATTGACCCCGCTCTCCCATAGCTCCTTCGAGTCTCACCATCCAGGGGAACATAAACTGGTTTTCCTCATCCCAGTGTATTCCTCCCTCAGCGTTCAGATCGAAACGCCTCCCGTAATAGGCTGTCTGCAGTTCAAACCCCAGCTGCTGCAATTCCGCACCGCCGGGCGCCTCCTGAAACGAATACCCCGTTTTACCTCCGAAAAGAAACTTCTCCCCTTCTATACCCAGGGCCGCCTCCGAATCGAGAAAGATCTCCCTCTCCTGATCTTCCCCGCCCCGGTACTGGCTCCCTGAATGGCCCTCGAACTGCACTGAAAAATACAAAAGCGAATCGGGATCGTAGACATAGCCCGCCGTGCCGTGAAGAAAGCGGTGGATGACTGAAATCGGGCCGTCGAAATCCTGCAGACCCGTCTCTTGCTCAAGGTAATCCATACTTAACCGGACCTGCTGCCGGCCGCTGCCGGTTTCAAAAGATCCTGAAAGCTCCTCTGTACGGTCAAAGAATCCTTCTCCGGGCGCATTATTTCCGTAGCCGTCGATACCCTCATGGGAAAAACGGAATTGATAAATTGGCATTTCGCCCCGTTTGTACAGTGCAATATCACCGATAAGATGATTATCCGAGCCGCCGCCTATGATTCCTTCACTGAAGAAATCTGCTGTTTCCCTTTCTTCCGCTTCAGGCTGGACGGGGGAGCGCCCGCTGAAGGCTGAGCTTTCGATACCCATCTGTTCAGCCTCGGGAAGCTGCTCTGAAAACTGGGGCAGTTCTATGAAATCCTGGTCAGGAAGGACCACATCCAGTTCCTCTCTCCTGATGGCTTCATACTCAAGCACAACGGTAGGAAGTTCAATTTCGGGTTCTCGCGGTCTCACCTGATCTCCGGTATCACCCGCTGCTGCATTTGAAATCCCTCCCGGGGACTCGTCACCTGATGATTCCTGGGCTCCGAGATAAACCGGAGAGACAATACCTGTCATCAGTGAAGCGGTGACGAGAAGAATTGCAAGGAGTTTTTCAGTACCTGATCTCGGATGCATCATCTTATTCTCCCTTCCTGTTCCGTCGGTCTATCTCACTCAGCAGTCGTTCGCCCTCAATCACCCATTGTGTATTGGGAAATTCCGCTTTCAGTTTCCGGACCATCTGCCGGGCTGCCGGCGCATCTCCGGCTTCTGCGGCACTTTCAGCGGATTTTAATAGCGATCTGGCAACAAAGTCGTCATCTCCTGCACCCCGCACGGCAGCTTCAGCATAGGCAACAGCAGCTTTTCCGGGATTTCCCTTCTTTCGATGGTATTCACCCGTAAGGTACTGGGTTTCAGCGGTTTGTCTATCCGTTATGGAGCCTTGTCTTTCAACTTTCCTCAATAACTCAAAGGCTTCTTCCACCTTTTCCGGATACTGATAGAGATACAGGCGTGCGAGTTCCGTGGCCGCCTCGATCCCCTTCGCGGAAGCATATCCTTCCCGATCGATCAGTACCGACAACTCGGCCTCTCTTGAATCCTGGCCGGCCATAATTCTTTTCAATGTATCAATCTGCCTTCTTGCTTCCCTGCCGGCTGATTCGGCGGGGTTCGAGGCCAGATAGCTTGTGTATGCCGAAACAGCCTGCTGGTACTCCCCTAGTTCGCTGTAAAGACCCGCAAGTTCCATCAGGGTTTCAGAGTAGAAACTGCTTCTCGGATACTGCCGGGTGAGTTTCTCCCAGACCAGAACAGCTCCATATGGCTGATTCACCTTCAATGCTGCATGGCCGCTCCAATACAGGGAGACATCAAGCATGGAGCCTTCCGGATAGCGGACCCTGTGTTCATAAAAGGCATCTCTCGCTTCATCGTATTGTCCTTTCCGATAGAGGAGATCACCTCTTCGAAAGAGAGCATCTTCACCCAAAGGGCTGGCGGGATAACGGGTGTACACCGTGTAGTAGGATTCTGCGGCTTCTTCGAAACGGTCCAGACTGTGCAGGAGGGCCGCGTAATCAAAGAGTGCATCATCGGCGAGAAGGGATTCCGGAAAATCAGTATAAATCGTACGGTACATGAGGAGAGCATCTTCGCTCTTGCCGAGGGCTGCACTGCTTTTGGCGTACATGAAAAGGCCGCGGACCTTTTCGTCCTGAGGAAGCTCACTTCGGCTGTGTTTTCCGAAGGACTGCTGAGCATTCAGATAATCCCCGCCGGCGAAAGCCGCCCAGCCGCTCAGGTAGACCGAATCGACAGTCCTCGCTGATTCCGGATGTTCTTCCCTGAGCCGTGAAAACCAATCGACGGCCTCTGCATATTCGCCCTGCTTATATGCGATCCAACCCTGGTAAAAGAGGAGATGGGGCAAGAGTTCTTCGAGCCCGAAGGAACTCACGTCATAATCCCATATCCGATTAAAAAGATCAGAGGCTCTTTCGTACGCGCCCTCTTCAAGGTAGGCACTCCCGTCAATATAGAGAATCTGGATAAATGTCTCTATTTTCTGACTCTGCCCGGCTTCAACAAAAGCCGGACTTCCCTCCGGAAAATCAAAAACTTCTTCAGCCTCCTCTCTGAGCCTGTGGGCCTTCTGATAGGAACCTTCCTGGAAATACAATTTCATAAGATCGATATATGCTCCGGTATCCTGTTGATATCTCGGTATATATTCCTCCAGGTCCTGAATTGCCATCCCTGTCCTGCCCATTTCGGCGTATAAGCGCGAACGCAAACGAAGAAGCTGTCGATCCAGAGAGGCTCCTTCTCCCCCGGAAAAACTCTCCTGCACAACGGTAAGAGCTTCCCCGGCCTTTCCGATCCTGTATAAGGCGTAGGCGTACAGATACTGAGCCTCATCAATATGAAGGGAATCCGGGTATTCGTTCAGAAAAGTCCCGTAAATTTCAGCTGATCTTTCCCAGTTCTCTCTGATGCTTTCGATCCGGCCAAGGGCAAAGAAGAGCTCTTCATGCTCATCATCGGAAACCGCCATATATTCCTGCAAAATCCCTATCGCATCCTCGATTTCTCCGGATTTTTCATAATTGAGCGCCAGATAAAGGGGAACCAGTCCATCTAGTTCCTTCAAAGGCAGGGTCCGGCGGATACGGCGGAGATAACTCCTGGAGAGGTCGTAGTCCCCCTCTTTGTAGTTCTGAATACCAACCCGCAGAAGAAACTCTGCAAGCAGTTCAGGGCTCCCGGCAAGTTCGGTCTGGGCTTTGTCAAAAATATCAGTCTGCTTATCTTTTTCACCACTCCGCGCATAGAGAACGAAAAGCCGCTTGAAGGCGGTAGTACGGATATCATCATCCTTGGAGAGGAGTTCCAGAAACAAAGGCTCTGCCTCCTCCAGCCGGCCTTGCTGAAAGAGGGCTTCCGCCCGGTACAGCGAGACTCTTCCCCGATACGGTTCGTCAAGTAATTGAATCGGGAGTTCCCTGTACAATTCAAACAGCTGCTGATATCTGCCTGTTTCAACGAGAAGCGAAGAATACAGAAGAAGTGCCTGAGGATTATCAATCGGACTATCATAAAGCTGAAACAGCTCCCTCGCTGTCTCAAACGCCTCTTCTCTCCTATCGATGTTTCGTTCACTCAGAGATTTATAGTAAAGGGCGTCCGGTATGAGGGAGTCGCTTTTATCCCGGAGATATCCTGAAAAATAGGAGATCGCCTGCTGAAAATCATCTATAAGAAAATAATTATACCCCTGCCAGAAGGGAACGGCGCCTGAAAAGCGGGTGCTGGGATAGCGGTCCGAAATTCTTTCTAAGAGGTCTATCGCTTTCTTATTTTCATCTATATAGGTGTATATCACTGCCTGCCGGAACTTCGCATCGGCGATGTACCGGGAATCCGGATACTCCAGAATAAGCTGTTCATAACGGGAAAACGCAAACTGATAATCTCCCTTCTGAAATCTGCGCTCCGCCTCTCTGAAAAGCCGATCTTCCTGCTGCGCAGAAATCATCAGTACACACACCAAGCCCCACAAAATAATGAGAGAAGCCTTTTTCATACTCTAAAAGATACTTCAAGAGGAAGGACTTTTCAATCTATCAGCGATTTAATGTCGGATCCAGCTGCATCTCACCTGGCTTGAATACTCCGTCATGCCGTATTTGCACAAGATGGATAAACGCATCTTCATATCGGTTGATAAACTCATCCAATCCAGTTTCCCGGGTCCGCTCCATGATACTTACCCGCAGATTCCCCCTGTCATCAAGCCAGGGGAATAATACCGCCACATGAAAATGCTTCCGCAATTCATATCCGCCATGAACAAGTGTATTTACCGACCCGATATAAAAATGATTGGGATTCGTTCTGGCCAGTTCGTACAGGATAGTCTTCAGGCTTGCGACGGAATAACCCACATCCTCTTTATAGGGATGATAGCGGAGATAATCCACATCAGCTTCTTCAGGATTCCTGACATCCCTACCTGAACGGACCTCCATAGCGCGGACCGCAAGATTTCTGGTCCAGTCAAGACCGAAATAAGGGTCCTCCAGAGTATCGACTTTTTCACTCCACCGATTTCCCCGGTAGTCAGGATGGGGCTGCTTCAGCTCGTCGATGGACAGCAGTCCACCCGACAGGGGATACAGTACTCCGTCGACCACCCATTTCGCGAAGCCCGAGCAATTCAATCCGGCCGGCCCGCTTTCGTCCTGGAGCAGGCCGGTATCGATAAACACAAATTTGCCCTCTCGATTCACCGCTCCGTCATCTGTATCGTTCAGCTGTTTCAGATACGGTCTGATCTGGAGTATTAAATCATCGGTCATGGTCAGCTCAGGCAGGGAAGCATGTTCATCGGAAAAGTAGAAATTCCAATCCACATAGACCGATGCATACCGCATGATCTCCGAAACAGACATTCCGGCTGCTTCAGTCAGATCGAAGGGGAGTATGATGTCCTGTTGAATGGGTATTCCCAAAAGCATGATATCCAGGTCTGAACGGCCGTTTTCTACCGGTTCAATGGAAATATAGCTATCTGCTTCATCCTTGTAGAATATCTTCATTTTGATGAGTTCACCCGACTCTCTGGACCGCTGGAGAACAACACTTCCCAGGACAGGTGATTCGAAGGCGATATCTTTTCCATGATAAAAACAGAAATACAGCAGGTCCTTATCCTCTACAACGAAAAACTGTACCTGATGTGCATAGCCCGGTTCTTCTATTACATCTGCGGTCAGATCGGCAGCAGTATCTATCGGACCTAAGATTTTATCAATATAGAGATTCCGCGCGAAGGTATTTTCAGGAAAAGCCGAAACCGTCGGGCTCATCCATCCGGAAAAAAATAAAACTCCCATCAGCAGGATTATGATTTCCGTTCGTTTTTTCATAAAAGATATATACCGGCTGTGCATATACATTCTATATCGGCCCTTTGGCGCCGTTGGCTGAGAAGCCCTGCAGTTTTTTATTTTGCTCACGCATCTGTCCCTGAAGGAGGAGTAATTCATTCCTCAGGGCAATGATGTGAGCTCTTACATTCTTCTCTTCCGCGTAGAACTCCTCCCAGAGTTTCTCACGTGCTCCGGCAAGAGTAAATTTCTTCTCCTGAAGGAGATATTTTATCCTGAAAAGCATATCAAGCTCCTGCCGGGTGTATATCCTCCTGCCAGCCTCATCCTTTCTCGGAGAGAGCAATGGGATCTCCTGCTCCCAATACCGCAGCACATGCGGTTTTATTTCGAGCAGTTGAGACACTTCACCGATATGATATCCCTTCATTTTGTGTGTCCGGAGCGCTCCTTCAATTCAATCGCGAGAGGAATATCGGGAAAACCGAGACGGGTTCTGATATTATTGATGAGGTACTGAAGATAGGATTTCGGAAAACCCTTTTTTCGGTTCACGAAAATAAGAAACTTCACCGGATCGCTGCTGACCTGAGTAGCATAATAGATCTTCCGGTGTCCTCGGGTATCTCTCGGCGGAGGATACTCCTCAACCAGGGCCTGTATGAAGGAGTTCACCTCGGGAGTGTCAACTCTTCTCTGAAGCTGCTTCCAGACCCGGAAGGCGGTACTGAGCAGTTTCTCAATACCGTAGCCGGTCTGAGCGGAAATCGGGATGAGCGGAGCGAAATTCAATACCGGAAAAACAAACCTGGTGCGGTCCTTAATCGCCTGCTGCATATTATCCATCTCATCGACGGTATCCCACTTATTGAGGACCAGGATGATCCCCTTGCCTCGTTTCACAGCCTGAGTCGCAATTTTCTTATCCTGATCGGTGAGTCCCTCCTGGACATCCACAATAAGCAGAACAACATCACTGTTCTCGATGGTCTGGAAAGCCCGGTGTACCGAATAATATTCAACCGATTCATTCACTTTTTTCTTTTTTCGGATCCCCGCCGTATCCATAACCTGAAAGAGGGTTCCCCGATGATCAAACCTGCCCTCGATGACATCCCTGGTAGTACCGGGAATATCCGAGACAATCGAGGTCTCCGAACCGATGAGATAATTTGAAAGGGTTGATTTTCCGGTGTTCGGTTTTCCGAGAATTGCAATTCTTATCGCGGGATTCTTCTCTTCCCGGGAACTGAAGCTTGTCATATCGAGAACCTTGAGTATCTTCTCCTCCAGGTCATCTATTCCTAAACCGTGGGCCGCCGATAATCCGACTACATGCTCAAATCCCAGAGCCATAAAGTTCCAGAGGCTCTGTTCCCTCTGGGGGTTGTCCACCTTATTCACAACAAGGATTACTTTCTTTCCGTACCTGCGGATGTGATCTATAAAACTCTCGTCTTCGGCGTTAAAATCCTGAACATCGCACATAAGCAGAATGAGGTCCGCCTGACTGAGGAGTTCAAGGCTTTTGTCCCGAACCAGTGAATCAATGTCCCGGGCATCCACTTTGTATCCGCCGGTGTCCACCCATTCAACCGGATACTGTCCGATGTTACCCCTTACCCTTACAGCATCCCTCGTCACTCCCGGGGTCGGATCTGTGATAGACCTCCGCCTTCCGATAAGCCGGTTAAAAAGGGTTGATTTCCCGACATTCGGCCGTCCGACGATGGCTATTCTGGGAAGACCCTCAGTCGATTGAAATGAGGTCGAATCGTTCATTCATCCATTTCCTTATATACCCGTCAATCTCATGGGCTGATTTCATTTCGGAAATTATACCAACCAACTCTTCCGCTTCCATAACGCTCACTGAACGGATTATTTCTTTAATTTCCGGAATGGTGAAAGCACTCATACTGTAAATATCAAGCCCCAAGCCGAGGAGCAGCACGGCCGCAAGGGGATATCCCGCCATCTCACCGCACATCCCGACGGGAATACCGGCTGAATGGGCATTTTCCACAATTATCTTCAGCAAACGCAATACTCCCGGATGAAAAGGTTCATAGAGATATGCGATTTTTTCATTTCCCCGGTCAACTGCAATTGTATATTGAATAAGGTCGTTGGTACCGATGGAAAAGAAATCCACCCTCTTCGCCAGGACATCGGAAATGAGCGCTGCTGACGGTACTTCAATCATTATACCGATGGGAATTTTTTCATTGAAGGCAATTCCCTCTTTCTTCAGCTCCTTCTTGACAGAATTGAGTACCTTGAGCACATTATCGAGTTCCCGCACTCCGGAAATCATGGGAAACATTATCTTCAGATCTCCGTATACCGAAGCTCGCAGCATCGCTCTGAGCTGGGTTGTAAAAATATCTTTTCTGGAAAGACAGAACCGGACCGCCCTCCATCCAAGAATCGGGTTCTGCTCATCAATACCTTCCATTCCCGCAATGACTTTATCTCCCCCGATATCGAGAGTTCGCAGGGTCACTCCCCCCTTCCCTTCCATCGCCCGAAGGACCCGGGAATATTCTTCAAACTGTACTTCCTCTGAAGGAAAGTCTCCCGGTTCCATGAAGAGGTATTCCGTTCTGTACAGTCCTATTCCGTCAGCACCATGGGCGATAACCGATTCGGTTTCATCAGGCACCTCGATGTTCGCCTCCAGAAGGATCCGTTTCCCGTCCTTCGTCTCTGCAGGCAGATCATTCAGTCTCAGCAGCTGCATCTCTTTCCGCTGCCATTCCTGCATCTTCTTTCGATAGGCTTTCCGTGTTTCGGCATCAGGATTGAGGATCACCGTTCCGGTGTTCCCGTCAAGAATCATTTCATCGCCCATCCGGGTATGGCCCGTGATCGTGGACAAACCCAGAACGGCCGGGATTTCAAAAGATCGTGCAAGTATAGCAGTATGGCTGGTTTTACCCCCCATATCCATGGCGATCGCCTTGACCGAACTGCGGTTGAGAGTCAGAGCATCCGACGGGAGAAGGTTTCTCGTCACTAGGATAACATCGGTCTGAAGATCGGTAAGTGAAATCCTTTCCCGATAGAGTAAATGATTATAGACCCGTTTTGTTACATCATATATATCGATGGTTCGCTCTTTCAGGTAGTCATCCTGAGAGGACTCCAGCATCCTGATCAGTTCCCTGGTGGTTTTATAGAGGACCCATTCGATATTCATCTGGTCTTTTTCCAGATTCTTCTCGATACGGTGGATGAACTCCGGATCCTTTAACATCAGAAGATGAGAATCGAGCATTCTGCTTTCTTCGGAGCCCATAGTGCCGTGGGTTTTTTCCTGGAGATTCTTTATCTCGGATCCCGCCTTGTCCGTCGCTTCATGAAATCTGTCCAGTTCAGTTACAACATCTGCCGGCTTGATTTCATATTTCGGAACCTGCAGGATATCATCGAGATAGAGAAAGACTTTCCCTATATAGATACCCGGTGAGGCGGGTATGCCCTTAAAAGTTTTCATTTGGAATAACTATACGTGGTTTTTCAAGCACTGTCAAATCACTGGAAAAATGAGAATTTCTATGATACATATATCCAAGAATTCTGCCCGTGTGCCGATAGGATATATAGTATGGCAAAGAAAAAAACTTCCCTCGGATGTCTCTTCTGGCTGGCTCTCATTCTCCTGGTTCTTGTTGTATTCTTCTTCAACCGGGAGCGGATCATGAACGTCCTCGATGAAACAGGTTTTTCAACCTACCTCAACAGAGATACTTCGGAGGATCCGGAGGTCCAGCGAGTCCAGCCCGAGCAGGAGGAAACTCCGCCTGCAGAAACCGGAACACGCCCCTCCGATTCGGGGATGGATGAACAGGGGGAAGGCCCGACGGAGGAACCGGATCCTGTTGAGATAAACGTAAAACCCGCCGACGAGGAAACAAACATTCCCGAGGAAGCTGATGCACCGCTCATCGAAAAGAGATTGCGAAAGTCTGTGATATATTTCGTAGAGGTAGACCAGAATGGCAGTATAGGACTGAAAAAAATCGTCCGACCTGTCTACTACGAAGATTCACCTCTCACCGAGACTCTTAAATCTTTAATTGAGGGTTTAGGAACCGAGGAGTTGAACCAGGGGCTGATAAGCCTGATTCCGAAGGAGACCCGACTCAGGCGCGTATGGATAAAGGACGGAGTGGCGTATATTGATTTTTCTGAAGCCCTGAGATTCAATCAATTCGGCACCGAAGGCTTAAAAGCGGAACTGCAGCAGATTGTTTTCACCGCTACTGAATTCCAAACTGTAGATTCGGTACAAATCCTTATCAACGGGGAAAAAATAGACTATCTTTCCTCCGAAGGTATCTACGTTGGGCAGCCTCTCAGCCGTCAGGATGTCATGTGATTAATTCCCCGGCGCATCCAGGGGATTGCAGGCTATGGCCGTTTCTATCAGCTCCTCCAATGTATTTGTTTTTGCCTTTGGAAGAGTACATTGTTCTTTGAAAAATAGAAAAAGAAACTCCCGATTCCCCTTCTGTCCGAGAATCGGCGAAGCAAGTACATCAGCCGGGATGATACCTTCATCGTTCAGATCGGTGACCACGTCAGATAATATCCTCCTCAGGGTGTCTTCCGATTTCACTATGCCGGTAAAGTTTTTTTCCATCCGCGAAGCATGCTCAAACTGCGGCTTTACCAGTGCCACCATCCATTTTTCATACGTAAGATCGATTATATGAGATGCCGCTTTTCTTATCGAACGGAAAGACAAATCCGCTACAGCCGCATCAGGAACGGGATCAAGGCTTCGGACATCCATTATATTGGTCCTTTCATATACCAGAACCCTATCGTCCCGTCTCAGCCGGTAATCAAGCTGGTTATATCCCACATCCACCGCATGCACAAGCCGGACACCATGCTTTAACAAACAATCAGTGAAACCGCCGGTGGATGAACCTGCGTCGAGAAATTTTTTCCCCTGCACCGGAAGATCCCAGGTTCGCAATGCAGCTTCAAGTTTCATGCCGCCTCTGGAGACGTAGGGCTTTTCCCCGAAACTGATATTTTTTGAAGGTTTTACCGGCTGTCTCGGATCTTTTATACATTCATCCCCTGAGAATACCTCCCCGCACATTACCCGTGCATATAATTCCTTGCGCGGGATTTCGGGGAAAAGGTCATCTAATAGATCGATCAGAGGGATCGTTTTCATATTTTATACGAGAGAGGTCTGCCTGATTCTTGCAATCGACAGGGCTTTTCCTGTGTCTGTGTCGATTTCCACTTTAACACCTTCAATAAGCGCGGAAGTATCGGCTACCTCCATCTTGAGAGGCATCTGAGTGAGGGAGCGCTGAATTGAAATCTCTTTGGTACTCCCGATTACACTGTCCGCCGGACCGGTCATTCCAAGATCTGAAATGAAGGCAGTACCATTGGGCAGAAGCTTTTCATCCGCCGTCTGCACATGCGTGTGAGTACCAACCAGGGCGCTGACCTGACCATCAAGGTAAAAGCCGAGGGATTCTTTTTCTTCCGGGCTTTCCGCGTGGAAATCTACAATTATTATTTTCGTTCTGTCGTGCAGCTTCCGAATAATCTCCCGACCTGCTTTGAAAGGACAATCGATCGGCCGCATATGTTCCCGGCCCTGAAGATTCACCACCCCTACTGCATGAGATTTAACATCAATAATTGTATATCCTTTTCCCTTGGCGCCGGAAGGATAATTTGCCGGACGTATAATCGGCCGGTCCGATGACAACATCGGATAGATATCCTTACGATGCCAGATATGGTTGCCGGATGTAATTACATCAACACCCAGGGTGAAAAGCTGTTCCGCCTGGGACGGATATATCCCGAGACCATCCGCGGCATTTTCTCCATTGACGATCACAATATCCGGCTTATGGGCCTTTCGCAGCGATGCCAGGCCAACGAAAAGGGCCCTGACACCCGGAGATCCGTAAATGTCTCCGAGTATCAGGGCTGTCAACTTATCGGGCATATTCGATTACTCTTGTTTCACGAATTATGGTTACTTTTATTCTTCCCGGATAGCGAAGCTCGGATTCAATTTTACGAGCTACAGCCTTGGCAAGCTCCTTCGCCCGTTCATCATTGATGGTGTCGTTATTCACCATTATCCTCAGCTCCCTGCCGGCCTGAATTGCAAAAGCTTTGTCTACACCGTCAAAACTCTCTGAAATCTGTTCCAGATTTTCCAGACGCTTAATATAGTTGTTGATGGTTTCACGCCTTGCTCCCGGCCGGGAAGCAGATATGGCATCGGCAATCTGAACAATGACAGCTTCTACACAGGACGGTTCGACATCGTTATGATGAGAAAGAATCGCGTTTATTACCCTTGCATCCTCACCCATCTGTTTTCCAAGCTCGGCACCTATTTCAGCATGATTCCCATCACCCTCGGTTTCGATGCCCTTCCCGATATCGTGAAGCAGACCGCCTCTTTTGGCAATCTCCCGGTTTGCTCCCAACTCTGCCGCGAGCATCCCGGAAAGAATCGCAACTTCTTTAGAGTGTGCGAGTACATTCTGGCCGTAACTTGTTCTGTAGTGGAGTCTTCCGAGCGCCCGTATGCCATCCTGACTCAGATTATGGATTCCGAGATCAAAGGAAATCTTCTCTCCCTCTTCATAGATGATCTGGTTGATTTCCTTGCCGACCTTCTGCACGACCTCTTCGATCCGCGCAGGATGTATTCTTCCATCCTGAATCAGCCGTTCCAGAGAGACCCGGGCTACTTCTTTGCGAACCGGATCAAAACATGAAAGCACCACCGCTTCCGGCGTATCATCAATGATGATATCAACACCAGTCAGTGTTTCCAGTGTTCGGATGTTCCTTCCTTCTCTCCCGATAATCCTGCCCTTCATTTCGTCATTGGGCAGACTGACAGAACTGATGGAAACGTCACCGCTTACTTCAGTCGCCAATCTCTGGATCGATGTAATGATAATGTCCCGGGCTTTTTTCTCACCAGCAGCTTGCGCTTCCTGTTCGATCTTGTTGATCATTACCTGTGCGTCCCGTTTGGCTTCCTGCTGCATCGATTCGATAATCAGCTCCTTGGCCTCTTCAGGACTCAAGCCTGCAATCTGCTCCAGCTCTTTTTTCCAGTGTTCTTCCTGCTGGGATATTAAAGCCTCTTTTTCTTTTAGCTTCCCCTCTCGGTCTAACAGGTATTGTTTCTGTTTATCCAGATCACCCTGTTTGTTTTCTAGGTTATCTTCCTTTTGTAACAACCTCCGCTCAAAACGCTGCAGCTCGTTTCGTCTATCCCGAAACTCGCGCTCCTGCTGGTTTCTCTCCTGCAGCAGCTGATCCTTGGTTTCAATTAGAAGTTCCCGCTTTTTCGCTTCGGCTTCTTTAACCGCCTCCTGCTTAACACGTTCTGCCTTCTGTTCTGATGAAGAAAGCTGAAATCTGGCATATAGCCATCTTATTGTCCATCCTAGAATCAAACCAAAGAGAGGAAGAATGAAATACAATGTCAGTCGCATTTTCTTCCCCCGTCTTCAGATTAAAGTACATAATATAGTTTGGTATAGTATATGTCAACCTTTACATCATAGAGATAATAATTTGCTTAAATTTCGGCAAGTGCTCTGATAATAGAATTAATCTCCAGCGGCACTTTTTTCATTCCTAAAAAGAGGAAAGCCTCTTTTTCCTGGAATATCGCGGGGAGGAATAAGAGAGATTTGATATATTCCATATCATTTTCACTTATTAATTTTTTTAATTCATCACTTGTTTTAGAGATATCAAGCATTATGGGTTGGCGTTTCTGGAGATAATTGGTGTAAATTTCATCATGAGAAGAAAAGATAGTGTTCATGGCCCGATCATGCTCGAAACCCACTGAATCATACATAAACCATTTGTCATTTCTCTGACTGAGAATAGCTGCGTAGAGGGCACCGGTTCGTTGTGAAATTTTCATAAGGGATTTTAGGATACCGATTTTCCCGCTGCGATACCGATTGAGAAAGGCATCATATTGGAATCCTGTACTGGTAAACATTGAATACTGCCCTTGAAGGAGCAGAGAGGATTTGTAGTCCGTTCTTCCCTTATCATCATCTACTTCAAAGGGAAGCTCAACATCACCGAATCCGATGATTTCCTCAATACTTATATCATCCTGTTTTCCAAAATCTTCAGGTTTTTCAAGTTGGTCCTCCTGGAGAACGGAGGTAACCAATTCCTTCAAATCGCCATTCGGTTTTTCCGGTCTCCCCAGAAAAGTCCCTTCATTCACCTGATATATACCATTCTCATAGACAATAGACTCTTTCATCCCCCCTTCAGCTTCATTGAACAACTCCGATAGAGAGAAAATATAGACTCCCTCTTCCACCTCTTCGGCATCCGGCCTCTGTTCCTCCTCAGTTTCCGTTGCCATTCCGTCGGTGATTACTTCCTCGAGCTCTTCTATTTCTTCAAGCTCCACAACTTCCTCGGACTCCTCAAGTTCTTCAAGCTCCTCAAGTTCTTCAAGCTCCTCAAGTTCTTCAATTTCTTCAAGTTCTTCCATCCCGGAAATATCTTCAATATCTTCTACAGGCACTTTCTCTTTTACCGGCTTTTCTATTTTCTGTTCTTCCTCAATTGCTGATTCAAGAACCTCGAGCTCTTCGGCAGTTTCAGTTTTTTCGATCTCTTTCCCGCTTTTCTTACGTTTCTTTTTTTCTCCAGATTTTTTTGACTGCTTCTGTTTTGATTTCGAAGTTTGCTGTTCTTCCATACGTGACGTTTCCTCTGAAGGCTCTTCAGAAAGTTCCTCTACTTCATCTATAGTATCATCCTGATCTACCACTTCCAGGTATCCCTGAACGGGTCTTGAATGAATTATATCATGCTGAAGTGTGTTGAGTGTATACCTTGAACCGATGACCTTACTCTGATTGGATTGCAGGGCATATTCTTCTTCCGAAACTACTTCAAGCTCTTCAATTTCTGATTCCCTTTCTTCTGAAACTATATGCAGCCTCGGCATCATGGCTTCAGACTGTATTCCTACGCCATGTATATCTTCAATAGCTATCTGCTTCTGGTTTTCATCGAAACCGCCCCATTCCTCCATATCAAAATTTATATAATTTGTCGGCTGCATCACCATTTCTTCAGGAGCAGCGGATATTCCATCACCGGCTTCAGAAGGTTTTTCTTTCTGCTCTTCGAGTTCCTCTTCCACCTCTTCAAGAACTTCCAACTCTTCGACTTCTTCCAGTTCATCTTTGTAGGCAGGGCTGATAGTAGTTTCCGACAGACCCGCAGCTTCCTCAGCCAGTGCTTTCTCTACATTACCGATCTCAGCGCCTTCGCCTCTCTCCTGAGCTCCTTCCAGGGTTTCCTTAGAACCTGCGTTTTTTATCTCTATAGCCTGTTCTTCCCGGACTTGAAGCTCTCCGGCTGTTTCAGATTCCCCGGCCGCCTCGATTTCCCCGGCGTCTGCAAGCTCTGCAACTTCTTCAAGCTCCTCGACCTCTTCGAGTTCTTCCACGGCTTCGGCAGCTTCGACTTCCTCTGCTTCTTCAACCGCCTCGGCAAGCTCTGCCGGTTCAAGTTCCTCTGCAGGCTCTACTTCTTCAAGCTCTTCAACTTCTCCGGCTTCTTCTATCTCTTCGAGTTCTTCCTCGGCTTCGGCAGCTTTGACTTCCTCTGCTTCTTCTAACGCCTCGGCAAGTTCTACAGGTTCAAGCTCCTCTGCGAGTTCGACTTCTTCAAGCTCTTCTTCAGTATCTGATTTTATCTCTCCGGCTGTTTCAGATTCCCCGGCCGCCTCGATTTCCCCTGCGTCTGCAAGCTCTTCAACTTCTCCGGCTTCTTCTATCTCTTCGAGCTCCTCCACAGCTTCGGCAGCTTCGACTTCCACGACTTCTTCAACCGCCTCGGCAAGCTCTGCCGGTTCAATTTCCTCCGCGAGCTCAACTTCTTCAAGCTCTTCAACTTCTCCGGCTTCTTCTATCTCTTCGAGCTCCTCCACAACTTCGGCAGCTTCGACTTCTTCTACTTCTTCAACCGCCTCGGCAAGCTCTGCCGGTTCAATTTCCTCCGCGAGCTCAACTTCTTCAAGCTCTTCGAGCTCCTCAATTGCCCCAGCCGACTGAAGTTCTTCACTGTTCACAGCTTCCTGCGTTTCCGTGATCCCCTCAGCATTCTCTCTCACCGGCTGCGCGGAATTTGCCTGCAAGTCAGGTGAAGTACCTTCAGGATTTGTTTTCTGTGGAAGGGTTTGCTGGAGAGCATATATCCTTTGTATTACTTCTTCCAGATTATCAATATTTACAGCTGAAGCCGGCTGCTGAATGCTTCTCTTATCAAGGATTTCGAAGATTTCGTGCCACCCCTCATCAATGAGGCTGTCAATCTTCTTTTCTTTATCCGGCTTTAATTTCCCAAGTCCTTTTTTAAGCTCTTTTCGAAGACTTGATTGTTTTCGTTTGATATCACCCTTTATCTGGTTCCAATCTAACTTATCCTGGTTTTCCAGGTATCCCTGTAAGAACTGAAGCTGAAACTTTTTCAGCCGGTTTCTTATTATCAACTCCCTGTCTTGTCTAAGACTGAAAACAAGAAGAAGTATTAAAAAGAGAGTTAATCCAGAAGCGATCAACAGGACTATTTTCAAAGGCCCAGATATCTGAAACAGGCGTTGATTTATAAGAAGACCTACTGTACCGAGGTCTTCCATTGATTTTGAAAGTAAGACAAACCTCTCCCCAGTTGCTTCGTCTGTGAGAATGTATTTTTCTTCAAAAAGATTTTCAGACCAGCGCTGCTCGGTTCTTTTTCCCAATATATCTTCGCTTAGAAGCCGGGAGAAGAACAGATATCCGCCTGGAATCAGAGAGACCTCCCGACCGACCTGCAGACCTCCCTGTGCGACGAGATACTCTTCCAGTGTACCTTTATCAAGATAAAAAAGAGCAGTTCCCCGAAACTGGTCGAGTTCATCAATAAGCGGGAATTTATATACTATTCTGTCTGATTCATAATCAAGCAGGATTTCGTACATTTCCTCCTGCGTGACTTGAAGGTCCTGTATCGGAATTTTTGTCATCGAATCATCGAGGATCCGATACACAATCCTGAAATCACTTCGTCTTTCTACATCATCATCACTTGTACTGTAGTGAATTTTATTGTTCTCATCGATAAAACGAACCAGAAGCAGACCCTGATATTCACTTAACAAAGTATCGAACAGATTTTCGTGCTTGAATATATACTCTCGATCCCAGTTGGGACTGAAAATTTTCCCCACATCTATTTCTTCCAGTACAGCTTCAAATCTGTTCCGGTAATTCTTATGATATTGTTCAATAATATTTTTCTTTTTTTGTAGATCGTTCTCATAGAGCTCGGTAACTCTTTTATTATAAAAGGTAGTCTCGATATATTCAAAGAATCCCGAATATGCAAAGAAGGAAAATCCTGTAATGAGTACTATCGTAATGAGTAAACTAATAGATATTCGCTGTATTGTTGTCATAACTGAATTCTTATCTATTTTACTCCCATATAAGCTTTTTTACTACCGCTCCTCTTTAATATTCGGCATAAGATAGGCATACCGTAAGAATAAAAAAAAAGGACCTTCCTTTAAGAAAGGTCCATGTAAATGTATATGTCTTAATTTTATTCTTCCGCTTTTTTCTCTTCCTCAGAGGGCTCTTCAATCTTTTTTTCTACCTTAATTCCGGTTTCTGTAGGATCGCTTTCTTCAGCTTCCTCTTTCGTCTCCTTTTCTGCTGATTCCTCTTCTACTGGAGTCTTTTCAACAGGAGCTTCCTCGACAGGAGTCTCTTGAGCGGAGTCCGCTTTTTCAGGCTGCTGAACTTCAGCTTCCTCTTTCATTTCAACTGGTTCGGCGGATTTTGTTTTCTCTGTTTTCTCTGTTTTTTCAGCTTTCTTTTTCTTCTTTTTTGGTTCGCTCTTCTCCTGTTCAACCAGTTCTAGAAGAACCATCTCGGCAGCATCGCCTTTTCGATAGCCCAGTTTCAGAATTCTCGTATAACCGCCGGGTCTCTGTTTGAACCTCGGTCCGATATCGGTAAAAAGCTTTGCCACTATCTCTTTATCATATATATCTTTCGCTATAACCCTTCGATTATGTACACTGTCTACTTTCGCTCTTGTTATCATTTTCTCGGCCGTTCTGCGTACCGCCAGCGCTTTTGCCTTTGTGGTCTTTATTCGCTCGTGCCGAAATAGCGATGTTGTCATATTCCTGTGGAGTGCCTTTCTGTGACTGGCTTTTCTCCCAAGTCTGTTAAAACCAATTTTATGCTTCATCGATCTCGTCCTTATTCCGTTGAAGTTTAGTTGATGTTTTCAAGACACTATAGTCGGTCATACCAAGACTGAGGCTCCACTCCTTGAGCTTTTCTTTTATCTCATTCAGCGATTTTTTCCCAAAATTGCGGGTTTTTGCTATCTCTTCCTCTGTCTTTTTTGTCAGATCACCGATGGTCCTTATGTTTGCATTCTTCAGACAATTGCTTGATCGAACCGAGAGTTCCAATTCTTCAACTGGAGTGTTCAGTATCGCACGGACCCTCTCTTCTTCCTCATCAATTTCATCATCTCCGTTTATTGATTCTTCATCAAAATTGATAAAAATGGTGAAATGATCCTTCGCGATTTTTGCCGCCTCGGCAAGCGCATCTTCAGGAGAAATTGCACCATCGGTAAATATCTCAAGAATAAGCTTGTCGTAGTCATTTCGCTGACCGACACGGGTGTTCTCAGTATAATATCTCACTCTTTTGATCGGTGAAAACACAGCGTCTATTGCAATTGTACCAATCTCTTCTATGTATTGCTCATTCAATTCAGCCGGAACGTAACCCCGTCCCTGATCGATCTGAATCTCCATCTCTATATGGGCGTCCTTCATGAGAGTCATGATCTTTTCATCCTTATTCAGGATTTCAATATCATTGTCCTTCTCAATGTTTTCTCCCAGCACATCTCCTGGGCCTTTCAGTTCTACATGAATGACTTTCTGCTCCTGATCCTCGGGCAATCGAATGTTGAGCTTCCTTAAATTGCTTATTACTTCGGGAGTATCTTCTACAACTTCAGGGATTGATTCAAACTCACTAGACACCGTGTGAGCTGTTCCCTCTTTATCAAACGAAGTTATTTTAAGTGCAGAAATTGCATACCCCTGTATGGAAGAGAGCATGATTCTCCGCAGAGTATTACCGATTGTCGTACCATACCCTCTCTCAAATGGATAGGCAATGAATCTCCCGAAATTCTCACTGGCTTCGCCATGTTCAAAAGTAATACCTTTTGGCCTTTTAAATCCCTTTAATAGATTTTTTCGCGCCATGTAATCTCCTACCTGGAATAAAGCTCGACGATCAACTGTTCATTTATCTCAGTAAGTTCTGAAATGTCCGCCTTTCGCGGATATGCTTTCATCTTCCCTTTCATTTCGTCAGGGTCAACTTCGAGCCATGGTGAAACGCCTGATTTTGAGTACTCCTTCAAGCTCTCTTTAATGGTGACCATTTTTTTACTGTTCTCTCTGACTTGTACTTCATCATCCTCTCTCACGAGATAAGAAGGTATTGTCACCTTCTTTCCGTTTACCAGAATATGCCCATGAGAAACGACCTGCCTGGCCTGTTTCCTGGATGATGAAAAATGCATCCGATACACTACGTTATCGAGACGCCTCTCCAGCAGTGTAATAAGATTGTCACCGGTCTTACCGGATAAACGGTCTGCTTCACTGAAAAACAGTATGAACTGTTTTTCCAGCATACCGTACATTCTTTTCAGTTTCTGTTTCTCTCTCAACTGAAGACCGAAGTCGGACATTTTCCGCGGTCTGAAACGCGGGTCCTTTCCCGGAGGTGATGCCTTTTTAGAAATCGGACACTTACCGGTAAAACAACGCTCGCCTTTCAGATAAAGTTTCGTGCCTTCGGCACGGCACAATCTACAAGATGGTCCTGTGTATCTCGCCATACGTAATCCCCTTAAACTCTTCTACTCTTTCTGGGCCTGCAGCCATTATGCGGTATCGGTGTTATATCTCTGATACTTTTCACCGTAAGCCCAAGATTGCCAAGTGACCGTATAGCGGACTCACGTCCTACGCCCGGACCTTTTACAAACACATGAACATCCCGAAGACCGTAATCCATTGCTTTTTTCGCAGCGGTTTCGGCTGTTGTCTGTGCCGCGTAGGGGGTTGATTTTTTCGCGCCCCTAAAACCGAGACCGCCTGCACTGGCCCACGAGACTGCATTACCCTGTAAATCGGTAATCGTCACTATTGTATTATTAAATGTTGCCTGGACGTATACTTTGCCTTCGTATACGGTTTTTTTCGTTTTCTTCTTTGAACCCTTTGCAGCTTTAGCCACTGTACTCAACCTCCACCTATTTCTTCTTTCCAGCTACGGTCTTTTTCTTGCCCTTTCTGGTGCGTGCATTTGTCTTGGTCCTTTGTCCTCGAACGGGAAGTCCCCTTCTATGCCGCAGTCCGCGATAACAACCGATGTCCATGAGACGTTTGATATTCAACGCAGTCTGGGTACGCAAGCGTCCTTCAACCGTATAATCGTTGTCTATAACACCTCTGATCTTGTTGACCTCATCACTTGAAAGGTCATTCATCTTCACATTCGGATCAATGTCCAGTTTTTCGCAGATCTCCTTTGCGGAGGTTCTACCAATCCCATAAATATATGTCAGTGAAATTTTTACAGCTTTATTCGGTAAATCTATACCAGCAATACGTGCCATTCAGAACTCCTCCTCTACTTCTGCCTCTGCTTATGCTTTGGGTTACTGCAAATGACCCGTACAACACCGCGTCTGCGGATAATTTTGCATTCAGAACACATAGGCTTTACACTTGCTCTTACCTTCATTTTCGTTCCCCTTATAAATTCCTAGACCGTAATTTTCCTCGCCTCGTCAATCCTTCATGATGGTGCATCCTCAGATGCCCCTCAATTTGCGACATTGTATCTAGATCAACGCCAACCATGATCAGCAGTGAAGTACCTCCCATCAGCATAGCTACAGATGCCGGGAAGTTGAAAAGGCTCTGTATGATCGTCGGTATAACTGCAATAAATGCTAAAAAGAGCGACCCGGGCAGTATAATCCGATTGAGGATTTTTGTTAAGTATTCCTCCATTTTTTCGGTCCGTATTCCCGGTATCGAGCCGCCGTTTTCACGAATCTGCTTTGCGATCTCTATCGGATTCAGTGTCACCTGAGTGTAAAAATATCCGAAAAAGATAATCAGAAGCGTGTAGATGACTACGTAGGGTGCTCCCTGCGGCCTCAGCCAGGAGGAAAACCTTCCGAGCCAGGCAATCTCATTTCCAAGGTTACCCGCTATCTGAAGTGGAAAGGTCATAACTGATGATGCAAAAATAACAGGAATAACTCCCGATGGATTGATCTTGAAGGGGATGTACGTGCTTTGAGCACCATACATCTTTCTTCCCACTACCCTTTTTGCATAGTTTACCGGTATCTTTCTCTGCCCCTGCTGCTCATAGATTACCAGTGCCACAACACCGACGAACATTCCCAGGACGATAATCACGAATACCGGATTGAGCTCGCCGGTCTGCACTTTGTTAAAAAGAGTGATGAATGCATTGGGCATCCGAGCGACTATACCGGCGAAGATCATCAGGGATATACCGTTCCCGACACCCCTCTGGGTTATCTGTTCACCCATCCAGATAAGAAAGATGGTCCCTGTCGTAACAGTAAGCATGGCAATAAGACTGTAGGGCAGTTTTGCCATGGTAATCGCATTGGGAATCGAATCCGCATAAACCGTCACAACATAGGACTGGATGATACAAACGCCAACGGTACCGAATCTCGTGTAGCGCTGAATCTTTTTCCTTCCGCCCTCTTCCTCGGAGATTTTCTTCAGTCCGGGAAAAACAACGATCAGCAATTGCATGATAATCTGCATGGATATATACGGCATAATGCCGAGCATAAAGACGGAGAAATTCTTGAACGCTCCACCTGCGAAAAAGTTAATATATTCGGTGATCCCAATATTTCCCGATCCTTCCTGAGCCATGAAGTAAAGTTTCAGTGCGTTTACATTGATACCCGGAATCGGGAGAGTCGCACCAAGCCGAAACACAACAAGAATCAGCATGGTAAAAATAATGCGTTGTCGTAAGTCCTTGATCTGAAATATATCGAGAAACGCGTTATTAGCCATTGTTACCTTCTTCTATCCCTTCGATTGTCCCACCGGCACTCTCAATTTTCTTTTTTGCAGAGGCCGAAACCTTTTGTACCGCAAAGGTGAGCTTTTTTGTTAATTCCCCGTCAGCGAGTATTTTAACAATAGCTTTCTTGTCTTTGAGAATTCCTTTTCCCCTGAGGGTTTCGAGATTAACCGTTTCACCATCCTGATACCATTTCTCTATGGTATGAAGATTGATTACGCTGTATTCCTTCTTAAAGGGGTGATTGGAGAACCCGCGGTTTGCAATTCGTCTGTAAAGAGGCATCTGACCACCCTCGAACCCGGGACGTACTCCGCCTCCGGAACGGGAATTCTGACCATCGTGTCCCCTTCCTGACGTACCGCCGTGGCCGCTTCCGTATCCGCGCCCAACCGGCCTTTTTTTCTTATTTGCTCCCTTTGGTGCTTTGAGCTGTTCCATAGCTACGAAATCTCCTCTACTTCTACAAGGTGACGTACCTTCTCCACCATACCCAGTATGACAGGATTTGCCGTATGTTCCACGCTTTTATTTATTTTACGCAATCCGAGGGCTTCCAGAGTTCCAGCCTGCTTCGGCTTCCTGCCGTAGCGGCTTTTTTTCAAGGTAATACGGATTTTCTTTTCTTTTTTCTTTGCCATCACTAACCCCACATTTCCTGCAGTGTCTTTCCGCGGTCGGCAGCGATTTTTTTCGCATCCATAATTCCTTCAAAACCCGCAAAAACCGCTTTGACAATATTCATCGTGTTCTGAGAACCGAGGGACTTACTGAGAATATCATGGATCCCGCAGGCATCCATAACAGCCCGCACAGGTCCTCCGGCAATAACGCCTGTACCTGGTGTAGCCGGTTTCAGTAAAACTTCAGCACTTTTATAACGGCCGTTTATCAGATGAGGAATGGTAGTTCCATGAATTGGAACCTTGATCATATTCTTTTTGGCCTTTTCGATACTCTTTCGTATGGCTTCAGCGACATCATTCGCCTTTCCGAAACCATAACCTACATTCCCCTTCTGATCACCTACTACTACCAAGGCGGAGAATGAAAAACGGCGGCCACCTTTTACAACCTTCGCGACCCGGTTGAGCTTAATGAGTTTTTCTACGTACTCGTTGTCCTTTTCCACAATCTCCCCCTAAAACTTCAGTCCGGCTTCTCTTACGCCTTCAGCAATACTTTTAACAATTCCCCGGTAGGGATATCCGTTCCGATCAAAGACGGCTGTTTTGATCTTCTTCTCTTTGAGCCTTTCGCCGATCGCCAGACCGACTTTCTTAGCGCTTTCCACGTTATTCTTCAGCTCTTTCATATCCTTTTCCATCGTGCTGGCAGATGCGATAGTGGCACTATTCACATCATCAATAGCCTGTATATACATATGTTTATTGCTTCGGTATACACTGAGACGGGGTCTTTCACTCGTCCCGCTGATCCTTTTACGGACATGGAGTTTTCTTCTTCTTCTTTTGTTCTGCTTATCCTGAACTCTTTTCATATCACTCTACCTACTTAACTCCGGATTTTCCGATCTTTCGAACGATTCTTTCGTCCTCATACTTCACACCTTTACCTTTATAAGGCTCCGGCGGCCGTAAAGAACGAATTTCCGAACTAACTTGTCCGACAAGCTGCTTTTCTATCCCCGCCACAATCACTTTATTCTGACCCTCACAGGTAATCGTGATCCCTTCCGGTATAAGAAATTCAATTGGATTAGAAAAACCGAGGTTCAGATGGAGTATATCCCCATTTACTTCCGCCCTGTACCCGACACCGTTTACCAGCAGTGTCCTCGAAAAACCCTGAGAAACACCGGTTACCATGTTCTGACAAAGCTGCCGATACAATCCGTGGAAACTGCGGGCCTCTTTTGTCTCGCTGTTTCTTTCCACTAGGAGTGTACTGTCTTCAACCCGTATAGAAACATCTGAGTTGAACTCCTGGGCTAATTTCCCCTTCGGTCCTTCAACAAATACGCTATTGTCTTTTAACTCTACCTTTACACCCTGTGGTATCTCTATCGGTAGTTTTCCAACTCGTGACATTCGATTCCCCCGTTTTACCACACGGAACAGATAAGCTCGCCGCCTACCTTTCTTTCCGTGGCTTTTTTGCCTGTAATCACCCCAGTGGATGTCGAAACGATGAGGATACCGTGACCATTGAATATACGCGGCATTTTCCGATAGCCGGCATAAATTCTCCGTCCCGGTTTTGATATCTTCTGAATCCCGTGAATAATCGGTTCCTGTTTGTCATCGTATTTCAAAAAAATCCGAATGACATTTTTCGTGTCAATATTGGTTTTCTTGAAATTTTTGATGTATCCCTCATTCTTAAGAATCTTGATAACTTCAAGTTTTATCTTTGAGGGGTATATATCAACTTTCTCATGTCCGGCATTCACCGCATTTCTCAACTTAGTCAGCATGTCCGCTACAGGATCGCTTACTGCCATATTATCAACTCCCTCTTACCAGCTTGATTTTGTAACACCAGGTATAAGTCCTTCGTTCGCAAGCTTTCGAAAGCAAACCCTACACATACCAAACTTGCGCAAATATCCCCGGGGCCGACCGCATACCCGGCACCGGTTAACCTTTCTCGTACTGAACTTCGGTGTCCGCTGGGACTTCACTATAAGTGCTTTTCGTGCCATGCTTTACTCCCTATTTCCTGAAAGGCATTCCCAATTTACTCAGCAAGGCCTTCGCCTCCTGATCAGTCTCCGCAGTTGTGACGATAGCCACATTCAGCCCGCTTATCTTCTCAATGTCATCATAATCAATCTCAGGAAAAATTATCTGCTCCTGTACACCGAGCGAATAATTTCCATGTCCGTCGAATGCGTTCGGATTGACTCCCCTGAAGTCCTTAACACGGGGTAATGCGATATTCATAAGGCGATCGAGAAATTCCCACATTCTGTCACCCCTGAGAGTAACTTTTGCGCCTATCTCCATACCTTCACGCAGCTTAAAGTTAGATATGGATTTTCTCGCTTTCGTCTTCACAGGCTGCTGCCCGGTAATCATCGCAATCTCTTTTACCGCTGATTCAAGAAGATTCTTGTTCGCAATAGCTTCTCCTACTCCGGCACTGACAGAAACCTTTTCGACCCTCGGTATCTGCATAGGCGTACTGTAGCCAAATTCCTCTTTCAGTTCTGCGGCTATCTTTTCGTTATACGTTTTCCTCAGCCTTGGTACATACTGTTCCATTACAGCTCTTCCCCAGTCTTCTTTGCTATCCTGATTTTCTTTCCATTCTCGATTTTATAACCGATCCTGGTCACATCACCATTTTTCGTAAGAACGGCAACATTTGAAATATTCAGAGGAGCTTCAACTTCGACGATCCCGCCTTTCTCCTGCTGACTTTTCTGTCTTACCGCCTTCTTAACCATATTCAGACCCTGTACATAGACTCTGTTATTTTTCGCGTCAATGCTCAGAATCTTTCCGGTCTTGCCTCTATCTTTTCCTGCAAGGATCTTGACAGTATCATTCTTTTTCAGCTTTATTTTTACCGCTTCTTTTGCCATTTCGATCCTCCTTATAGTACCTCGGGGGCCAGAGAGATGATTTTCATATACCCATCTTCTCTCAGCTCACGGGCCACCGGACCAAAAATTCGCTTTCCCTTGGGATTCTGATTCGTATCAATAATAACGCATGCATTATCATCAAATCGAATATAGGTTCCGTCGGGTCTCCGGTGTTCTTTTTTTGTTCGAACAATCACCGCTCTCTGCACATCACCCTTTTTGATCTGAGCATTCGGCAGAGCGTCTTTTACCGCTACGACAATTACGTCTCCTATCCCGGCGGTTTTTCTCTTACTTCCCCCGAGAACCTTGACGCACTGCACCTTTTTCGCACCGCTGTTGTCCGCAACGTTTAAGTATGACTGCATCTGTATCATACGGCAACTCCTTCTACACCAATTCCATGAGGCCTATTTGGCCCGTTCCACAATCTCGGTTAACCGCCATTGTTTTTCTTTGCTAATAGGTCTGCATTCTGTTACGCGGACCGTATCGCCAATATGCGCCTGGTTCTGTTCGTCATGTGCTTTTATCTTCTTAGTCTGCTTCACATACTTCTTGTAAAGTCTGTGCAGCATCCTCTTCTCGATAGCAACAACGATTGTCTTGTCCATTTTATCGCTTACGACACGTCCCTGATATATCTTCTTTCTTCCAATCATCGCTTTCCGCCTCTTTCCTTACTCTTTCTCAGCTGCACGGATACCAAGGGCATATTCGTGAATAATCGTATTGAGTCTGGCAAGAGACCTTCTCAGATTTCTCTGTTCAACAGGGTTCTCAGCATGACCCATGACCTTATTAATACGAAAGTCCAGATATTCCTTTCGGAGCCTATCGCGTTTCTCAATCAGTTCCTGAAACGTTAAATCTTTGAACGTGTTTTTCATACCCTACTCCACATTCCTTCGTGCAACGAATTTTGTCCTTATCGGCAGTTTTGCGCCGGCAAGTTTCATTGCCTCCTGAGCAAGCTCCCGCTTAACACCTGACATTTCGAACATCACGGCTCCCTGCTTGACCACAGCTACCCAGCCCTCAGGATTTCCCTTACCTTTGCCCTGCCTGGTTTCAGCCGGCTTTTTTGTATACGGCATATCCGGGAAAATACGGATCCATACCTTTCCGCCACGCTTTACGTGCCTTGTCATAGCAACACGGGCGGCTTCAATCTGCCGTGCCGTTATCCATTTTGGCTCAAGAGCAACTAATCCGAAATCTCCGAATGAAATCTTGTTTCCCCGATTGGCAACACCATCGGTTTTGCCGCGCATACGCTTTCTGTATTTTGTTCTCTTGGGGCTTAACATTTTCTCTCCTACTCCTTGTCCGACTTAGGCTTGGGCTCTCTCTTCTTTCTCACCAGAAGTCCGGCATCTTCCTTTCTGTCCTTCTGCAGAACCTCTCCGTTGAAGACCCATACTTTTACACCGATAGTACCGAAAGTCGTTTTCGACTCAGCGAAACCGTAATCAATATCCGATCTCAAAGTATGAAGGGGAACCCGCCCGGCCTGCTGCCACTCAACCCGTGACATTTCCGCTCCACCGAGTCGACCGCCGACCTTTATTTTTATTCCCTCAACACCGGCCTGCATTGCTTTACTGACCGCCATTTTCAGGGAACGTCTGAAGGATCCTCTCATCCGAAGCTGACGGGCCACATTCAGTGCTATAAGCTGGGCATCCGCCTCGGGGCGTTTGACCTCTTTTATCTTTATCTGAATCTTTTTCTTCGCCAGTTTCTGAAGCCTTGATCCAATCTTTTCTATATTGGAGCCCTTCGCACCAATGATGATTCCGGGCCGTGAAGTTTTTACGACAATCGTAATGCGCTGGGGATGCCGGATGATCTCGATATCTGAAATTTCAGCGCCCCGGGCCTCCGGACAGTTTTCCAATTCCTTTCGCAATTTCAGATCTTCATGCAGTGTATCAACATAATCTCGCGGATCTACATACCACTTTGATTTCCAGGTTTTATTTACGCCTAAACGCAGTCCTATCGGATTAACCTTCTGACCCATCTACTCCCCCATGTTTCCTATTTCATCGACAACAACTGAAATATGGCTCATCCTCTTTAAAAGGATATCTCTTCTTCCACGGGCTCTCGGCCACACTCTCTTCATTCTAGGCCCATCGTTAATAAGAAGCTGTTTGATAAAAAGCGCTTCTTCATCCAGTTTCTTGTTCTGATAGAGCGCATTCGCCGCAGCGGATTTGACAACCTTTCTGATGAGTGCGGCCCCCTTCTTTGGTGTACTCTCCAGAATCGCCATCGCCTCGGTATACGGCTTACTTCTTACAGTATCCGCAATGGGGCGCAGTTTCCTTGGAGAAACAAGGAGAAACTTCGCTTCAGCCCTAAATCCTTTCTTGACTTCCATATCTACACCTATCTTTTTCCGACTTTCTTATCGGACTTAGCATGTCCGCGGAAAAACCGGGTCGGAGCAAATTCTCCGAGCTTGTGCCCGACGAGGTTCTCAGTTACATAAACCGGCACCCAAGTCTTTCCGTTGTATACCGAAATGGTATAACCAACCATCTCAGGGATAATAGTCGAGCAGCGGGAATATGTTTTAATCATCTTCTTATCCCCCGATTTGCCCGCTTCTACAATTCGCTTGTAAAGCTTCTTTTCAATAAAAGGACCTTTCTTTATCGACCTTGACACAACCTACTCCTATTTCCTTCGCTTTACGATCATTTTGTTCGAGTACTTCTTCTTCTTTCTAGTCTTGTACCCTTTTGTCGGAACACCCCAGGGACTCACAGGATGCCGTCCGCCGGAGGTCTTGCCTTCACCACCGCCATGAGGATGGTCTACCGGATTCATTACAACTCCCCGAACCTTCGGCCTCTTTCCAAGCCACCTGGACCTTCCGGCCTTTCCAAGCGAAACATTCATATGATCTTCATTGCCGATCGTACCAATAGTTGCCTGACATTTTGCAAAAATCATTCTCATCTCTCCGGAGGGCAGCTTCACCGTGGCATAGTCACCTTCCTTGGCTACAAGAACGGCCCGTCCGCCGGCTGAACGCACAAGCTGGCCTCCACGGCCTTTCTGCAGTTCAATATTGTGAATATCCATACCAAGCGGTATATTCGAAAGAGGCATCGTATTACCCGGAGCTATGGGCGCCTGAGGCCCGTTTTGAATCTGGGTACCCGATTTCACGCCTTTGGGCATGATAATATAACGCTTTTCTCCGTCCGCGTATTGAACCAAACCGATAAAAGCCGATCTGTTCGGATCGTATTCTACGGTCTTAATGGTACCGGGTACTCCGATTTTATCCCTGCGAAAATCAATAACTCTGTATCTTCTCTTGTGTCGACCGCCTCTTCGGCGCACACTGATTCTTCCGCCGGCACCGCGACCAGCGTGGAATGAAAGTCCCTTGGTGAGTGACTTTTCACTCTTTTCCGCTGTTATCTCGTCGAATGTGAGCCCCGTTTTGTACCGCTGGCTCGGGGTATTCGGTTTATATTTCTTTAGTGCCACTGTTCACTCCCCCTCATACTCGGCATCATTTTATATGCCTTCAATCGCGTCGATCTTTTCACCCGGACGGACCGTTACAATAGCCTTCTTCCAGGCAGTCGTCTTTCCGCTCCGGAATCCCGAACGCGATCTGGTTGCTTTCGGTTTGCTTTTTACCCAGCTGATATTGCAGCTGACCGCTGTAACCTGAAACAACTTCTCCACTGCATATTTTACCTGGTTCTTGTTTGCCCGAGAATCAACCTTAAAAGTGTACTTCTTCTGTTCGGAATCACGCATCTTATTCGACTTTTCAGTCAAAACCGGTTCTATAATAACCTGATCCTCTCTCATGACCGACCTCTCTTTACACCCTGTGCGTAAAATTCATTCAGCTTCCCTGCAGCGGACTCTGTGATCACAATATTTCTGCTATAGAAAAGTTCATGAGCACTCAATCGATTGTATGACTGCACCTTCAGCCAGGGTAAATTCCTTCCGGCCCTTCTAAGCATCTTATCCTCATCATGCAGAACAACAACCGTGCGTTCGTCCTTTACCAGGTTTTTCAGGATTGATACCAGATCCCTCGTTTTACCGGATTCCACTGAGAAATCCTCAACGATCTTCAGCCCCTCACCCTGAACCTTTTTTGTCAAAATGGAGCGCATTGCCGCCCGCTTCATCTTGCGGGGAAGCCGGATATGATAGTCCCTGGGCTGCGGACCGAATATGGTTCCGCCGCCTACCCATACAGGGGATTTTTTATCACCTGCCCGGGCGTGTCCGGTACCCTTCTGCCTCCAGGGTTTTGCGTTGCTGCCCCTCACCAGTTTCCGGTTCTTGACCGCTGCAGTTCCGATACGACGATTAGCCAGTTCACTGTTTACGGCGTAGTAGATCGCGCTATCGCTCACTTCCGTGTTGAACACTTCATCGTTCAAATCGATATTTTTTATCTCTTCGCCTTTTACCGAAAAGACCTTTGCTTCCATGTTCTGCCTCTACTTCTTCTTCGCTTTTTTGACGATAACGATACCTTTGTTCGGTCCAGGCACTGCTCCCTTTACCAGGAGAAATTGACGCTCTTCGTCGACCCTGACAACCCTGAGGTTCTGAACTGTCTTCCTTTCAGCACCCATCCTGCCGGGCATCTTAGTCCCCTTGAGGACTTTTGACGGAGTAGCAGCCATACCAGTTGAGCCGAGGCCACGGTGAAATTTCGATCCGTGGGTTTTCCGCCCACCTGAAAAGCCGTGACGCTTCATTACACCCTGATATCCCTTACCTTTCGAAGTACCGGTAATATCAACAAACGTAATATCCTTAAAGACTTCCGCTCCCAGCGTTGAGCCTATTTCATATTCGCCTTCAAAGTCTCTCATTTCTACCAGATAGCGTTTAGGGGTACCCTCACCAAACTGTCCAATATAAGGTTTGGTAACGCGGTTCTCTTTCACATCGACGGCACCCATAACTACGGCTTCATATCCGTTTTTATCTTCGCTCCGTTCACCCACTACCCGGTTTCCCTCTATTTTTATGACTGTCACGGGGGTAAGAACACCCCGTTCGTCAAACACCTGTGTCATTCCAAGTTTTCTACCGATCAGCCCTAACATCTCATACCTCGATTAAGTGAAAAATCGTTTACTGCTTAATCTCTACATCCACACCAGCAGGAAGCTCAAGCTTCATTAGGGCATCCATCACCTTTGATGTAGGATCAAGAATATCGATCAACCTCTTGTGTGTTCGCATCTCAAACTGCTCACGAGATTTCTTATTTACGTGCGGCGATTTTAAAACAGTGTATTTGTTTATCTTCGTTGGGAGCGGCACAGGCCCTGCCACTTTCGCCCCAGCCTTTTCAACTGTCTGAACAATTGCGCGTGAACTCTGATCAATCAGCTCTATATCGAAGCCTCTCAGCCGCACTCGAATTCTGTCTTTGGCCATTGTTTCCCCCGAAAAATAAGTCCCGCACGCAACTACTGTGCGGGACTTATCATAGATTGCTATTCAACTATTTCAGTTACCTGACCACTGGCTACGGTGCGACCGCCTTCACGAATAGCGAAGCGGAGACCTTTTTCCATTGCGATCGGATGAATCAGTTCTACGGAAATCTCAACATGGTCACCGGGCATTACCATCTGCTTGTCTTCGGGCAGCTGTACCGTTCCGGTAATGTCGGTCGTTCTGAAATAGAACTGGGGCCGATATCCTGAGAAGAAAGGCGAGTGACGACCACCCTCTTCCTTGGTCAGGACGTAAACCTGTCCGGTGAACTTGTGATGAGGAGTAATGGAACCCGGCTTGGCCAGAACCTGACCACGGACAACATCGTTCTTGTCTACACCGCGAAGCAGAGTTCCAACATTGTCACCGGCCTGACCTTCATCGAGTAGCTTGTTGAACATCTCAACACCGGTACAGGTGGTCTTGCTGGTTTCACGAATTCCGACGATTTCCACTTCATCACCAACATGAACTACACCGCGCTCAATACGGCCGGTGGTAACAGTTCCACGTCCCTGGATCGAGAAGATATCCTCGATCGGCATCAGGAAGGGCTGATCAACAGCACGTTCCGGCTGCGGGAAGTAACTGTCCATGGCTTCCAGAAGCTCCGCAATACACTTGGTCTTCTCGGGATCTCCGGGATTTTCCATAGCTTCGAAGGCAGATCCCTTGATAACGGGAATGTCATCCCCGGGGAACTCGTACTCTTTGAGCAGATCCCGCATCTCTTCCTCTACCAGCTCGATCAGATCAGGATCGTCAACCTGGTCGGTCTTGTTAACAAAGACGATCAGTGCGGGTACACCTACCTGACGCGCGAGCAGAATGTGCTCTTTGGTCTGGGCCATTGCACCGTCAGTGGCGGCAACAACGATTACCGCTCCATCCATCTGGGCAGCACCGGTAATCATATTCTTGATATAGTCGGCGTGTCCCGGACAGTCCACGTGCGCATAGTGCCGGTTGTCCGTCTCGTACTCAACGTGACGGGTATTGATGGTTATACCACGAGCCTTTTCTTCAGGAGCATTATCAATCTGCTCATAGGTCATAACCTTGCCATCTTCACCCTTGGAGCAAAACATCGTAATAGCCGCAGTAAGAGTAGTCTTACCGTGGTCAACGTGTCCGATGGTTCCGACGTTAATATGCGGCTTCGTTCTTTCAAACTTGGCTTTAGCCATCACTTCCTCCTTGTGATTATCCCCAAAAAAATAAATTTTCGACCGGGCTCATCCGACCGAAAGGTCGAGACACACCGATCGCCAGTTACATAGTTTGTGAGTGAAAAGAGTAAATAAGATAGGATCCAGAGGTCAAAACATGCCGGCAGAACGCCCATGTCTGACATGGCTGCTTACAGCTCCTGGAAACCACCTTATCATCCTCGGCATCACCACTCCGGCAACCTGGACGATCGGTTTGGCCCTCACTATCCCGCTCCAACAAACGGGCTTTGCTATACTACGTAAAAAACGCAGAAAGGTCAAGAGGTTATACTCTAGATACCTACCATCTGTAATGTGAAAAAGCTTTGTTCGCTTCTGCCATCCGGTGCGTATCTTCCTTTTTGCGGAAGGCTGTTCCGGTGGAATTATACGCATCAAAAAGCTCGTTGAACAGCTTTTCACCCATAGACTTTCCACTACGCGTTCGTGCAGCCTGGATAATCCAGCGCATTGCCAGAGCATCCCGACGTTTTTCACGAACCTCAACAGGCACCTGATAGGTGGACCCGCCTACACGCCGTGATTTAACCTCGACTGCAGGCTTAACATTCTCAAGGGCCTTGTTAAAGACCTCGAGGGCGTCTTTGCCGGACTTTTCAGCCAGCTGATCCAGCGCACTGTACACATTTTTCTGACTGACTGTCTTCTTCCCGTCGAGCATCATACGGGTGATAAATTTCGTTACCACCACACTGTTATAACGAGGATCGGGCAATATCTCCCGCTCCCGGATAAAACTCTTTCTTCCCATCAGTTACACTCCTTAAGCCTTCGGCCGCTTGGTACCGTATTTTGAACGGCCTTTCCGCCGATCTTCCACACCGAGGGTATCCTTCGCGCCGCGTACGATATGATATCGTACACCCGGCAGGTCCTTTACCCTTCCGCCACGGATAATAACAACCGAGTGCTCCTGCAGGTTGTGACCGATTCCTGGAATATAAGCCGTCACTTCAATTCCGTTCGTAAGTCTGACCCTGGCGACCTTCCGCAGAGCCGAGTTCGGTTTCTTCGGAGTAACTGTCATAACGCGGGTGCAAACGCCGCGCTTCTGCGGACAACTTTCAAGCGCCCGGGCCTTGCCCTTGGCTTTGATTGTCTTTCTTCCTTTTCTTACAAGCTGGTTAATAGTAGGCATGTACCTATGTACTCCCTTTCGTGTATTTTTTGTCCTCCGGGATCCAGCATGCGGGGATAATCTTCAGCATTCAGATTATTCTTCACCATCCGCGGACTCTTCATTTTCCGGTTCCGCGGTGAAACCCTGGTGCTCCCCCACCCCTTCGGCCTGCTCTCGTTTCCGAGCTTCAATGATATTCTGAACCGAGGCATCAAGATCCTCGGAATTTTCGTCGTACAATTTGACCCCGCGGTAGTTCTTCATTCCTGTTCCTGCAGGGATCAGATGACCGATGATTACGTTTTCCTTCAATCCTCGTAGAGCATCATTACTACCAGCTATGGCAGCATTTGTCAATACCCTGGTCGTTTCCTGGAAAGATGCTGCGGAAATGAAGGAGTCGATATTCAGGGAGGCACGGGTAATACCCAGCAGCAGCGGCTGGCCGACGGCGGGCTGACCGCCCTCACGGATAACCTTGCGGTTCTCCGCATGGAATTTGTACTTATCAACCTGCTGGCCGTAGATGAAATTGGTATCTCCCACCTGGATGATCTCGACCTTTCGCATCATCTGTCTGATAATTACTCCGATGTGCTTATCGTTGATGTTTACACCCTGCAGACGGTACACCTCCTGGACTTCATTCACCAGGAATGACTGCAGCGCGTTTTCACCGAGGATATCAAGCACGTCGTGGGGATCGCGGTTTCCGTCACATAACTCTTCACCGGCTTCCACAAGGTCGCCATCCCGGACCAGCAGGTGCCTGCCCATCGGGACCATATGCTTGAATTCATTTTCGTATTCATCAACGACCATGATCACACGCTTGCCCTTGACAATATTCTTGAAAACCACCTTACCGGATATCTGGGCGAGGATCGCGGCATTTTTCGGCCGCCGGGCTTCAAAAAGCTCCCCGACCCGAGGCAGACCGCCGGTAATATCACTGGTCTTCACACTTTCCTTGAGAAGTTTGGCGAGGGTACGCCCTCTTTTTACCGACTCCCCGTCCTCGACATTGAGGTAGGAGTTTCCCGGCAGAAAGTAGGTCGCCTTCTCATTGCCTTCCTTATCCTCCAGGACTATTCTCGGCTGGAGGCTCTCAAGGGAGAACTCGGTGATTTTCTTCTCTATATTTCCGGTATCTTCGTTGATTTCCTCTTTCAAAGTCGTACCGAGAACGATATCCTCGAATCTAACCTTCCCCTCTTCTTCGGCAATAATAGGTTCTGAAAAAGGGTCAAAGGTAGCGATCGATTCGCCTCCGTCGACTATATCTCCGATACGTACACGCAGATCAGCCCCATTTCGCACATCCACCTTCTGGTCCTGGGTCACCAGAACCAGTTCCTTACCGAGGATATGAGCGAAGGCGTTTTCCTGGGCCGTAATTTCCTTGTTCTTCTGGGTCACCAGGGGCATTGTCACGCTTACTTTATCACCGTCTTCAACATGGAGTTTATGTCCCTTTTCGAGTTTTATGCGGCGCAGTACTTTTGCGACAGTTATAAAACCTTTTCTGGTAAAGAGAATATCTTCCTTTCCCAATTCAACGGTATTGCCGTGGATCTCCCGGACAAGAACCGGGTAGGAAAAAGCGATGCGGTTTTCCTCACTTACCTTCGTAGCAGCACCACCGATATGGAAGGTACGCATTGTCAGCTGCGTACCCGGCTGGCCGATGGATTGAGCGGCAATGATACCGACAGCCTCACCGACCTCGACAGGTCTGTTTGTTGCGAGGTTCCGGCCGTAACACTTCTGACATACTCCGTGCCGGGCCTCACAGGTAAGCACGGTCCGGATCCGGACCGATTCCACCCCGATCTCCTCGATCTGGGCGGCAACCTCTTCGGTTATCTCCTCGTTTACATCGATGATGATATCGCCGGTTATTGGGTGCTTCACCCGTTCCAGTGTGAACCTGCCGACAATACGGTCTTTCAGAGATTCAACGATTTCTTCACCGTCTTTCAGTGCACTTATTTCAATGCCGTTGATGGTACCGCAGTCTTCTTCATTGACAACCACATCCTGGGCGATATCGACCAGACGTCTTGTCAGGTACCCCGCGTCAGCTGTTTTCAGTGCAGTATCGGCAAGCCCTTTTCGGGCTCCGTTGGTGGAGATGAAGAACTCTATAATCGACAGACCTTCCTTGAAGTTGGAGCGGATCGGCAGTTCAATAATATCCCCGGAGGGTTTTGCCATCAGTCCGCGCATACCACCCAGCTGCCTGATCTGGGTCCGACTACCCCGGGCTCCGGAGTCCGCCATGAGATAAATCGGATTAAATCCCTTGCGGTCTTCCTTCAGAATCTGCATCAGGACATTGGTCAGTTCTTCGTTGGTTTTACTCCAGACCTCGACTACTCGGTTGTACCGTTCTTCCTGGGTGATGTGCCCCTGAATATACTGGTTCTGGATCTCAAGGACCCGCTTGTTGGCGTCCTCGACCATCTCTTTTTTCTTTTCGGGAATGACCACGTCATCAACACCGATAGTGGCACCGAAAATAGTTACGAATCGGAAACCGAGGTCCTTGATGGCATCGAGCATACGCACGACCACCGAGGAGCCGTGGATTTTGTAGGTATTACTTACAAGTTCCCTTAATTCCTTGTCACCAAGCTGCTTATTAACAAATTCGACCTCCTCGGGGAGCTCTTCGTTGAGGATAATTCTGCCGGCGCAGGTCTCGATCCATTTGCCATCCTTCATCAGATGTATTCGGGCGTTGTAATCGATGGCTTTGGCATTCAGAGCCAGAAGAACCTCTTCGTTGCTGCCGAAGTATTTCCCTTCGCCTTTTGCTCCCTCCCGGAACCGGCTCATATAGTTGATCCCTACAACGATGTCCTGAGAAGGAAAGACAACAGGATTACCATTCGCGGGATTGAGCAGGTTTGTGGAACTCAGCATCAGGGTCCAGCATTCAATCTGTGCTGCCTGTGTGAGCGGTACATGGACCGCCATCTGGTCACCGTCGAAGTCGGCGTTATAGGCGTGACATACCAGCGGGTGCAGCTTGATAGCCTTGCCTTCCACGAGCACCGGTTCAAAAGCCTGAATGCCGAGTCTGTGGAGGGTCGGAGCACGGTTGAGCAGCACCGGATGTTCTTTCACAACCTCGTCCAGCACCGCGTAGACTTCCTGGGTCTCCTGTTCGACAAGAGTTTTCGCCTTTTTGATATTATATACTACGTCTCTCTCGACGAGTTTCTTCATAATAAAGGGCTTGAACAGTTCGAGGGCCATCTTCGTGGGAAGTCCGCACTGATGAAGTCTCAACTCAGGTCCTACAACGATAACCGAACGGCCCGAGTAATCAACCCGTTTTCCGAGGAGGTTCTGTCTGAACCGGCCCTGCTTCCCCTTCAGCATATCGGACAGCGATTTGAGAGGTCTGTTCGATGCACCTTTGACTACCCGTTTCTTCTTCGAATTGTCAAAGAGGGCATCCACGGCTTCCTGAAGCATCCGTTTTTCGTTACGGATAATGATATCCGGGGCATTCAGGGCCATGAGCCGCTTCAGCCGGTTGTTCCGGTTGATAACCCTGCGATACAGATCGTTCAGGTCGGATGTGGCGAAGCGCCCTCCGTCCAGCTGTACCATCGGGCGGAGTTCCGGCGGAATCACGGGGATGACATCCAGTATCATCCAATCCGGCCGGTTATCGGAATCCCGGAAATTCTCAACGATCTCGATCCGTTTCAGAAGCCGCTTGTCCGCTTTCGGCCCCTTCTCGATCATCTTTCCTCTCAGTTCGGAGGATAGAAGATCCAGGTCTATCTGCTCCAGAAGATTCCTGATCGCCTCGGCGCCGATTCCAGCGGTAAAACTCATACCGTACCTTTCACGGGCATCCATAAAATCTTCTTCAGAAAGAAGATCCATTTTCTTCAGGTCCGTATCACCCGGTTCAATCACGATATATTTTTCATAATACAGAACCGATCTGAGAGCAGCTATACTCAAATCAAGCAGCAGCCCCATCCGGGAAGGAACCGATCGGTAATACCAGATATGCGAAACCGGTGAGGCGAGTTCGATATGCCCCATCCTTTCACGACGGACCTTGAAGTGGGTTACCTCAACCCCGCAGCGGTCACAGATGACGCCCTTGTAACGGATGGATTTGAACTTACCGCAATAACATTCATATTCTTTCGTCGTACCGAAGATGCGTTCGCAGAACAGCCCGTCTTTTTCCGGACGGAGGGTACGGTAGTTGATGGTCTCCGGCTTTTTCACCTCACCGTACGACCAGGCCCTGATCTGTTCCGGTGAGGCCAACTTTATCATTATATTATCGAAATCCTGAATATCTCTCATACAGTATACTCCTGCCTAGAACTGGCTTCCCCTTCGATTGATCAACTCTTCGTCCCTCTCTGTCAGAGGGATCTGCTTACCCTTCGAATCGTATATGGTCACATCCAGTGCAAGTCCTCTCAACTCCTGAATCAGTACATTGAAAGATTCCGGGACTCCCGCGCTCGTGGCTGGTTCTCCCTTTACGATACTTTCATATATCTTTGAGCGTCCGTTCATATCATCGGACTTTATGGTAAGCAGTTCCTGGAGGGTATTGGCCGCCCCGTATGCTTCGAGAGCCCAGACCTCCATTTCACCGAGACGCTGTCCGCCGAACTGCGCTTTGCCGCCCAGAGGCTGCTGGGTTACGAGGGAATACGGACCTGTTGAGCGGGCATGCATCTTGTCATCCACCAGGTGGTGAAGTTTCAGCATATACATAACCCCGACAAATACCGCGTTCTGGAAGTATTCACCGGTCCTTCCGTCGCGAAGAGGGGTCTTTGAATTACCGGGAAGTCCGGCCTCTTCAAGTTTTTTTACGATCATTTCAGGAGTAGCCGACTGGAATACCGGTGTGTCGTACCACTCATCGAGGGTCACGGCAGCCCATCCAAGTTCGGTTTCGAGCAGCTGACCCAGGTTCATTCGGGACGGCACACCCAGTGGATTGAGACATACATCGAGAGGCGTGCCGTCTTCCATGTACGGCATATCCTCTTCGGGAAGCACTCTGGCAACAACACCCTTGTTTCCATGTCGACCGGCCATTTTATCGCCTTCCCGCAGTTTTCTCTTGGTCGCTATCAGAACCTTGACCACCTCGTCAACACCCGGAGGCAGATCATCCCCCTCGGAGCGCTTGAGCCTCTGAACATCAATGACGGTTCCTTCCGTTCCATGAGGTACCCGCAGTGAACTGTCCTTCACTTCCTTGGCCTTTTCACCAAAAATTGAATTGAGCAGCTTGAACTCGGGAGTGGTTTCCGTTTCCGATTTGGGAGTTACCTTCCCCACCAGAATCGAACCTGATCCTACTTTGGCACCGATATTAATAATTCCCTCTTCATCGAGATACTCCAGGGTCTTTTCACTGACGTTCGGGATATCCCTGGTCAGCTTCTCCGGTCCAAGTTTCGTTTCGCGTATATCTATACTGAACTCTTTGATATGAAAGGAGGTGTAGATATCCTCCTTTACGACCTTTTCAGAAATGAGAATGGCATCTTCATAGTTGTACCCGCTCCAGGGAATAAAACCGACCAGAACGTTCTGACCGAGAGCAAGTTCTCCTTTATCGGTGGCAGGGCCGTCACTGATGGCCTGTCCGTCCTCGACATGTTCCCCCACGGACACAAGCGGCTTATGAGTAAAACAGGTATCCTGGTTGGTCCGCTGAAACTTTATCAGTTTATATACATCCCTTTCATCCGGATCATCGGCGGCATCAGGCTTTATTACTATGCGCTGGTTGGTAACGTATTCGACCGTTCCGGCTCTGCGCGTCTTGAGAAGAACACCTGAATCATAGGCCGTCTTGCCCTCCATACCCGTACCGACCCGGGGTGCTTCCGGAAAAACCAGCGGCACCGCCTGACGCTGCATGTTCGACCCCATCAGGGCACGGTTCGCGTCGTCATGTTCCAAGAACGGAATTAGAGAAGTGGAGACCGAAACTACCTGTTTCGGCGAAACATCCATATACGTGATATTTTCAGCGGTTTTCGTTATATAGTCTCCGGCCTTCCGGACGGATATCAGTTCGTCGAGAAAGTTGCCCTTCTTATCGATCCGCGCGTTCGCCTGGGCTATGAAATGTTTTTCCTCATCCATGGCCGACAGGTATTCAATCTCGCCGCTTACCTTGCCTTTCTTCACCTTCCGATAGGGGCTTTCCAGAAATCCATATTCATTTACCTGAGTAAAATTTGCCAGAGAAACGATTAAGCCGATATTCGGACCTTCAGGCGTTTCAATGGGACACATACGCCCGTAGTGGGTATAGTGCACATCCCGGACTTCGAATCCTGCACGGTCTCTCGACAAGCCGCCGGGCCCGAGGGCATTGAGGCGCCGTTTATGGGTCAATTCGGCCAAGGGATTAACCTGGTCCATGAACTGTGATAACTGACTGGAACCGAAAAACTCTTTGACCGCCGCTACAATTGGTTTGATCGAAATGAGGTCCTGGGGCTTTATGGTATCAGTCTCTTTCAGGCTCATCCGTTCCTTGGCGATCCGCTCCATTCGCGAAAAGGCGGTTTTGAGCTGGTTGGCCAGAAGCTCTCCAACCGACCGGATCCGTCGATTGCCGAGATGGTCGATATCATCGACATTGGCTTCACCTATGTAAACTTCAATCAGGAACTGCATCGTATTGCAGATATCTTCGACACTCAGGACCTGACTCTTATTTGCCATATCGTAATCGAACTTCTTATTCAGCTTGTACCGGCCGACCCGTCCGAGATCATAGCGCCGATTGGTGAAAAACATCGACTGCAGGTCCTTCTCGGCATTTTCCAGGGTAATCGGCTCACCCGGCATGAGGACCGAGTAGACGGCTATGAGGGCATCTTCCTTCGTCGGTTCATCTATCTCCACTTCGTCCCTGGTGAACTTCACCTCTTCCCGCTCAAAACAATTCAGAATTATCTGGGAATGCAGGGATTCTTCGTGGTCGAAATCGATGAGCTGTATTTTTTTCACTCCTGAATGAAGGAGTTCATCTACATCATGGGGGTGGAGCTTTTCGCCTGCCCGATATAGTTTCTTATCTTCTTCTTCCCGCTTGATCCAGACTGCTTTCGCGAGGACTCGGCCGACCAGTTCATCCTTGGCCTCTCTCGAGTCCTTCATCGCGACTTGCTGGCTTTTGTAGAAGACCTCAATTATTTCTTCACGGGATTTGAAACCCAGGGCCCTGAGAAACATGGTGCCGAGGATTCTTTTCTTCCGGTCGATCTTTGCGTAAACAAGCTCTTTTTTCTGATCGATCTCAAATTCGAGCCAGGATCCCCTGTAGGGAATAATCCGGGATGAGTACACACCCTTTTCGTGGGAGAATATAACACCCGGGGACCGGTGGATCTGACTTACCACAACCCGTTCAGCACCATTGATGATAAAAGTACCCCGGTCGGTCATCAGAGGAATATCACCTATGTAGATATCCTTCTGACGGATCTCCCCTGTTTCCTGGAAGATGAGATTTATCTGTGCCTTTATGGGAACTGCGTAGGTCAGGCCTTTGAGCTTACACTGCTCCTCGTCAAATTTGATATTTTCTTCATCCAGCGTATAGTGGGAATATTCCAACAGCAGATCACCAGCAGGACTTTCAATTGGAAATATGCTCTGAAACACCTCTTCGAGCCCCTGCTCGAGGAGCGGCTCCCCCTGCTTTAACCTTGACCGCTGAAGAAAACGATCGTAGGACAGCAGCTGGATGTCGATGAGATTGGGGAGCTTCATAACTTCCTGAAACTCTTCCCCGATATAGGTCCTCTTTCTTATGGCTTTGCTACCTGAAAGCATCACCACCCCCTGATAAAAATACCCCGATTCTAACTCCACGGGGCACGGCAAAATTGTATACTAAGAGACGCAATAGGCCACCAGACCGTCTCTGAACTGGTGGCGCTTATGAGTACATTTCTGTTCTGTTCGAGAAAAACCCGAGTCGTTATTTGACCTCAACAACTCCGCCGGCCGCCTCAAGTTTTTCTTTAATCTGATTAGCCTCTTCTTTGGATACACCTTCTTTCAGAGCCTTATCACCTGCTTCCACGATCTCTTTCGCCTCTTTGAGACCAAGACCGGTAAGAGCACGGACTTCCTTGATCACCGGAATCTTCTTGCCGTCGGCAATCCCTTTCAGAATTACATCGAACTCGGTCTGTTCATCCTCTTCTGCGGCGGCAGCTGCAGGAGCAGCACCGGCAGCAGCTACGGCAACAGGAGCCGCGGCGGTTACACCGAACTTTTCTTCCATTGCACTGATCAGTTCCGAAACTTCGAGTACTGACATGTTTGCAATTGCTTCCAGAATATCTTCTTTACTCATAGCCATATTAACTTCTCCTTATTTGTCGGCGATAGCATGGCTGTGCATGAAGACTAACGCCGTGTGTATATCAGCCCGCATACAGCGGGACAGGTTCCTTATTCTTCCGACTTCTTTTTGTCCGCCACCGCCTGCAGGACCCGCACCAACTTCTGCGGCACCGCATTGAGGGTATAGACAAAATTCTGAACCGGGGCATTCATCGTCCCCATCAGCTTGGCAATCAGCTCCAGGCGAGTCGGCAACTTGCTGAATGCCTCCATCTGTACCAGGTCGAATACACGGCCGTCAATTATTCCGCCCTTGATTTCAACGGCAGTATCCTTCCCGTATTCCACAATGATCTTTGTCGCAGGGCCCGCCTCATCGGTCGGCAGCGCGACCGCCGTCGGTCCTGTCAGAAGCTCATCAGCCTCGGGCTGACCGAGATCCTTCAAAGCTATCTTCGCGAACCGGTTTTTCACTACTCGAAAGGCGGTATTCTGCTCCCTGAGCTTATTTCTGAGCTCGGTAATCTGGGCCACGCTCAATCCGCGATAGTTGGTAAAAATATAATCCGAGGACTTTTTGAAAAGCTCTTTGAGCTCCTCGACAGCGTCCGTCTTTTCCTTGTTTATTCTTGTAACATATTCAGCCATTGCTCATTCTCCTTCGCGGCGGCTACGCCAGCTCCCGGTACTCAATTTTCACACCGGGACCCATCGTTGACGAAACATACACCGACCGCATGAACTCTCCCTTGGCATCGGCAGGACGCTTTTTTGCGATCTCTCCCAAAACAAGCTGGACGTTTTCCGACATTTTGTCGACATCCATCGACACCTTGCCGACGCTGAAATGAACAACCCCGGTCTTATCGGAACGATACTCAACCCGCCCTTTCTGCAGTTCCCCCAGGGCGGCCTTGATATCGAAGGTCACCGTCTGAGTCTTCGGATTCGGCATCAGCCCTCTCCGTCCGAGAATCGGACCGAGTCTGCCGACATCTTTCATCATATCGGGAGTGGCGACGGCAACATCGAAATCCAGCCATCCGCCCTGTATCTTCTCAATCAAATCGGCATCACCCACAAAAGCGGCGCCGGCTTCTCTGGCCTCTTCGGCCTTTTCACCCTTGGCGAAGACGAGCACCTTCTTCTCTCCCTTGAACTGATGGGGAAGCACCAGAGTGTCCCGGACAGTCTGGCTCTTCTTCAGATTCAGCTTGACGGAGAGCTCAACCGTTTCATCAAATTTGGCAAAGGACAGGTCCTTTACCATACCGAGCCCCTCTTCGAGAGAGTAGACCTGTGTCCGGTCAACTTTCTGCCGGGCATCATTGTAACTCTTTCCGTGTCTCATTTGCCGGCCTCCACTTCAACACCCATGCTGCGGGCCGTACCTGCTATGATCTTCTTTGCCGCTTCAATATCATTGGCATTGAGATCCTGCATCTTCATTTCGGCGATCTCCCGAACTTTAGATTCGGGGATCTTCGCCACCTTCACTTTATGAGGTTCCGCGGATCCGCTTTCGAGATTGCACGCTTTCTTGATCAATACTGCGGCAGGAGGAGTTTTTGTAATAAAGGTAAAACTCCTGTCCTGATACACCGTAATTACTACGGGAATGGTCAAGCCGGCTTCAACGTTTTTGGTACGGTCGTTAAACTGCTGTACGAACTGCGGAGCACTGACCCCGTGAGGTCCGAGTGCCGGCCCGACCGGGGGCGCCGGCGTGGCCTTCTGCGCAGGCACCTGCAGTTTTATAACCGCTGTAACCTTTTTCTTTGCCATATTATAGACTCCATATGTGGTATTATCGTCCGTTTTCGCCAACGGACTCCCAACCCGTTTCTCAACGAGAAACGATATGATCCAGTTTAAATTTTCTCAACCTGCAGAAAGTCGACTTCGACAGGAGTGGATCGGCCGAAAATTCCAACTGAAACTCTCAGCTTGCCCTTTTCAACGTTTACCTCTTCGATCGTTCCGGTAAAGGAATCAAAGGGACCTTCGACAATCCGAACCGACTCCCCGGCGCTGAAAGACTGCCTTGGTTTAATCGTCTTGTCAGATTTGATTTCACCGGTCCTCTGCAGAATCTGACGAGCCTCATCGGGTGAGATCGGCTGAGGCTTCGAGCCTCCCATAGAGCCGACAAAACCGGTGACACCCTGTATTTTACGTATCTGCGAGCAGACCGCCTTCCATCCGAAATCGGGCAGATCCATTTCGAGCAGAATATAGCCCGGAAGGAACTTCTTGTTCGTTACCTTCCGTTTTCCGTCCTTGACCTCAACTACCTCCTCGGAAGGCACCTTGATATCAAAAACAACCTCATCATAAGGAGATTCTTCTGCCAGCTTGCGGATGAATTTTTCTACTTTGTTTTCATGCCCCGAATAGGTGTGCAGGACATACCACCCTTTTGCCATCTTGCTTCCTCTTCCCCTTCTCCAAATATACTTATTTTCTTCTTGAACGACATCCACCGAGGATTCAGAATTAGAAAATGATGTCCATACCTTTCAGGAGAAGGAAATCAACAATACCGAGCACAACGGCAAAAATAACCACGGATATTATAACAACCTTGGTTGAGGAGGCAACGTCCTCCCTGGTCGGCCATACGACCCGTTTAAGCTCGGCATAACTGTCTTTGAAAAACTGTACTATCTTTTTCATACGATTCCCCACTATTGATAAAAAAAAGCAGGCCAGGTAGGATTCGAACCTACAACATCCGGTTTTGGAGACCGGCGCTCTAGCCGTTGGAGCTACTGGCCTGTATGAGGTCTATTTAATCTTCGTTTCTTTGTGCACTGTGTGTTTTCGGTCAAACGGGCAGTACTTACTGAACTCCATCTTTCCCTGAATATTGCGTCTGTTTTTGGTCGTCGTGTAGTTGCGGCGGCCGCACTCGCTGCACTTCAATGCAATTTTCTCAATATTTCCCTTCTTCTTGCTAGCCATAGCAGATCACTCCTATATTGAACACAGGCCTTGGATTAGAAAATCGGCCCCGGTACATTTCTCGGTCAAACCAGAATAGTCAATTACCCTGCAAGTGTCAAGCCCGCCTCTCTATTTTCCTTCACTGAAAGCTCTTCCCGCAACCCTTGGACAAATTACTCGGAGTATTCAATGCGGGTCTCTTCATGCAGGTGTATCTCGGAAAATAAGAAAGGAAAGCCCTCGATCGGACTTGAACCGATGACCCCCTCCTTACCATGGAGGTGCTCTACCGACTGAGCTACAAGGGCATTGAAATATACCGCGCGAACTGTACCAGAGCTTCGATTTTTTGTCAAGTAAAGCCCCGCGATACTCCGTTCTATTGCGGGAATCATCCGCCGGAATCCGACGGCCTGCGGGGATCCGATAGACTGCCGGTTGTCCGGACGCTTCTTGTATCTTTTCCTTCGTCTTACTATTATTCTAGTACACATGTCAGAGAGCAAATTACATTACAGAAGAAAACTTCAAGAGCTCACACTTCTCTTTGAAATCAGCCAGACCCTCGATCAGAGTATGGACCTCGACCGGGCCATCGTACCGGTGCTCAAGCTCATCAAAGAGCATATAGGTCTGAATCACGGTACGGTAACCCTTCTCAACCGGAGAACCGGCCGAATCACCGTCGAAGCGGCTTACGAAGTTGACGGGAATGCCCATCGGGATGTGAGTTACAACCCCGGTGAGGGGATAACCGGGAAGGTTGTGCAGAGCGGGAAACCCATGATCATCGAAAATATTCAGGGTGAAACTGATTTCCTCGACAAAACGGGAGTTCATACACCAAGGGAACCGCGAAAGAAGGTATCCTTCATCTGTGTTCCCATTATGACAACCCTGGATGTTCTCGGTGCGCTCAGTGCCGACAGGGAAGACGCAAACCCACAAAGCCTCGACGAAGATGTGCGGCTCCTGTCCATCGTCGCCTCGATGATAGCCCAGGCGGTTCGTCTGCGCCGGGAGGTCCAGGAGGAGAGAGAAAAACTGATGGCTGAAAACCAGCGGTTGAAGAACCAGCTGGAGGAACGGTTTCATCCGAAAAATATCATCGGAAACAGCACCGCCATGAAGGAAGTCTTCAACCTGATGGCTCAAGTATCCGGAAGCGAAGCAACGGTGCTCATTCGCGGCGAAAGCGGAACCGGCAAGGAACTCATCGCCCAGGCGATTCATTACAACAGCCCGAGAGCCGAGAAACCCTTCGTAAAAGTCAACTGCTCGGCCTTGCCGGAAGCGGTAATTGAAAGTGAACTGTTCGGCCACGAAAAGGGGGCCTTTACCGGGGCGATACAGACCCGGAAGGGCCGGTTTGAAATGGCCGACGGGGGAACGATATTCCTCGATGAGATCGGTGATCTGCCCTTGACCATCCAGGTCAAACTTCTTCGGGTGCTGCAGGAGCGGGAATTCGAGAAGGTCGGCGGAAATCAGACCCAGCGGGTAAACGTGAGGATCATCACCGCCACTCATCGGAAACTGGAAGCGATGATACCTGCAGGTGAGTTCCGGGAGGACCTTTATTACCGGCTCAATGTTTTTCCTATTCACGTTCCGCCGCTCCGGGACCGGAAGAGCGATATCACCCTTTTAGCCGATTACTTCACGGAAAAATACAGTGTAAAGAACAATAAGCACATCCTGAGGATATCGACCCCCGCCATCGAACTGCTTTCCATGTATCATTGGCCGGGGAACGTCCGGGAGCTGGAAAACTGTATAGAACGGGCGGTGCTTCTGAGCACCGACGGAGTAATTCACGGCCATCATCTGCCGCCTACCCTTCAATCCGCGGAAAGTACCGATACCAAACTCCATGCGACCCTGCAGGAAGAGCTGGACAGTTTTGAAAAGGAACTGATTCTGGACGCCCTCAAATCAAGCAAGGGCAATGCGGCGCGAGCCGCCAGAACTCTCGGTCTGACCGAAAGAATTATGGGATTGAGAATTGATAAATATCATATTGATCCGAAGCGGTTTCGGTAATAAATTCACTTCATAGCTTCTATAAAGGAGATTCCATGTCAAAACAATACGACGGTCCGGCAACCAGCAGATACGGAGAGGACCCCTCATCGGTATGCTGGGGTTTTGCTGAACATCTCAAATATACCCTCGGCGCTGACCGATTCAACGCCACCAGGAGGGATGAGTTCATGGCCCTCGCCTATGCCATCAGGGACAGGATCATGCACCAATGGATAAAAACCAAGCAAACCCATGCTGAAAAAGATGTGAAACGAATCTACTATCTGTCCATGGAATTTCTCATGGGCCGGGCCATGGGAAATAATATAATAAATATGCAGCTCGAAGATCAGGTAAAACAGGCCCTGCTCGACCTCGGATATACCTATGAAGAGCTGGCAGATCAGGAAGTGGACGCAGGGCTTGGAAATGGCGGTCTCGGCCGTCTGGCCGCCTGCTTCCTCGATTCCATGGCCACCATGGACCTGCCGGCTTACGGATACGGACTTCGATATGACTACGGAATATTCCGGCAGAAGATAGAAAACGGATACCAGGTCGAACAACCGGATGATTGGCTCCGAAGAGAAAATCCATGGGAAATAGAACATCCGGAACATTCGGTGACTGTCCATTTCGGCGGTCGGGTGGAAACCGGATTCGAACGCCGCCGGCAGGTGTACCGCTGGGTCGATACTCAGCAGATCATCGGCATTCCCTACGATATGCCCATCGTCGGCTACGGAGGTCATACGGTCAACACCCTGCGTCTCTGGTCAGCCCGGGCGGCAGAAGAGTTTGATTTCGAAGATTTCAATGCCGGCGATTATGTGGAAGCGGTGAGCGCCAAAGTGATAGCCGAGAACCTTACCAAAGTGCTGTATCCCAATGATAAGCTCTATCTGGGGAAGGAGCTGCGGCTCAAGCAGCAGTACTTTTTCGTTTCCTGCTCTCTTCAGGATATTCTGAGGAGGTACAAGCGGTCCGGCTACAGCTGGGACAGCCTGCCGGATTTTGCGGCCATGCAGCTCAACGATACCCATCCCTCCCTGGCGATTCCGGAATTAATGCGTCTTCTCATCGATCAGGAGGGTCTGAAATGGCATACCGCCTGGAATATAACGACCCGCTGCATGGGATATACGAACCACACATTGATGCCCGAGGCTCTTGAAAAGTGGCCGGTACCGATGCTTGAACATCTGCTTCCCCGGCACCTTCAGATCATTTATGAAATCAATCACCAGTTTCTCCAGAAAGCTATAACAGTTTTCCCGAAGAATATGGAAAAAATACAGGCGGTTAGTCTCATTGAGGAATCGGTTCCGAAACAGATACGCATGGCCTACCTGTCCATAGTCGGTTCCCACTCCACCAACGGAGTTGCCAGACTGCATACCCAGTTGCTCAAGGAGCGGCTCGTCCCGGAACTGGCTGAAATCTTCCCCGAACGTTTCAACAGTAAGACCAACGGGATTACACAGCGCCGATTTCTCCTCCACGCCAATCCTCCTCTGGCCGAGCTCATAAGCGGAGCCATCGGAAGCGAGTGGATCACCGACTATTCCAGAATAGCCGGCCTTGCCCCCTTTGCCGAAGACCCCGCCTTCCGGGAGGACTTCGCCAAAGTAAAAAACCAGGCAAAGCAGCGGATGGCCGCCTACATCAAGCAGGCCTACGGATTTATCATTGATCCGGAAAGCATGTTCGACGTCCAGGTGAAACGAATCCATGAATACAAGCGGCAGCTGCTCAACGCACTCCATATTGTTATCCTCTACAACCGTATGAGGGCGGGGGATCCCGCCGACTTCGTTCCAAGGACCTGCATCTTCGGCGGGAAAGCCGCTCCGGGCTACACCATGGCAAAACTGATCATCAAATTCATCCATAATCTCGCCAGAGTCATCAATTATGATGATCATCTGAAGGGGAGACTGAAGGTCCATTTCCTGCCGAACTACAGCGTCTCCCTGGCAGAACGTCTGATACCGGCGACCGACCTCTCCGAGCAGATATCCACCGCCGGGACCGAAGCTTCCGGAACTGGAAATATGAAGTTCATGTGCAACGGGGCGCTGACTATCGGGACCATGGATGGAGCCAATATAGAAATTGTTGAGGAAGCCGGCCGGGAAAACGCGTTTATCTTCGGCCTGAGCGCGGAGGAAGCGGCGGCTCTGGCCCCACACTATGATCCATACAGCTGCTATGCAGCTGACCGGGAGATAAAAGAGGCCATTGACCTTATCTTTTCCGGACATTTCAATTTCTCGGAACCGGAAATATTCGAACCGATCAGGGCCGCGCTTTTTGAACAGGGAGACTCATACCTGCACATTGCGGACCTCAAATCCTACACCGAAGCACAGGCAGCTGCTGCCGCACTCTACGGAGGACAGAAAGACGAGTGGAACCGGCGAGCCGTGATCAACATCGCTTCTTCCGGGAAGTTCAGCTCGGACAGAACCATCGCCGAATACGCCCGGGACATCTGGAAAGTGAAACCCTGCAGGGTTGAAAAGGATACTGACCCTGAGAACACCCTTGAAAATGCGAGGAAGAACCGTTCATAAAAAGAAGGAGGGAATGATGCCGGAGTTCAGATGCGTCAGAATAACTACGGAAGAACAATTAACCCGGGCTCAGCAAATCCGTATACAAGTATTTGTTGATGAACAGGGTATACCCGGTTCGATGGAGTTTGACGATAAGGACCCGGTCTCAATTCATGTCCTTGGATATGAAGGGGACCTGCCGATAGCTACCGGAAGGCTGGTGCCAGCAGATAGAGGAGCCGGTCAGCTGTCCAGAATAGCAGTTCTTCCGGAATACCGGGGACGGAGTTACGGAAAGGAAGTGGTCCGCACTCTTGAGGTTCTTGCCCGGCAGGAACATATGCATCATCTGTTTTTATACCCCCACAGCTATCTGGAACGGTTTTATGCATCCCTCGGATACAAAACGGTGCCGGGGGTGGAAGACCAGGTCGCGGGGCATCCGCTGATTCTTATGGAAAAGGACCTCGGCTGAGGGATACCGCCAATCGGCGGATGCTACTCTCCTGCCGCCAGTTCTGGGATCCGTCCCACTCCATCGAGGATGTACCGGGGCTGATAGGCAAATCTGCCCATCTCTTCGAGGTTGGTGACGCCGCTCAAAACCAGGACCGTTTCGATCTCCGATTCTATCCCGGCTACAATGTCGGTATCCATCCGGTCTCCGATGATCATCGCTTCCTCCCGCCGGCAGCCCAACCGTTTGAGAGCCTGACGCATCATGAGGGGGTTTGGTTTTCCTATGAAATAAGGCTCTACGCCGGTAGCCAGCTCAATAGGACGAATGAGAGCTCCACAGGCAGGGACGATTCCCTTCTCCACCGGGCCGGTGAGATCGGGGTTCGTTCCAATGAGTTTGGCTCCTTTCAGAACCAGGTTGATGGCCTTCTCCACCTTTTCGAAACTGTAAGTTCGGCTCTCTCCGATCACCACATAATCCGGATCCACATCATTCATGACAAATCCGGCGTTATACAGTGCGTTAGTCAGACCCGGATCCCCGATGGTATAGGCGCTTCCTCCCGGTTTCTGACCCGCCAGAAAACCCGCCGTGGCCAGGGCGCTCGTATAGAAGTGTTCCAGACCGACATTCACCCCCAGCTGCAACAGTTTCTGCCGAAGCTCTTCCGGGGACCTTTCGCTTGAATTTGTGAGAAAGAGAAACTGCTTTCCCTCTTTCTGGAGCCATTCGACGAAGTCCCGGGCACCCGGAAGAAGCTTGTGGCCGTGATAAATAACCCCGTCCATATCGGAGATGAAGCCCCGCTTCGAGTTCAAAACCTCTGCGGGGATTCCGCTCCCCCCATATTTCCCGGCTTCTTCACTCACGATCTGTCCTCCCTCGCGGATATCTTCTTAGAATGAGAATCGACTGAGAAGCGGCACAACATACGGATCGAGACTGGTAAAAACCAGAACAATCAAGAGGGCCGGTAAAAAGTTGCCCGTCTTGATCTCTTTGATCTTCAGCAGGTTGAAACCGATCATAAGTATCAGGATACCGCCGGTACCGGATATTTCCGCCAGTCCCATTTCACCAATGAGAGGGCCGATGATCCCTCCGAGGAGAGTCAGGCCCCCCTGATAAATCAGTATGGTGATGATGGAAAACATCACACCGATCCCCATGGCCGCGGAAAACATGATAGCCATGAACCCGTCGAGTACCGATTTCATGAGGATAAGATCATAGTCCCCTTCCGCTCCGGCTTTTATCGCACCTACTATGGTAAGAGCACCGACGCAGAACAGTACCGACGCGTTGAGAAAACCCAGGGCAAAGGTGCTGTCGCCGTTCGGGTTCCGGATAAAGGTCTTCTGCAGCCAGTCACCGAAACTCATTATTCCGTCCTCGATTCTCCAGTAGGTCCCGAGCATCCCTCCCAGGATAACCGACAGGGCCATGTAGACGATACGCATAGATTCGAAGCTCATCTGCATACCAATGGCAAGGGAAACAAGGCCGGCGCCGATGTATACAACTTCTTTGATCTTCGGGCTCATATTTTTATGGATCAGCAAGCCAAGCAGAGACCCGAGGAAAACCGCGATACAGTTCACAATAGTTGCAATCATGCCGCTTATTGTAGTGAAATACGCAAGAACTGTGAAGTCATAGGAGGAAAAACAACCGGGCCCCTTTATTGAAGCTGATCGAACCGCTACACTTACAGTCTATGAGGGTGTCTCGGAAATTCGACTGCATCATTCCGGCTGCCGGTCTTTCCTCAAGAATGGGCTCCTGGAAACTCATGATTGAGTTTTCAGGCAGGCCGCTCATACTGCAGAGCGTTGAAAACGCCCTGGATGCCTGCAGAAGGGTTATTCTGGTGACAGGCCATAGAGGAGAGGAACTGGAAGACCTTTTTTCGGATAACAGCAGAGTTACCTGCATCCGGAACCATGAATATCATCGGGGTATGTTCAGTTCGATTCAGACCGGGACATCTATCGCGGAAACGGACTGGTTCTTCATCACCCTCGGGGATATGCCGTATATCCCGGTACAGCTCTTTGAACAGCTGGCGGACCGGACGGCCGGGACATCCGGCTCTGCCGAAAAGGCTATTATCCGGCCGGTCTACCGGGGCAGACCGGGGCATCCGGTCCTGCTGAAGCGGGAGACATCCGAAACAATTCGCGGCATCGATCCAGCCGGCAGCATGAGAATGGTTTTTGAAACCCACAGCTTGAATACGGGAAGGGGGGTTTTGAATGTACCGGTGGACACCCGGGGATGTGTGTATGATATCGATACCCTGGACGATCTTCCCGGACCTCCCACAGGAACAAACAAGGAGAGAAAGACATGAAAATCGCCCCCTTTGAACTGGAACGGTTCTTTGCCGAATACGAGTTTCAGGTGCAGCATCAGCTCAGCAATTCGGACTGCGAAGCCATGAGCGTCAGCGAACTTTTGAATATGACCGACGGCAAGGATACATATGATTTAGGCGGTCTTCATCTCGGATACACCGAGTCATTGGGAGCTCCCCGTCTCCGGAAAGCGGTGAGCAGCCTTTACAGCACTGTTTCCTCCGACGGAGTACTGGTTGCGGCACCGGAAGAGGCAATTTTCCTGGCCTTGAACGCTCACCTGAAAGCCGGGGACCATGTTATCGTGACTACTCCGGTTTATCAGTCCCTCCATTCCGTCCCGCAGTCCCTCGGGTGCCGGGTGACTCCATGGCCGGTTGAGCTCTCGGCAGGTAAATGGGAACTCGATTTCAACTACCTTCAGGACCATATCTCATCGGACACACAAATGGTCATCATCAATATCCCTCACAATCCGACAGGACTCTGCTTCACTGCAAGCCAGCAGAAGGAACTTATCTCCCTTCTTCGGCCCCGGAACATTCTCCTCTTTTCCGATGAGATGTACTGGCAGCTTGAATACGCCCCGGGAACGTCAAATACCCCCTTCTGCGATCTGTACGAAAACACCCTCAGTATGTCCGGCCTCTCGAAGAGTTACGGTCTTCCGGGCCTCCGGATCGGCTGGCTTGCTTCACAGACCGAAGAGCTCCTCAAGCCTGCGGCGGAATTGAAGGACTATACCACCATCTGCTCCTCCGCGCCGTCAGAACTGCTTGCCACCGCCGCCCTGGAAAACAGCAGAAGGCTCACCGATCGATGCCGTCGGATAGTCCGAACCAACCTGAGCCTCTTTGGGGAATTCGCGGAACGGACATCCTCCATCGAGTTCATTCCCGGGCAGGGCGGATCGATTCTTTTCCCGAGACTCAGCGACGGATTATCCGCATCCGCACTTTCGAGACGGCTGATCGAAAAGAGAAACCTGCTGATGCTCCCCGGGTACCTGTTCAATATGCCCGATTCATTCTTCAGACTCGGATTGGGAAGAGTGAAATTGCCCGAGGCTCTGGCGATATTCGAAAAGGAGCTGCCATGAATTTACCGAATTTTTACTTTCTGAAGGAAGACCTATTGCCTCTGATGCAAAAACACCGTACCAGCCCCATCGTCGTTTTTGACCTGGAAACCAACGGCCTGAACAGCAGAAGCAGCGTCCTGTCCTGCAGTGCCCTCAAACTCAGATACCAGGGGGACACCGGCTCCTCCGGAAACACCGTACCGGACCTCATTTCCGGACCCCTCAGGGAAATCGATGCCTTTGAACGCTACTATTTCTCCCTCGAACCTGAGAACCTCTCCGCAATCAGAATTAACGGGCTGTCCGTCAACGTGATCACCGAAAAACGGGCCGGTCACGACTGGCCTCCGTATTTCAGGGATGACCGGGCTTTCGAATCCTTCTGCCTGGACGCGGATCTCATCGTCGCCCATAATATCGAGTTCGATATCCAGTTCGTCCCTTTTCTGGCTGACCGGGATCTTTTCTGCACCATGAAAAGCAACACCATCCGAAAATACCCGAAACTATCCGAACTCGCCGCAGCCTTCCGTATAGATGTAGACCTGAATAAGCTGCATCAGAGCGCGTATGACACCGCTCTGACAGCCCTGGTTTTTGAGCATATGGTCCGGAAAATTCTTCCCGATCTGAGCCAGGGCGAGCTCTTTTAGAGACTTATATCCCCGGGAAGCAGGACCGGCCTCCCGCCGGAAGGGGATCGATTGACAGTCAATATATTCAATACTATAATTTCACCGGATTTGAACATTTCAAAACATTCACTTGTCTGCTGTGATTTCATTTTTCATGTTTGAAAATCCGGTGCCGGACCTATTCGGAGGTAATATTTCATGACCGACTTGTTCGAACTTCTCACCCGGGCGGTTCCCTTCCTCCTCCAGGGGACGGGGGTGACCCTCTCCCTTGTTCTGGGTTCCCTTGCCTTCGGTTTCGTTCTGGGGATTCCCATGGCTATCGGAGAAGTATACGGGGGCAGACTGCTCAGTCGGATAATCCGGATTTACGTGTGGTTCTTCAGAGGTGTCCCCGTTCTGGTACTGCTGTTTCTCTTCTATTTCGGACTGTTCACCCTCATCGGCCTCAATCTGCCAGCTTTTCTGTCCGGGATCATCGTACTCGGTCTGAGAAGCACGGCCTATCAATCCCAGATTTTCCGCGGGAGTATCCAGTCCCTCGGCCGGGGTCAGATGATGGCTGCCGAATCCCTGGGACTCTCCAGAACCGGGGCGATCATCCATGTAATTCTCCCTCAGGCCCTGCGTCTGTCCATCCCGGGATGGTCCAACGAATACTGCATTCTTCTGAAAGACACCGCCGTCACCTACGCCATCGGAGTGATGGAGATCATGACCAGGGGAAACTTCATAGCCACGACAAGTTACCGGCCCATGCCGATTTTTCTGACCTGCGCGGTTATTTTTATCTTTCTGACCTACGGAGGAATCTACCTGCTCGATTTTCTTGAGAAAAAGGTGCGTATTCCGGGATATGATGAGAAAACGAAAGAGGTGACATATTGAGCGAACAGCAGAATAGGGAAAAAACAGACGAGCCTGTCCTGAGAATAAGAGATATAACGAAGAAATACGGGGAGAACCAGGTACTGAAGGGGGTCAGTTTCGATGTTCAACTCGGTGATACCAAGGTAATAATCGGACCCTCGGGCACCGGAAAGAGCACCCTGCTGAGATGTATAAACCATCTGGACATCCCGGACAACGGGCAGGTATTTCTCAACGGACATGAGATCCATGGAAGTAAAAAAGACATAAGCACATATAGACGGCAGATCGGTTTCGTGTTTCAGGATTTCAACCTTTTCGATCACCTTACCGCCCTGGGAAACGTCATGCTGGGACCGGTCCGGGTACTGAACATGTCCAAGGCCGATGCCCGGGACCTCGCCTGTGTGGAACTCGAACGGGTGGGACTCAGGGAAAAGGCCGATCTCTATCCTGCCCAGCTGTCGGGAGGGCAAAAACAGAGGGTTTCCATCGCCAGGACCCTGGCCATGAATCCCAAACTGATCCTCTTCGATGAACCCACCTCAGCCCTGGATCCGGAGCTGATCGGAGAAGTCCTCGAAGTCATGAAGGACCTCGCCCGGAGCGGAATGACCATGGTGGTGGTAACCCACGAAATGGGTTTCGCCCGGTCCGTTGCCAACGAGATCATCTTCATGGAAGACGGCAGGATTCTCGAGGAAGGACCGCCGCAGGAAATATTCTATAAGCCGAAACTCGAGCGGACCCGGCAGTTCATGAGAAAAATCTCCGAGCTGTACGGAAAAGAGGATAACCCCTGATGGTCGAGTTCGAGTTTTTCAAAGAGGTCATACTGCCCAAACTCGCCGAAGGCAGTCTGATGACGGTGCTTCTCATTGTTCTCTCCATTCTTCCCCAGGTACTGATTGGAATTCTCATCGCAGTGGGCCGGGTTTACGGAAATAAACTGGTCTCCCGGCTCTCCACGGCTTATGTGGTATTCTTCCGGGGAACTCCCTTGCTGGTTCTCCTGTTTATACTCTACTATGGTCTTCCGACCTTCGGCATCTACCTGCCCCCGGTGGTTGCAGCGGTGATGGGATTCTCCCTCTGCGGCGGAGCATACCAATCGGAATACGTCCGGGGGGCAATCCAGTCCATCAAGAGAGGACAGATGATGGCCGCCCTCAGTCTCGGGCTTACCAGGAGCAGGGCGATTCTGTTCGTCATCATTCCTCAGGCTCTGCGGCGGGCATTGCCGGGCATCTCAAACGAAATCACTTATCTGGTAAAATATTCATCCCTGGCTTTCATGGTGACGGTGATCGAGCTGACCGGAGCGGGAAAGATCATCGCCGGCAGATACTTCATCTACACCTACGTCTTCACCCTGATCGCCGCGGTGTATCTCGTTCTCGTATCCATCGTAACGAGGCTGGAAAAACACCTGGCCGACCGGTACCGCTACCCGGGCATCGAAACCGGGGGACATTAAATAGAGGGAACGACCCCGATAGGGCACCAAAAAAAAGCCGTCCGGATCAGCGCTGCTGATCTGACGGCTTTTCATACTGCAATGGATTCTTACAATTCGTACTTTTCCTTCAGCTCTTCCCATTTCGGAGATGCCTGAAGCCGTTTGATACCTTCACTCAGCATCTCTCTGAGTTCATTATCTTCTTTCCGTACGCCGTAGGCGTAGGCTTCACCGGAAGGCTGCGCGCCGACGACCTTGATCGGCTGTACAGCCGCCGCGTCTTCAACCATGGTGGCATCCTGCATGGCTGCGTCGACCCTGCCGTTCAGAAGATCCTTGACTGCCAGAGAGAAACTGTCGTATATCACGATCATCTTCTGGTCCAGCTGACCTGAGGCGACCAGATTATCCTCGAGCCACATCTGTGCGGTAGTACCCCGCTGCACTCCGATCTTGTAATCCCCGGCCAGGGCTTCTTCAAAACTGATATCCGCATCCGCCTGTACCGCTACCGCGAGATCGGTCTCCCAATACGGTACGGTGAAGGATATCCTCTCCTTCCTCTCCTCGGTAATGGACATGCCGGAGGCGACAAAATCGATCTTGCCGGCCAGCAGACTCTCGACAATCCCGTCCCATGCCGTCGGCTGATGCTTTACCTCAAATCCCATCTCCTCGGCGATCCAGTCCACGGATTCCACATCAAATCCGGCAGGATTCCCCTTTTCATCAATATAGGCAAAGGGAGGAAAATCGGCGTCTATACCGTTCACATACACCATCTCCCCTTCCCCGGCTTTCTCACTTTGTCCCCCCGCGCATACCGTCGACACGGCGAGCACAAACATGAGCACGACAAGAATTCCGAACATTTTGCCTGTCACTTTCATAAACTCCTCCTTATGTATTCTACCGCACCAGTATAATCCATATCGCAGGGTCCTAAAAGTGGCAGTTTCAATTATTTTCATTATTGAGAATATGAACAGTCTCTCCGCCTTTTATAATAAGCCGTCCCGGGAGGCGAAGGAGGCCATCACATCTCATTCTATATTTTCAAGGTATTGCAGATATGTGGTTTTTTATAAAAACCCTGTATAAAGGACCGCTGATGGTTGTAATCCGCCTTCTTTTGATTGACAGAGAAATTGGATTCTTTTACTCTCAAGGTACAATAAAAATTCAGGGAGAAAAAGAATGAAAAAGATCATACTTTTCACCACTGCAGTCCTGGTAACACTGCTGATCGCATCCTGCACAACCTTCAAGCTCTCAGGTATTCAGATGAACGAGGAGATGGCCTCCTATCAGACGGTCGGACAATTCGAAACCACCGTAACAGTGAACGAGTTTCTCGGAAGCTCCGGCGGATCTAATCTGCTGAACGTAACCGCTGATGCCATGGACAATCCCATCTACGACGCGGTTCGGCGGGAGATCAACAAATACTCCGGCGATGCTGCCGTCAATGTTACCGTCCATTATGAAGCGACCTTCGTGGACATGCTCCTCAATGGGTTCACCTTCGGTCTGTATGCTCCAGCACACGCCCATATCGAGGGCACGGTAGTTAAATATTCCAACTAGTCGGGAAACAGACAGATTTCAGGCCGCGCGGCCCCTTCCCCGTTTTCTCTTCGAAGAAAAGGGCACGCGGCCTCATTATCAAAAAATCATGAAATATATACGAACGATATTCATACTCACAGGATTGATCATTTTTTCAGCGTCCTGCACTGCGGGTGATCACGCGGAAGCCGAAGAGACGGTAAACACATTTATACGGGCCCTGCATTCCGGGAACCGGACGGAAGCTGCTGCGGCTGCACCTTTCATCGATGAACTGACGGATGAACAGATGAAGCGGCTTCAACAGGCTGTCCAGCCCTATGAAAAGTGGGAAATCACCGAGAAAGTTTACAAAAACCGTACGGCTGTCTTTACCCTTCGGTTTTCATCTCCGTCAGGAAGCGTGAATATCCAATTCCCCCTCGCCTACCGTAATAATCAGTGGGAAATACAGGAGGCTCTCACCTTTTCCGCGACCATAGACGTAATTCCTGCGGAATAAACGGGGCCGTCCCGGATACCGGGTCTCTTCAGGACCGACGGCGAATCAGGGGTAAAGCAAACTTCATGGTGAACTGTGTCACAGGTTTTCGGCTTATTTCAAAAGTACCGTTCAGCTGCTGGACGAGGGCGGAAACCAGCCTTAATCCCAGAGTGTTCTGAGAATTATAATCCACCTCCTCGGGAAATGGATTACCGGTGTTGGAAACTATCAGGGTATGTTCCCCGGAATCATCGGCAGGAGAGAAACTAAGGTAAAATTCTGCGGTTTCACCGTTAAATCCATGTTTGACTGCATTGGTCGCCAATTCGTTGACGATGAGGCCTATAGCGACGGCGTTTTTTGCACTAAGCCATACCTCCGGTACCTCTACTCGCCGTTTAACTCCTCCAAGAGGCGAAGTATTCAGCACTGAATCAATCAGATTGTTCAGGTATGAACCGAGTTCGATATCGATTTCGTTCTGGGTTATTTTCAACTGATCATGAACGGTGCGTATCGCTTCAAGCTGACTATGGATATCCGAAAGATCAGCCACTTCACCGAGAGACTCGTCCTTGAATCGGATGAGGGCAGACACCATGGCCAGATTGTTCTTGACTCTATGATTCAGCTCTTCCATCAGGTTGTTCTTTTCCCTGATCGTCCGCATGAGTTTTGCCTCGGTTTCCAACCGGTCACTCACGTCAATACTCAGAGCGAGGAGGGATGAATAGCGACCGTTTTCATCCTTGATCGGCTGAGTATTCGCATGAAACCAGCGGGTTCCGCCGGGAAGCGGTAGGGATACCTCCAGAGTCCGGGGGACTCCTGACCGGATAATCTCCCGGGCAGTTTTTAGCAGCTCTTCAGACGAGCCGGCCGGAAGGAGTTCATCCAGTTTTTTCCCTATACACTCCTCGACGTTTCTTCCCAGGAGTCTGGTCGCAGCCGGATTTATGAGCAGGAGCTCTCCTTCCTCACTGATCATGATAACCGTATCGTTGGCATTCTCCACCAGCATACGGTAGCGTTTTTCACTTTTCTCCAGAGCTATACGGGATGTTCTCTGGGCAATTCCCACAGCAAGATGGGCGGCGATTTTTTCCAGAAACTCCATATGCCCCTGATGAAAGTAATCCGGTCTGGTATCACTGCACTGCAGGAGTCCGACAATTTCATCTCCGAAATTCAGGGGAAGGATAACGAGGGATTCAAAACCTGCTTCGAGGCATTTGTTCCTGTTCTCCCTGCCGCCGGGATTCATATCTGCCGTTGGAGGAAGAGCTGATAGATTTCCGGTAATAAAGCCTCCCGCCCCCCGAAGGATCCTTCCGCAGATACAATTCCCCATTTCATCGCCCGTAACACAAAGATCGCCGTAGGTTACCACGAAGCCAGGCGGTGAACTTCTCATCTCGTAGTATGGATGCCCGCCGTCCTTACGGATCCTGATCCCAACGGCACTGCAACCCAGGTAATTCCTGAGTATTCCGGAACTCTTTTCGATAAGTTCGATTATTCCTATCTGGCTGCTGATATGTCCGAGGAGGGTATAGGCCGTCTTTCTATTGTGCTTCTGCCGCTCCCTCTCTGTTATATCCCGGAGAAAAACAACGATCCGCCCATTTTGAGACGGCATATAACTGGCGCTCACTTCCACAACCATGGATTCACCATTTTTACACCGTATCCGGGACTGGAAGAGTTCGGTGCTCCGTTTCCGGAGGGCAGAAAGATAAACAGAGAGACCCTGACCCCCGGACCTGTCTGTATCAAAATCCTTGATGCTGAGCTTCCCCACCTCTTCCGGGGTATAGCCGGTCATTCGGCCGAAGGCCTGATTTGCCTCGCTTATCCTGCCTTGATTATCAATAATGCAAAATCCGTCGGTTACAGTCATTAAGATCTGGGAATATCCGGATTGCAGCTCGATCCATTCGGTGATGTCCCTGGCTATGCCGCACACTCCCGTGATATTCCCATCACCATCGAGAACGGGGGTCTTCTTTGCATAGAAGGTACGTGGAAGGCCATTTATATAATTGATCTGCTGCTTCTCGATAGTTTGGCCCTGCAAGACTCTCCGATCCACCGCCTCGATTTCATCGGCATTCCCGGGAGGGAAAAAATCAGCATCCCTCTTACCGATAATCTGTTCTATTGGCTGACCGAAGAGTTTTTCGACGGCCGGGTTCACATGCAGATATTTCAGTTCTCTGTCTTTAAGAAAAATACAATCGCTGACAGAGTCGAAGATGGCATGCAGTTTCTGTTCATTCTCCCTGATTTTTCGCTCAGCAGCCAGGCGATCTGTGATATCTCTGCTGACACTGAGAATACACTCGGAGCCCTTGTATGTAAGGCCCCGGCTGTTTATTTCCACGGGGACCCTCACCCCGTCCTTACGAACATGGAGGGATTCAAAAATTTTTACTCCCCCGGCGGGGAAATTTCCGATCTGTATCGGTACGTGAAAGGCGGTCTGATTCCCGTCTATATCGAAAGCGGACATCCCGATCAGCTCTTCCCGGCTGTACCCGAGATTTCGGCAGGCTGTATCATTCACTTCAAGAAACCGGCCCCGGGTATCATGAATAAAAATCGAATCACTGATGTTATCGAAGATGTCCCTGAATTTCCGTTCGCTTTCCCGCAGAGCAGTTTCCATCTCGATTCGATCGGTAATATCCAGGACGCTGCCGAGAAAATAAGCAGGCTGCCCGTCGGCATTTCGAACCAGATTGGCGTCCAGGATGCCGTTGATGATCCGGCCTGATCGATGGATGAACTTTTTTTCCAATCGATAATGATCGATCTCCCCTCTGGCCAGCCGGGCCTGGAGGTTCAGGTTCCTGTCCAGAATTTCAGGGTGGGTGATGTCCTTCAGATGCATTCCTATCAGTTCTTCTTCGGAATACCCGAGCATTCTGCAATAAGCCTGGTTCGCCCCGAGAATATAAAACTCAAGTGATACCTCAGCAACCCCTACTTCCATATGCTGATAGATACTGCGAAAACGTTCCTCGCTTTCCCTGAGGGCGGCTTCCTTGTTCTTTTCCTGAACCCTCGCGTCATACAAGCGGAAGGCCATTTTAATCGCAGCAATCAGTACCGTCTCACCCGCACGTTTCACTACGTAACCGTAGGAGGTGATTCCCTCGGTTTTCGATACAATCTCAGGTTCCACGTAGCTGGAGAGGAAAATGAGCGGGATGTCATGCCGGGAGAGAATGATCTCCGCCGCCTCGGTGCCATCCATCCGGTTCCTCCCCAGATCGATGTCCATCAGAATGAGGTCGACCGCACGGTCATTTATCATTTCGACAGCCTGCTCGCCGCTGTGTACAGACACAACATCGAAGCCGTTTTTCCGCAGAACGGCGGCTTCATTCATGGCGATTACCGCTTCGTCTTCTACCAGTAGAAGGGTCTTCATAATCTCCAAATGACAGTAAAATAGGGATTTTTAATATAATAGAGTATTTCCGGTACAGCTGCAAGCATATTTCTGCTTTTTATTATCAGAAATTGCTGTGTAAATCTCACGGCTGCCGGGTTTTACTATTCTTTCACCGACCCGGCAAGGAGCCCCCGTATGAAATACTGGCCGAGAAGGATATAGATCAGCAGAACAGGCAGCCCGGCCAGGAAGGAACCGGCCATGGGGAGGTTCCAGCTAACAGCCTGTCCCCCGGCCAGCTGGGCCAGACCGACGGTTACCGGCTGGGCGTCCTGCTTCGTGAGAGTGACACCCCAGAGGAATTCATTCCAGATCTGAGTGAACTGCCAGATCCCCACCACCACGAAACCGGGGATGGAAAGCGGAAGGAAGAGCCGGCCGTAGAGGGAGAAAAAGCCTGCCCCGTCCAGCCGGGCTGATTCTACCAGGGAATCCGGAATCTGATCGTAGAAATTCCGGAATATGAGGGTTGTAATCGGGATGCCGTACACAACATGGGCCAGAATAAGCCCGCTCAAACTGCCGTATATGCCGATACTCCGGAGAACCTGAAAGAGGGGTATCAGGATAATCTGGTAGGGAATGAACATTCCAAAGAGAAAGAGAGTGAACAGAATTTCACTCCCCCGGAAACGGTTCTTGGAAAAGACGAAGCCGTTCAGTGAACCCACCAGGGCCGAAATGACGGTACCGCTCACGGTCAATACGACACTGTTTTTCAGACTCGGAAGAAGGAGATCCAGGGCATCGGCAAAACTTCTCCAATAGAGTTTTGACGGAAGCTTCCATGCGGTGGAAAGGCTGATCTCCGCCGGATTCTTGAGGGCGGTAATCACCGCCATATAAATAGGTACCAGAAAGACTGCCAGAACGACCAAAAGCAGAACGTAAACTGATGGATGGACTTTTCTCAGAGTACTCTGTGACATGCTGCTTACCTCCGTGCCCTGTAGGACTGAATTAGATAGGGGATGATAAACAGCGCCGCCATCAGAAACAGGATAACCGAAATCGCTGCTCCGACCGCGAAGTTGTTCGCCCGGAAAGTCACCAGATACATCAGGACCGAAGGATGTCCGGTACTGGCATTGTCCGCCCCGGCCATCGAGAATATCAGAGCAAAGAGCTTGAGCGAAATATGACTGAGAATGATGATTGCGCTGAGGGTGATAGGCCACATATTGGGGATGGCAATCTTGAAGTAGTACGTCAGGTCTCCGGCCCCGTCCATTTTTGCCGATTCATACATTGCCACCGGCAGTCCCCGCAGGCCCGCCAGATAGAGGGCCATCGTATATCCTGAGTACTGCCAGACAGCTGCGATAATCACCCCGATGGTTGCCAGGGAGAAGCCGTGAGTCTCTTCGTAGGGCAGGATAGGCGGCATGAAACGGTGAAGAACCAGGGCATAAAACAGGAAGAGCCCGGCAACCGACCCGCTCAATACGAGCTGACGTCGTTTCCCCTTTTTCCATCCCGTGTAAAAGGTAAAGGCAAAAATCAGGAACAGGATAACCGCGATTATCTGCAGTACATTCTGCCAGTTGAAGGTCCAGACCAGTTCTCTGCTGGACAGCCAGAGGAAACTTCCCTTTTCCATGCCAAACCAGGTTGGTATAACATTCACCCCCCCCTTGGGAGAAAACACCCACCGCCAGATAGTACCGGTCACGATGAAGGAAAGGGCCATGGGGAAGAGAAAAGTGGTACGAAAAATATGTTCCCCCTTCGGTCCCTTATCAAGCAGGATGGCCAGAAAGAGTCCGAGGGCGAGAGTCCCGGCAACGAGAAAAAGAGAATAGTAGATTGCGTTTATCAGATCCTGACGGAATCTCTCATGAATAAATCCCGTAAAAAGCTCCCGGTAGTTGTACAAACCCACGAAGTTTTTTACCGGATTCTCCTGCAGTCCCGCACCGCTTCCCCAGTCAGTCAGAGAAATATAAAATGAATTGCCGATAAATCCATAAACAAAAACCGCCAGGAGAAAGATTGACGGCACCAGAACGAGTACCGCATACAATGTATTCTTCTTTGATCCAACCATATCGTTCCCTTTACTATACGGGCAGAACTTCCACAGAGGAAGTCCTGCCCATTCTGAAACTTTTTATAATTATTTACTTATGATTCCGTTCTGGATGGCAATCGCCTGAGCGGCATTCGCAGCCTGTTCGGGATTGCGGCTCTTGAGGAACATTTCCATAACCGTGGCAAAATCGTTCATGAAGCCTTCATTGGCGGTTACGCCGTGGGCGAGGCTTCCGACGATCCTGTTATTTGCGAAATCCTCAGCAGCTGATTTTGAGTAGTCATTGTATTTGCTGAGATCCGTATCGGTTCGTGCTGAAATGGAGCCCTTGAGGGGATTGAAGATGTCCTGTCCTTCCCTGGAACCGCAGGCTTTCAGCCATGCCAGAGAGGCAGCCTGGTTCTTTACGCCCTTCGGAAAACCGAAGCTGTCAGCCAGGAAGATAAATACGCCATCGGTACCGGGGGAAGCTGCCCATGCATAGTCCACGTTCGGTTTCAGTCCGAGGGTGGTACTCATGTAACCGGCGGCCCAGTCGCCCATTATGTTGAAGGCCGCGTCGCCTTCCACAACCATGTCGGTAGCCTGCTGCCAGCTGAGGGAAGAAAAGTCCTCATTTACGTAATTGAGAATTTTGTCAAGGGTTTCCCAGACCGCAACGGCTTCATCACTGGTCCAGTCCAGTTCGCCTTCCCAGAGAGCATCATACTTGTCGGGACCGAGAACACCGAGGGCAACTGATTCCCACAGGTGATTTACAGTCCAGTTGGTGGCCAGGGAGAGAGGCACCACGCCCTGGGCCTGGATATCATCGGCGATATCGAGGAAATCATCCCAGGATTCCGGAGCTTCGAGACCCCATTCATCCATCTTTTCGGGGATGTACCACATTACGTTGGAACGGTGAACATTCACGGGTACCGACCAGATTCCCTCATCGGTTCCGATCAGATTCACCAGATCCTCGGGAAAGACATCCATCCAGCCCTGATCTTCGAACAGGGGAGTCAGATCAAGCATTCTCTCCGCGGCCACCCAGGTTCCAATCAGTTCCTGTCCTGCATGAACCTGAAATGAATCGGGAGGATCTCCCCCGAGCATTCTGGTCTTCAGTACAGCCTTGGCATTGACGCCGGAACCTCCGGTAACCGTGGCGTTGATTACTTCCACCTGAGGATTCTGCTCAGTGTAGAGGTCTATCAGCGCTTCGAGAGCGGGACCTTCGTCGCCGGCCCACCAGGAAAATATCTCCAGCTCACCCTGGGGTGTACCATAATCGGTTTTCACTTGCGGGACCATCATCTCGCTCTTTTCCTCAGCAGCGGCTTCCGGTTCCTCCTGTCCTCCAGCTGCCCATACATTCACCATCGGCAGTACAAGCATCAGAGAAACGAGGAGCGCAAGCATTATTCGACCCTTTTTCATTCTGTAACCTCCTTACATAGGTTCGAGTTTCTAAGGAATTCTACCATTCGTTTTCATATGCGTCAGCAGGAGAGTTTTTCTGAATTCTTACTTATCTTCGGATTACCATGCAGCCGGCTATCAGGGCTGGATTATTTTAAGCATAAGATTGTCCAGAGATGTGCCGGAACACGGCGGGTACGCCATTGCTTCTCACGGACGGAAATCGGAGGGCGACTGGCCTGTCTGTTTCTTGAACAGACGACTGAAATAGTTCGGGTCCTGGTATCCTACCAGATGACTGATGGTTTTTATGGAATGAGACTTTTCCGCCAGGAGATTCTTGGCTTTTTCGATCCTGCAATCGGTGAGATAATCGACGAAAGTCTTCCCCAGATGCCGGGTGAAAAGATTACTGAGGTATGCCGGACTGACTTCCACATGTTCGGCAAGATCCGAAAGCTGAACGGGCAGAGCATAGTGGAGTTCAATATATTCGAGGGACCTCTTCAGGGGCCCCGGGATATTCGCCTCCTGCAGAGAAGAGGCTGTCTCAATCAGCTGATTGAACCATCTCACAGACCGCTCATGAAGTTCTTCACGATTTTCCGCCTGACAGATAAGAAGGGAGTATTCGGTTGAAATCGTACGCTTATGTTCGATATACAAACCGATATACAATACCGCTGCCCGGGCCAGACTCATATCTTCAATACTCAGAATTTCATTTTCCAGTAGTCTCAGCACACCGGCCTGGTCACCGGAGAGGATCATCCCGGAAAAAGCAAGCCTCCAGTCATCACGTTTGGATAATACGACAATATATTCGGGATCGTCCGCCCCTTCTGCCGCATTGCGCTGCTTGGCCTGCTGAAAGGATGTGAAGAGCCTTGAAAACTCAACAATTTCTCCGGTGCTGTAGTTCCAGCGGGGGGTCATACCCTGTTCTCTTTGAAGGTGCGCTTCGACCTGCTGAGAGGAAGGAACCTTTTTCCCGTCCCCGCCCTCGGGAAAGAAAAAGATAATACCCTCCGGAGAAACAGATCCGAGACAGGTGAATTTATATTTTATCCGGGTCAATATCTGCTGACCTGTCCGGATCCGCTGTTCCTGATCTCCTTCATCAGGTCCTCCCCCGGCATTGTTCATGCCTTTTTCCCATTCCAGCAATCCGATACATCCCCGGGAGGTATGGAGGGAAAGCGTCATCTGTACATAGGGAACAAACTCATTCAGACTGCTGCCGAAGCGGATAGCTTTGAAAAACAGCTGCTCAATCGAACCCTGCAGAGAATTAAGCATTTCAATATGCTTGAGACTTTCACCCTGGCCGGAGGAACTGCGGTCCAGGGTGCGGACCGCGGCATCAACAGCGGATATCAGCTTTTCCCTGGAAAAGGGCTTGAGAATGTAATCCTGCACACCAAGTTCGAAAGCCGTCTGAGCTATATCGAAACGCTCGTAGGCGGTCGTCAGGATCGGCATGATGTAGGGCATTTTCCTTTTTATCTCGCGCAGGGCTTCTAAACCGTCGATACCGGGCATTTTTACGTCAATCAGAATGATATCCGGCTTGGTCGTCTCCGCCTTTTGAATGGCCTCCCTCCCCGAGCTGGCCGTCCCGGCCACGCGCAGCTCCGGCCGATACTTCTGCAGCATATAGACTATACTCTCGATAACCGGTTTTTCATCATCCACAATGAGAACACTATACATAGGCGACTTCATCTTCCTTCAATTCGATTTCAATAATAGTCCCCTCTCCGCTTTTACTGTAGATATGAACGATATCCTCCCGTTCAAAGAAGAGCCGGAGCCGAAGCACGACATTCCGCATTCCCATCCCGGTTTGAGAGGAAAAATCCTCATCCGAAAAATGTACCGGTTTGAGGGTCGGCTCAATAAGGTCGTCCGCTATTCCGCTTCCGTCATCCTGGACGCTGAATTTGATCCGATCAGCTTCCTTTAAGCCTCTGACCGTGATAGTCCCGCCGGTATCACTGTCCTTGAGACCGTGAATGATTGAATTTTCAACGAGGGGCTGAAAAATCATGGGTGGGAACTTCAGGGAATGAAGCTGAGGATGAATCTCTAACCGCAGAAGATACAGCTCTCCGAATCGAACCGCCAACAGGCGGGAATAGAATTCAAGTCCCTTCATTTCGTCTGCAATGGTATTGGTCCTCCATAACCGCCGTACATTGTGGCGGAAGAGGGAGGCGAGATTGGTCATAAAAGAAGCGGTCCTCTCCGCCTCCTCCAGGATGGCCAGCTGAACTCCGGCATTGAGAGAATTAAAGAGAAAATGGGGATTCATCTGGGACCGGAGGGAGGCAATTTCGGCATTTTTGAGAAGATGCTGCATTTCCAGGTTCTTCAGTTTCTGACTGGCCAGATTCTTTTCGATCTTGGCTTTTTCCTTCATCTCCCTGATCGATGCACGCAGACTACGCTTCATTTCGTTAAAAGCGTGAGCGGTAATTGCTATTTCATCCTGAGTCTGGACCTCCACGTCAGCTACATCGAAGTTCCCCCGGCTGAGCTCGTCGGCCATCCGGGCCAGATGAACCACAGGCCGGGTCAATGCGTCGGTGAACAGATTGATGAGCAGGACCGTGAGGAGAACCGCCAGGAGAATCAGGAGAAAATTGAAAAACTGAAGCTGCTGATAGCTTTCGGAAAAGAACCGGTATGCATTGGACCGCCGATTCAGGTTTTCTATCAGAACCTTGTCGATATACATATCAATAAAGGAGGCGGTACGTTCGGCTGCCTTGTAGGCCTCGTTATATCCCACGATATCACGGATGGTCTTGGCCTCCACTACTCCCTTCAATTGAACCGAATATTTTTCCAGAAGAAAACTGATGTCCTTCACCATCAATTGTTCCTGATTCTGATATGCCAGATCCCGCCCGTCCACCAGGGATTGGAGATCATCCAATCTCTCATAAACCGCATCTCTGTTTTCTCTCCGCTGAAGCATGAGGAACTGGTCCAGAGCCTGTTTCGTTTCTCCGAGCTGATTCCGCAGATTGCGCATCAGCAATTCCGTCGAGGACAGCAGCTCCACCCGCCTGCCCATTCTGAGGGAAGTATAAAAACTGTATATGCTCGTCAGAGCGATGATCATCATTATGAGGGTGTAGAAAAAAAGCAGTCGCTGCTTGATGGTCCTAATTGGTTTCATTCGGATCCGCCGATTTGATTTCACTCGAAATATATATAAAAGAGGGAACGTACTTGTTCGTCTTCAATCCAACCAGGGCTTCCATACCGCTCGCCCCTATCGCCCCGGGATCACGCACGAGGGTACCGAATATATATCCGGAATCAAGGCCCCGCTGCACTTCTCGATCATATCCGTATCCGATCACCTTTACTTCTCCCGCTTTTCGGAACTCGGCAATCACATTCGCCGTCACGATCGTATCCACCAGGCTGGTGCAAAAGATCACGTTCACCTCGGGATATAAAAAAAGGATCTGCTTCGCCTTTTCCTCCGCGTTGAGAACCCCGACCCGGCTCTTCAATTCCGCCGATATCGTATCATCCGTTCCGCTGGTGAGACTGGCAAGAATCCCGTATTTGATGATAGTCCACTGAGAGGCCCTGTCCGAAAAATATTCGCTCTTGAGCAGCGCTGCCCTTACCCCTTCCGGCTGGGCCTTCTGCATCAGTCGGCCGATTTCCTGACCGAGCTGAAAACTGTTGGATCCTACGAAGGAGGACCTCCGGCTCATGGGGGCATCGGATTCCAGGGTAATGACCGGTATCCCCGAGAGTACTGTCCGGTTGATCAGGGGTTTGAGGTCCTCCTCGTTCGTCACATAGAGGGCCACACCGTCAACCTGGGAGAGCCGGGCGATCTCCAGCAGTTCGGCGGTTCCCCCCCGCAGGTCCATGGTGCTGCGCGGGACCTGCAGTTCCACTCCCACTTTGAGATTCTCCGCCGATTGTTCTATTCCCTCCCACATTTTCTGAAAAAACTCATCCTCCATACTCGGCAGAATGACCATGAAGTGGTAGTTCGCGGGTTTCGATTTTGCCAGATAGACTTCGCCCTGCCGGGCATCGGCGATAATAATACGGACGGATTGTACCGCGCTCACCAGAAAGAGAATAAGGACAAGGACTATGATTGTATGAATAAATCTCTTCTTTATCATCCGAACCTATTATAGCGTCTTCATTATCGAAAAAAAAAGCCCCCTCCGTCCTGTATGACCGGGAGGGGGACATTCTGCACCGAGGCAGCCGGAGCACTACAATATCAGCTTCGCGCCGAGAACGAATTTATACGGTTTGAGGGCATATTCCTCCAGGGTGTATTCGACAGTGACAGCCTGACCATCCTTATCGTAGAATTCATCCTCCACCGCCGGAGCTCCCAGATTGAAATGGTAGAGAAACTTTCCGTAAAAACCGATAGCTCCCAGATTAAGACCGGCACCCAATCCGGCGAACCAGTAGCCCATAGCCGTCACCGGCATGTCTCCGTCGATGTCGGCGATATCATCATCCGTATAATCCTTTGAGATATAACCGATACCGATCTCTCCGAAGGGGTCCAGGAAAAAGGTGCTTCCCAGGAGATGGTAGCTCAAAGCCAGATTAAGGTCCATATCGATCATCTCCATCCCGAAGGAGGATTCATAGATGCTTGAAAAGAAATTGCCGCCGATCCCGACCTGATCGCCCAGAATTTCAATCATCAGGCCATAGTAGATCCTTTCTCCCTCCTGAAAAGCCTCGAACCGGTCATCCCAGCCGTTGTATTCGCCGTCATCCATATAGAGGGCCCCATTCAGACCCAGGGAGAGATTCAGCGCAAAAACCCCGGATGCCGTCAGGGTAATGAGCAGTATCGTAATCAGTATTTTTTTGTTCATCTTGATTTCTCCTTCCAAAAACAGAGTGTGCCCTTCTCATAAAGGCACCTTCAGGACCGCTGTCAGCCCGTTCCGCTGATCAATATAACACTCACCCATGCTTTTTCATCAATTCCGGACATAAATATTGATATTTTTTTATTCAGCGCTACATTTGTATACGGGAGATACCTCCCGGGATACAATATGAAAAGAGGATATACATGAAAAGAAAAGCCCTGTTCCATACTCTGCTGATCGTGCTCTTCTGCTTGTCCATACTGCCGTCTTTCGCCCAGGTCAAAGGAGCTCTGACGATCCAGAGCGATGTGATCGGAGCCCGGGTCTATCTGAACGGGGAGATCGCCGGCTATGCACGGCCTAATTTTTCCATTCTCCTGCGCCCGGGACAATATGATCTGCGGGTAAGCATGCCGGGATACAGTGACTATACCGCTAGGATCAACATGACCAGCAATCCCGAAATTATCGAAGTCAATTTCCGCGGCGCTCAGAGTTATGCCCTTGAAATCAATGCCAACGTCCAGGGCGCGGAAGTGTATATCAACAACCGCAGAGTAGGTAAAACTCCCTATCGGAGCACCCTTCCCGGCGGCAGGTATTCGATCCGGATCAGCGCCCCTGGATATGAAGATGCCTCCACCTCACTTGATCTCAGAAGGAACCAGAATGTCACCCTCAATCTCCTGCCGCCCCTGATCGATGTATCGATCAGAATAGACCGCAACTCTGTAATCAGATCTCCCCGCAATACGGATGCTCAGCTGCGGATATCCGTCGACGGGGAAAGAGTCTCCGGATTGAACTTTCAGGTGACTCCGGGAACACATACAATTCTCGTGGAAACCGGTATCTTTCGCATCGAAAGAAGAATAAACTTCAGCCGGGATGACGGGAATAGTCAACTGCTGACACTCCGGCTGGAACTTGATTAAGCCGGCTTCCTCCTTTTGTCTCCGCCGGCCCTGCCTGTTTATTCCGGGCAGGGCCGGTTCCTTTTCAGAAGCTTTCTGAGACTTCCGGAAGCGGTTTCCGAATTCCGGGAATAGCTTGACCGGAGCTCCTTCATTTTCCCTTCGATACAGGCCATTTCATCTCCCGGTTCATATATTTGCATGATACGTCAGAGAACCGGTCCGAAAAATCTTGTTTCCGCGTATTTTGCCTGCTCATCTCAGCCTTCGGGGATGCTTCAGGACCTGAACGGTCGGGAACAGAAGATAAAACTTGTTGACATTTTGCCCATATTCGCCTCAAATAGTAAGTAAAACATACATAAGGAGATGTCATGAAAATGAAAAAAATGAATGTGCTCATGGCGCTTGTCCTGATGACTGCGCTTCTCATGGTTTCCTGCGGCGGAAAATCCGAAGGATCGGCGGAGGATCAGCCCCAGAGAATGAGGTTTGTGACAATCGGAACCGGCGGACTCACCGGTGTTTATTATCCTGCCGGCGGCGCTATTTCCCGCACGGTCAACAAAAAGCAGGATGAATACAATCTGAAAGCAACCGTTGAATCTACCGGAGGATCCGTTTTCAATATTAATGCTGTACTGTCCGGAGACCTTGAATTCGGTATAGCCCAGTCAGACCGGCAGTATCAGGCAATGAAAGGTATGGCCGAATGGGACGGCAAGCCCCAGGAAAAACTTCGCGCCGTCTGCGCATTGCATCCCGAATCGGTGACTCTGATCGCCGCTGTCGACGCCGGCATCAATGAGATCGAAGACCTGAAGGGCAAGAAAGTCAATATCGGCGATCCGGGTTCAGGTAACCGGGGAAACGCCATCGACGCCCTCGCCAATGCAGGACTCGATTGGGAGACCGATATTCAGGCTGAGCAGGTAAAGGCGGTCGAATCGGCGAAACTCCTCCAGGACGGACGCATCGATGCATACTTCTATACCGTCGGGCACCCCAACGGATCGGTAAAAGAGGCCACCGCGGGTAAACGCAAAGTCAAGATCGCCAACATCGTCAATGTCGACGACCTGATCGCGAAGTACCCCTTCTACGCGAAATCCGTCATTCCCGCCAGTCTCTATCCGACTGCGGAAAACGACAGTGATGCCATCACCTACGGCGTGAAAGCAACCCTCGTCACCTCCGCGGATGTACCCGAGGACGTCGTCTACACCATCACCAAGGAAGTCTTCGAGAACCTCGAGGATTTCAAGGGCCTGCATCCCGCCTTCGGCGTACTGACAAAAGAGAACATGCTTGAAGGAAACAGTGCCCCTTATCATGACGGCGCTCTGAAGTATTTCAAGGAAGCTGGACTCATCAGCGAATAGATCGATTTAAACAATACCGGCGAAAGAAATCAGGCAGGAGGACAACGTGAAGGAAGAGCTGGATATCAATGAGGGTGCGAGAGAAGCGCTTAAAATAGCCGAAGAGGCCGAACTCGGATACAAACAGATCCAGGGGAAAGCGGCTGTTCTCATCCCTGTAATTGCAGCGGCATGGTCGCTGTTTCAGCTCTCCCTGGCCAGTATTCTGATACTCGATTCGATACTGATCAGGTCCATTCACCTGACCTTCGCCATCACGCTGGTATATCTGAGTCATCCTATGTTCAAGAAACAGAAAAAGGGACGGCTCGGCAGATATCTTTCCGCAAGGGACCGGATCACCCTGCTCGATTATGCTCTGGCAGCGGTGGCGGCCCTTGCGGCGCTTTATATCGTTATCGATTATGCGGGCATAAGTATGCGTCCGGGCGCGCTTATTACCCGGGATGTGGTAATCGGGATCATCCTCGTAACCTGCGTCCTCGAGGCGGCCCGACGGTCCCTCGGACCGGTCCTGCCCATCGTCGCTCTTGTATTCATCCTTTACAGTTTCTTCGGCCCGTATATGCCGGGAGTAATCGCCTTCAAGGGGGTCTCTCTCTCCCGATTCATCAACCAGATCACCATCAGTACCCAGGGGATATATGGAATACCTCTGGATGTATCTGCCACCATCGTTTTTCTGTTCGTTCTTTTCGGAGCCATGCTCGACCAGGCCGGAGCCGGACGGTATTTCGTCCAGCTGGCTTTCAGTCTGCTCGGTCGTTTCAAGGGAGGGCCGGCGAAAGCGGCGGTCCTTGCAAGCGGACTGACTGGAATGGTTTCGGGAAGCAGCATCGCCAACGTCGTGACCACCGGAACCTTCACCATCCCGATGATGAAAAAAGTGGGTTATCCCGACTACAAAGCCGGTGCGGTGGAGGTGGCCTGCAGCACCAACGGTCAGCTGATGCCTCCGGTTATGGGCGCCGCGGCTTTCATTATCGCCGAGTACTGCAATATCGAATACCTGAAGGTCGTCAAGGCGGCCTTCATACCGGCGGTGGTCTCCTATATCGCTCTGATGTACATCACCCACCTGGAAGCCGGGAAACTCGGTTTGAAGGGACTCGAGAAGGACCAGATTCCGCCCTTCTGGAGCACCTTTCTGCGAGGAATCTACTATATAATTCCAATCCTCTTTTTGATTTACGAACTGGTTTTCATGCGGAGGTCTCCGCAGATGTCAGTCTTCCGGGCAATTTCCGCCCTGACGGTTCTTATAGTACTGCAAAATATTTACATATCCTTTCAGAACAAGGAATCTTTTATCACTGGTCTGAAGAAAAGCGGACTTCAGCTCTGGCGTTCTCTTGTCGCCGGCGGGAAAAACATGATGGGGATCGGCGTGGCCGTATCGGCAGCTGGCATCATCGTCGGGGTCGTCACCCTCGGGCTGGGGGGTATCATTACCGAGGTTATCGAAGTGATTTCGGGAGGAAACTTCATCCTGATCCTGCTGATAACCGCCATTGCCTGCCTTCTTCTGGGAATGGGTCTGCCGACCACAGCCAACTATATCGTTATGGCCAGTCTCACCGCTCCGGTGATCGTAACCCTCGGAGCGAGGGCCGGCGTCATATTCCCCCTCATCGCGGCCCACCTTTTCGTCTTTTTCTTCGGTATTCTGGCCGATGACACCCCGCCGGTCGGACTCGCCGCCTTCGCCGCTTCGGCGATCGCACGGTCCCATCCGATCAAAACCGGTATTCAGGGCTTTTCCTACGATATCCGGACCGCCCTTCTTCCCTTTATGTTCATCTTCAATACCGATCTGCTGCTCGTAAATGTCACCTCCGGGTGGCGGGTTGTCTGGATCTTCTTCACGACCCTTATCGCGATGTTCAGTTTCGCGGCGGTCACCCAGAACTTCTTCCTCACCAAAAACCGCTGGTACGAAGCGATTCTGCTTCTGATGACCACCTTCATCCTGCTTCGGCCCTACTACACCACCAGTCTCCTCGGCATCGATGAGAGCTTCCGCTATGTAGTTTCCCTGGCGGCTCTGGTATTATACGGTATGGTATTTCTTCTGCAGAAGCGGAGGTCGGCCCGATTGGACGGACCAAAACTGGCTGCGGCATAGCCGGCATAGCAGCCGTACCCGGCTTAGCTGCCCGCCGGAGACGGCAGAGGCAGTATAGCCGCAGGTGCCGACATGAGCCGGCATGGGCCGGCGCCCCCTTCATAGGCCTGCCGCAGAGGGAATCAGAGCCGCAGGAAGGTGACCTTGTTCCCGGCATTTTCCAGAAATCGCCTGAAATCCTCCGAACTGATGGTGTAAGTGGCGGTGTTCACATTGGGATGAAAATTTACCTGATCATACTCCATCAGATCGGAATCGATGTACACCAGGACCTCATGCTTCGAATCATTGATCAATCCGAAGGGAGAAACCGAACCGGGAGTCAGCCCGAGATACTTCTCTAAACGTCTTTCGGAGGCAAAACTCAGTTTACCCGCTCCTATTCTCGTCTGCAGGCTCCTGATATCCAGCTGTTTGGAATGTTCCAGCACCACCAGATAATGAAGGCTGCCTTTGGCGTTTCTTAAAAAGAGGTTCTTCGCCTGTCCGCCGGTGATGCTCCCCCGATGCTGCTGAGCCTCCTCGACCGTATACACCGCCGGATGGCTGTGTTTCTGATAGGAGATATTCAGCTCATCCAGATGTTCACAGACCTTCTGCTCACCTCGTTCGTTATTCACGTTTTTACTCCCTGAAAAATATTCAACCTTGATCAAAGTTCCTGTTTTGAGTTTCGGATGCATACCCTGAACCGAGAAAATGGTACTGTTTCCCGGGCAGCAGCTACTTTTTCCTAAAGGACAGTTCCTCTCCGGTTACGGAGATCTTCACCTTGTCGCCTTCCCTGATCTTCCCTTCAAGCAGCATCTTTGCCAAGCGGTTCTGCACCTGATTCTGGATGGTCCGTTTGATCGGACGTGCTCCGAAAGCGGGATCGAACCCTATCTTCGCCAGATGTGCGACTGCCTTCTCATCGAATTCCACTTCAATCTTCTGCGGGGCGATCCGCCTTGTGAGGAGTTCGAGCTGCAGGAGAACAATATCGTGAATCTGCTCTTTTCCGAGCCGGCGGAAGGTGATGATTTCATCCACCCGGTTGAGAAACTCGGGTTTGAAGGTTGTTTTCATGAGGACGTTGATCTGCTCCTTCACATCCTCGAGCTCCTTCGCCTGCAGGATGAGTTCACTGCCGATATTACTGGTCATGATAACGATGGTGTTCCGGAAATCCACGAGCCTCCCCTGCCCGTCGGTCAGTCGGCCGTCATCGAGGAGCTGGAGCAGAACATTGAAAACATCGGGATGAGCCTTTTCGATTTCATCAAAGAGGACCACCGAATAGGGCCTCCGGCGCACCGCTTCGGTCAGCTGTCCGCCTTCTTCATAGCCCACATATCCCGGAGGAGCTCCGATGAGCCGGGAGACGGTGTGTTTCTCCATATACTCGGTCATATCGATCCGCTTGAGGGCTCTCTCATCATCGAAGAGGAAATCCGCCAGGGTTTTGGCTAGCTCGGTCTTCCCCACTCCCGTCGGTCCGATGAAGATAAATGAGCCCAGGGGTTTGCTTTCATCGCTCAGCCCCGCCTTGTTGCGGCGGATGGCGTTAGCCACCGCCTGGATGGCTTCCTCCTGCCCGACTACCCGTTTCGACAGGATGCCTTCCAGTTTGAGATACTTGCTCATCTCGCTGGCCAGCATTTTTGAAACCGGAATCCCGGTCCAGGTACTGACTACCTGGGCGATATCCTCTTCGGAAACCTCCTCACGAAGCAGAGAGGAGTCCGACTGCAGTTTCTCCAGCGCCCTGCCCTTCTCTTCGATTTTCGCACGGGTCTCGGGAATCCTGCCGTGCTTTATCTCAGCTGCTCTGGTGAGGTTTCCCTCCCGCTCATACCGGTTTTCATCCCGGTTGTACTGTTCCAGCTCGGCCTTGAGGGTCCGGATTTCATCAATGACATGTTTCTCGTTCTGCCACTGCAGAAGCATGGCATCACGCTTTGACTTCAATTCAGCCAGTTCTTTTTCCAGCTTGGCCAGACGCTCCCGGGAAGCCTCATCCTCCTCCCGGCTGAGAGCCTGACGTTCTATGTCCGCCTGCAGAATTTTTCGCTGGATCTTATCCAGCTCGATGGGCTGGCTCTCTATCTCCATCTTGAGACGGCTCGCCGCTTCGTCCACCAGGTCGATGGCCTTATCGGGTAAGAAGCGGCTGGTAATGTAACGGTCCGAGAGAGTGGCTGCCGCCAGGAGCGCTTCATCCTTGATCCGGACTCCGTGATGCACCTCATAGCGGTCCTTTATCCCCCGCAGAATCGCAATGGTGTTCTCGACCGACGGCTCACTGGTAAAAACCGGCTGGAAACGGCGTTCGAAGGCGGCGTCTTTCTCAATATGCTTTCGGTACTCATCGAGGGTTGTAGCGCCGATCGCTCGAAGATCCCCCCGGGCCAGGGCCGGTTTGAGAAGATTGGAGGCATCCATGGCTCCCTCGGCGGCACCCGCTCCCACCAGAGTATGAAGTTCGTCGATAAAGAGAATGATCCGGCCATCGGATTCGGAGATTTCATGGATCACCGCCTTCAGCCTTTCCTCGAATTCACCCCTGAATTTCGCCCCGGCGACCAGGGCCCCCAGATCAAGAGAGAGCAGTTTCTTATCCTTGAGGCTGTCCGGAACATCTCCGGATACCATCCGCAGGGCAAGTCCTTCGGCTATCGCCGTCTTTCCTACTCCCGGATCTCCGATCAGTACGGGGTTGTTTTTTGTACGCCGGCTGAGGACCTGCATCACCCTCCGGATCTCTTCATCCCGGCCGATAACCGGATCGAGTTTCTCCCTCCTGGCAAGACCGGTTAGATCCCGGCAGTATTTATCCAGGACCTGATACCTCCCCTCCGGATTCTGATCGGTTACCCGCTGGTTTCCTCGTATGTTTTTCAGGGCCGTCAGGACCGACTTCCTGCTGACCCCGTGTTTTTTCAGAAGCTGGGAAGTCCGGCTCTCCTGGTGGAGAATCGCCAGGAAAATATGCTCCGCGCTGATGTAGTCGTCCTTCAAGGACTCTGCCTCCCGCTCCGCCTGTCTGAGAACATTGCTGAGCTCCGGGGACAGACCAACCTGGGCGCTGGTCCCGTACATTCTGGGCTTATCGGAAAGGATCTTTTCCAGATCCCCCGCGAGGGCCTTCCGGTCCACTCCTATCCTGTCAAGAAGCGGGGGTACCACGCCATCCTGCTGGTTTAAAAGGACCATGAGATAATGTTCGACATCAACCGCGCTGTGATTGTATTTTGTAACCAGGCTGTCAGCCTCCTGAAGGGCTTCCTGGGCCTTTACTGTCATTTTGTCATACCGCATGTATCTTCACCTCAAAAAATGTGATTTTATTATTCCGAATTTTTCACTACAATAAAACTACCTGCACCTTTAAAATACTGCTTGACCCCGGTACGGTCAAACGAAAGATACCGGCTCCTGCGGGATTTGTGCAGCCCCTCGAAGCCTTCGGGAATGGGTGCCGGCATGCAAGCGCAGCCCGAAGGGCGGATCGGATACTGAGGTCGGGAATAAAAGATGTCATAAAAGGAGCGTCCATGTCGGAACAGAATCTGAACGAAAGCACCGACGAGAGAATGGTGCTGATACACGGTTTCACGAGAGAAGAGACCATTGCAGTCATGCGGGCGGCGAAAACGGCCGTAGAAGATCCCCAGGGAGTGGCCTTTACGACAACGACACCAACCAACCTGGACTGGAAACTTCGGGATCTGATTGTCGAAGTACGGGAGGAGCATGAATATATGCGAGAAAATCCCCCCAACCTCGCCAATGCTCAACAGGACACAGCGGAACCCGGAGAAAAAGGCGGGAACTGACAGATGCACTTCCTGGCGATGAATATAGCACTTGCCGTACTCCCTTCGCTGCTGCTCCTCTGGTATTTCTACCGCTGGGACCGGGGCCGGAAAGAACCCAGAGGGCTGCTCCTGCTCACCTTCTTTCTCGGATTCATCGCCGTTATGCCGGCGGCGGTCATCGAATCTGTGGTAGATCCCCTCGGGATGCGGTATCCCCCTCTTATCCATCTCGCCTTCCGGGCCTTTATCGTCGCGGGGCTGGTTGAGGAGGGCATAAAACTCTTCGTCATCCAGCGGTTCATCATGAATCGTCCGGCTTTCGATGAAATGATGGACGGCATTATCTACACCATAACCGCCAGCCTCGGCTTCGCGTTCTTCGAGAACCTCTTCTACAGCTTCGGCAGCCCGGGAACCCTCATTATACGAGGTTTCACCGCTGTCCCGCTGCACGCCATCGCATCTGGAATTATGGGATATTATCTGGGTATGTCAAAATTCGGCAGTCCCAACGCCTGGAAAAAGGGACTGCTTTACGCCGTGCTCATTCACGGCTTCTACGATTTCTTCCTTTTCGTCGGCGGGTTTCTCTCGTACCTGGTCTTCCCCCTGCTTGCGTGGTCCGGCAGGGAACTTCTGAGATGCCGCAATCAGGCGATGATCTCGGACCGGCGGAACGGGAGGGCCTATTAGGATTCCGGTTGACGGATTCAGAGGTGACCCAGGGTATGGAAAGCAGGAGAACCAGATGGAAGGGCTCTGGCAAAGGCCGCGAAGGAGGGCCGGGAGTTTGGCCGGGGCGATGAGGGCCGGGATGTAGAGCAATGTGGTATCTGATAATTTCTGCCTTTTTTTACCCATAATACCCATAAGGAGGGCAGGCTATCGCCCGGGGCAATGAGGGCTGGTGTGGGAGTACCAGAAGGAGGACCGGAAGCGGGATCAGAGCGGAGGGCTATGGCGGCCGTTCGTAATCCCTGATTGGTTTGCCCGGGGGAAACGATGCCATGAGAAGGACCAAAGCGTAGGACTTTGGCGGCCTTTCGTAACCCCTGATTGGTTTGTCCGGGGGAAACGATGCCATTAGAAGGACCAAAGCGTAGGACTTTGGCGGCCTTTCGTAACCCCTGATTGGTTTGTCCGGGGGAAACGATGCCATGAGAAGGACCAAAGCGTAGGACTTTGGCGGCCTTTCGTAACCCCTGATTGGTTTTAATCAGAGAGAATACCGGAAGTGAGACCAGGTAAGCACTTTGCAATTCCTGCCTTTTCCTCTCCTATATTGTGTTTTCGGTTCTTTCAGTTTTGCCGTGTGATAAGAGCGTGAAGGATTAAGTCCTTTGATATCAGAGGTCTGAATAAATAAAAGATGGTTCAATGAACAGCTTATCGGCCCGCACCTTATATTTCCGTTAAGTCAGAAAAATCCTATATTTTTATCTGGATAAAATCTTTATCATGTGCCGATTTCAGACTTTTTTTACTTTCCTGCTATCTGAGGCCGGTGAAAAGATTTCCTGCATATACTTGACCAAAACCCCATACTTCTGTATCTTTACAACAACGACGCAGGGTAGAGCAGATGGTAGCTCGTCGGGCTCATAACCCGGAGGTCACAGGTTCGAGTCCTGTCCCTGCTAAAAAAGATCGCTCCGCTTCTGCGGATCGATCTTTTTTTTGTGGTCAAGCAGGACTCGAAACGGAAGCACGGCGCGACCGCATAGGGATCGCAAAACAACAGGATGTTGTTTTAGTGCCGGAGGCGGGTCGAAAGGAGTCCACAGGATGTGGGCGACTGTAGACCGAGTCCTGTCCCTGTCAACAACGATTCTTCAATTTTGAATGCTGCTTGCTCAAAGTCCAGAGTTCTCAGAGAAGGACGTATAGTGACAAATTCTTAAAATTATTATAATCTATTATTGATACTATTAGTGCTAAGGAAAACAATGTATGAAGAAAACTGATACTTGGCTTAATCCTCTTCCTCAGAAGAATATCAGCCGGGTAGTCGCAGATCAGATTATTGACGCTATCGCAAATGGAAAATTACAGCCCGGTGATTTCCTTCCTTCGGAAACACAACTATCCAAAACCCTGAATGTTGGAAAGTCAAGTGTGAGGGAAGCAACGAAAATGCTGGAAGCGGTGGGCGTTATTGAAATATTGAAAGGCCATGGAAGTAAAATACGTACAGAAATCAGTCCTGATGCTTTAAATCCTTTAACATTCGCCTTAATTCTTCAAAGCAACTCTAATCATGAAAAACTAGTCGAATTTAGAAGTGTTATAGAATCCGTAGCATATGGTATTGCCGTTGAAGCCATAAAAGAAGAGGAAATTGAACGGCTTAAGCAAATTCAACAGCAAATGGAAGCCAACATGCTGGAAAAGGTGAATAACCTGGAATTGGATATTGAGTTTCATAAATTAGTCTACATTGGAACGCAAAATCCTTTTTTTGCCTGCGTTGGTTCTGCGATCATGACACTCCTGAAATCTACAATTTCTATTTCGCATGAAAAAACTCCGGAGCTTGTAATCCAGCATCATGCTAATATTCTCGAAGCTTTGGTTAAACGGGATAAGAATCTTATGCTGAATGCAGTGAATGAATATATTCATACATGGGATGTAATCTCTTTGCACAAAGAAAGCTCTGAATAAAAGCGTTCCGATGAATCCAGTCTTTCTCCAGAGATAAGATCAGTAGCAACAGAAATATTTAAAAATCAATATTTCCTTTATCGAAGCCCCTGTGCAGAACTTTGATTATTTCAAAAGTATACGCTTCATGGTAATCTTTTTGAGGATAACACCTGGTATCATTTTCCTTTTCCGTGAATAAATCGGGATTTATCCACTGGGAATATTGCTTTCTACCGATGATTACAAGTCTTGCTTCTTCAACTGCCGTAGTTCCATCGATATAATGGGGATGAAGACCCGACATTTCCCATTTATTCCCTTCTCGTCCCGACCGGGTTCCGCAGATTTTCAAAGCATCTCGATATTTTTCTTCAAAAAAAGAGAGCGTTATTAATTCATTTTGATCTACAAACTTTTTAGTATAGCGCTGCGGCCGGATATAAATTTGAAACATATATTTACGCCACAGGACGCCGAATAGCCCCCATTGTGCCGTCATTGTATTATTTGCTTTCCGGTCTCCGGCGGTTATCAGCATCCATCCATTCCCAACTCTGGTGAATGGATTCCAATAGAGCGATTCTATCGGTAGTTCATCAAATTCTTTTAATAATCCCTGCATTAAAATCATTCCTCCATCATATTGTGGTGTATCCGCCATCAATGCAAATCATTTGTCCTGTTGTATATGAAGATGCGTCTGATGCAAAATAGACGGCGATCCCGGCTAAATCTTTATCCGGATTCCCAAATTGTTTTTGCGGGATATGTAGTAATATTTCATTTTTCACTAATGGATCATCAAATATTACCTGTGTCAGTTCAGTCTGAAACCAGCCCGGTGCAATTGCATTGACGGTGATACCGTACTCTGCCCATTCAAGTGCAAGAGCCTTCGTCATTTGCATAACACCACCCTTTGCAGCAACATAGGGAACAATATGAGGCCTGGCCACAACTTTGGAATTTACCGATGCGATATTTATGATTCTGCCTGATATTTTTTTATTGATCATATGCTCTGCAAAAAGCTGACAGGCAAAAAAAACTCCTTTCAGTTGAACATTTTGTACTGTATCCCAATCCTGCTCAGTAAATTCCAATGCGGGTTTCCGTACATTTATACCGGCGCTGTTGACTAAAATATGTATCCCTCCGAGACATTCACAGGCCTTATCAACCAGACTGGAAATACTTGCTGTCTTTGTTATATCAGCGGCAATTCCATAAGCCTGACGACCTGTACCTTTCTGAATATCAAAAGCTGCAGCTTCACAATCTGATTGTGTTCTACTGGAAATGATTACATTTGCTCCTGCTTGCGCAAGGCCCATGGCAATACCTTTTCCAAGACCTCGACAGCCTCCAATAACAACTGCATTTTTTCCTTTCAATGAAAACGGGTTTTCACAACTCATCATCCCTCCTGAACAATGACTGGGCCGGCAATTTATATATGTATTGCCGGCCCATGGTGTTTACATAAGACTAAAGATAAAACAGAGATGCAACAATACACACGGTAATAGTTATTATAGAAATAAATGCACCGCCGATTGTGTAAGATTTTAGTCCGCCTCGAACCGTATAGCCGGACAGGTTTGTAACAACCCAGAATCCGCTGTCGTTTATATGCCCGATGCTTATACCACCGGCCAAACAGGCTAATGCAATAAAGACAGGGTGAAGCGTTGTCAGAGCCGTAAAACTCGCCATGATATTCATTGTTGTAATCGAAGCAACGGTACCTGAACCTAAAGCTATCCGAAAAACCACAGCCAACCCAAATGCGACCAAAACAATAAGAAGAGGAGAAGCCCCTACGGTATTGAATGAATTTGCAAGTGCATCGGCAAATCCTGTGGCCTTAATTACAGTCCCGAAGGAACCTCCGGCTCCCGTAATAAGAAGAACTATACCGGATGTAGCTACGGCTTCATTTGCTACTTTGTCAATTTTACCTTTCAAAGACTTTTGAGATATCAGATATGCGGCCAGTGTTCCAAGTAACATGGCAATTACTCTGCTGCTTAGGAATGAAATCAACCTGGACTCAAAACCCATTGCATTACTGATGGTATTCAATAAAATACAGAAAACCGGCAGTAACAGAGGAAGCATTGAGAGTCCAAAAGAGGGGGCTCCATTCGGCAGATCACTAACCTCCTGTATATCCAGGACTTCCGCCTCGTCATTTTCCTTATTCCAGAATCCTTTATCCAGAATCTTAAAGTATACAAACCAGCTGACAGCACAGGCTACAAAAGCCACAAGGGCACCAACCAGAAACATAACTCCTAAATCAAAGTTTAAAATACTGGCTGCCGCCAAAGGGTTGGGAGTCGGCGGGACAAGGGTATGAGCACCCGCGGCTCCGATCGTAATTGCACCAATAGCGTAAGGTACCGGCTTTTTAAGAGTTCTACTCACCTCAATTGCAAGGGGAATGAGAATAATAAATGTAATATCGAAAAACACAGGTATTGATATCAGGAAAGCTGCGAACCCAAGAGCATACAAGGAATATTTTTCACTCGTCTTTTTTACCAGAGTTTCAGCAATGACGCGTGCTCCGCCGCTTACCTCCAACAACTTCCCTAATATTACTCCGAGTCCTATGGGAATACCTATTGCTCCTAATAGACCGCCGAATCCTGCACCAATAGCTTTAATTGTTGCTACACCGCCAAGCCCGGTTCCGAAACCCATAACCAAGCTTCCAAGTATTAAGCCAATTACAGGATTCAGTTTTAATTTTATAATTGATACCAAAATTACAATAATTGAAATTGCAAGCCATAAAAAAACCAATGTTACTTCAGACATAAATCCTCCTATCCTTTATATTACAATCCATCAAATATAATCTATTTAATTTTCCCAAAAAGTCGTTCTTCAGCAGTCGACATATCATTCGACAGTGCTTTTTTGCTTAAACTTTCCAAGGTTGATAAATTATTTTGGCTCTGTTCTTTCTCCCACTCAGCAGCAAAGATTCCGTTCCGAATACGATCATATCGTTCCCGCAAAAAGTCCTTAATCTGTTTTGGATCAAATTGCTCATAGCTGGCCAACTGCCCGTACTGACTCGTATGAGAATGATACGGCAGTTGTTTAAATAGACCTATCTCCGCTGCTTTTTCCATCATATACATCGGTTCTTTCGATATGTACTCTTCCATTAAAACCGCTTCCTCAGGATGCCCTTTGGCAACATGAAGTTTGAATGCTTCTTCAAATACATGATAAATAATCGGCCAAATACCCTGCTCAGTCATTAGGTCCAGCATTGTTTCATCGTCAAAGGTAACTTCAATCGCACCTTTTTTAGTTGCCCCTATCGCCTTACAAAGAGCTTTACCAAATTCCAAAGCCTGACCGGAAGCATCCTGAGCAACACCCACAAATGCCGGGGAACCTTCTCCTCGAACAAATAATTCCCGAACGCCTTCTCCAATCATTCTTGGGGCCGCCATTACCACATCAACAAATGAAGGGGGAGTTATTTTTTTGAAGGTAATATTATATGCAGATGCAAAATTGATTATATTACCTTCTTCCAGACCCTTAAGGATTGAATCATCAAAAATCTGGGGAGCAAATTCGTCTGGAAGCAGCATAAAAATAATATCCGCCTCCTTACATGCATCCGCTATTGGAAGGACTTCGAATCCATCCTTAACAGCCTGTTCATAAGAACCGTCTTTCCTGCTGCCGACAATTACTCGTTTTACCCCTGAATCCCTCATGTTCAGAGCCTGTGCCCGACCCTGATTACCAAAGCCGATAATTGCAATTACCTTGTCTTTTACAAGATCAAGATTTGCATCCTGGTCATAATAAATGTTTGTCACATTTCCTCCTTATATGACATAAACTAATGAATATACATAGGACTGCAGACATCTGATGTCCTATGTGTTTAATCATGTTAACATACTTATGCTGTTAGTCAAGAATATTTTTTATCAGCATCTGAAAAAAATCCTATTGACAGGAACTGAGCTCTTGAAACATTAATCGTATCTTTATACTGCACATTTTGTAATGTTATACGCTTGAATTGATTTCAAGTGTCCTTCTCATCGATAACTGAAACGTCAAAAAAAGGCATAACGAATCAGATAGACAAAGGAAGTACAAGAAAGATCAACACGGATTGTCTTTGTTCATGAAAAAGAATCTGAATTAAAATGGGCAGTAATTTTAAAGATTGAATCAAACCAGGATATAACCTATAGACTTTAAGAAACTGGGTTTCCAATGCAGAGATAGGTCTGAATTGAAAAGATGGAATAACTAGTTGATGAGAATCACGAATAAAAAAACTTGAAAAAGAGGTCAGGAAGTCTAGGGAGGCCAACAAAATATTGCGAAAGGCCTCTGCATATTTCGCTCAGCCGGATCTCAACCGCCGAAAAAATAATGGTTAACTTCATAGATAAAAATAGGGACAACTATGTAGTTTCGCCGATCTGCAAGAATATAGTCATCGCTCAATCTACCAGATGTACTGTGTCTCGTTTCATGCGAATCATGGGATTGAGAGGTGTCAGCAGAGGTAAAAAAGTTAAAACGACGATTCCGGTCAAGGATAATCGCCCAGAAAACCTTATGAATCGAGAATCCACCATCGCCAGAACAAACAAGATAGAAGTGGCAGATTTTACCTGCGTTTCGACTTGGAGAGGATTTGTCTCTGTGGCTTTCATCATCGATATCTTTTCCAGAATGTTCTTCGGTTGGAAAGACTCCCAGTCAATGAGAACAGATTTTACTCTGGATGCTCTGAAACAGGCTACTAAGGCGAGGCAAGTTACAGACAAGCTGATTCATCATAGTGATCGTGGATCACAGTATGCAGCCCTTTCTTATTCCGATCGATTAATTGACGAAGGGATAGAGCCATCAGTCGGCAGCAAAGGGGGATTCCTATGACAATGCCCTGGCTGAAACAATCAACGGCTTGTACAAAGCAGAAATCATACATAAAGATGGTCCCTGGTGATTTATTAAGCACGTGGATTTGGCGACTCTCGACTGGATCGAAGGGTATAACAATAAAAGAATCATGGAGCCATGAGGATATTTTTCGCCTTAGGACTATGAGATGCTGCATTTTGAACAGGAAAAAGGTCTGGCGAAAGTCGACGGAATCATTTTATACTTCTCCGGCAAACCCGGGATAGTTCAGTTTTGACAGGTGCAGAAAAGCATCTGCATCAGCGGTTTATTTTATTGAATGCCTGAGTGGATATCCTTACTTCAAAACGAATCTTTCGCACGAATAAAGGCGCTGCTGCGATTCAAACAGGTTCCCATACCATACACCAAAAGGGTAATGCATATTTTGGAATGCTTAATGTATCAATCAGGTTAAAGTTGTGTTTCTGATAATAGCTTACATTCCTCTCATCATGAGTCTCCAGGTAGACTGGAAATTTTTCATCTCCCGCCTTCCGCAGAACCGGTTCCATCAGAGCAGCCCCGATTCCTTTTGCCTGCTGCCCGGGATCAACTGCCAAGCCCCACAGATAGCAGTGCGGTCGGCCTTCCATCAATCTTTTCTGGGCAGATGCTACAAACCTCTCACATTCCATGGATCGCTTATAATTTCGAAGGCCCATCACAAAAGGTGTAGGAAGAAATCCATTCAGAATATACTCCCGCAAACTGAGCTCAGTATGCCCAGGAGGCAAGGTAAAACACACTCCGGTGATTCCTGGCGTTGTGTAAACATCTCCGTAGCTCATAGCGCAATTAAGTATGTTCCTGAAATACCATGGAAGGAAGCGGGCTCTTCTCTTTCGATTCGGAAAATAGAAGGTAAACATCGGGTAATCAAAAAATGACATTGATAATACCTTCGAGGCATCTCTCATATGATATGGATCCAGCTTGATAATTTTCATTTTTACTAATCCTTATACAACAGAGATGAGGATACTTTTTTCAGGATATCCTTCCCCTATATCTAAGCAGATCATTCAAACTTTCATATCATTCGCTCTGATCAATCTATAGCATATAACTTCAGTTTCCTGCTGTCAGTATATTTTTAAGAAATTCTCAAAAGAAAGCCTTGAGGATCACTTCTCTCCTAACTCATCAAGGACAATTTTATATACCCACCATGGACTCGAACCGAGCGAACCTGCACCGGAAGGCGCGGGATCGAGAAAGGCAGCGATGAATATCCTCTCAGGGTGACATCGTCAACGGCGAATACTCACCGTAAAACGCGGAAGGGAGAAAGAAAGTAGGGCGATAGTGATGAAGTACCGTGCTGTGAGACGATGTGAAGTCAGCGACAGCAGGGCGGGCATGTAAAAGCTGTTCTTTTTTTTTCAGATTTTCAGCAGAGCCTTGACAGTCACCTCAAGCCCAGGAATTTTAAGCAGAAAATATAAATTTTGCATCCTCCGCTATTGTCTGCTATAATTAATGTCACTTCTCCGTTTTTTCGTTTGAAAGGAGAAACCAATGAGTCAAAAGAAGAAAAATAACCTTCTTCCGCTGCTCATCATACTGATTTCACTTCTGATCCTCCCTTTGATTGCCTGTCCCATGTATACCGCTGTAGCTTTTGAGTATGAAGAGTCGAATGAAAGCGGTGCGGACGGACAGGTCCCAGGTGATAATCCGGATGGAATCGAAGTAACAGACGAAAACGTTACCCTTGCCTGGGACTCGCCATCCGAGGAAGTAGATTTCTACCGGCTGTCCTTTCGCATCCATGGTGCCAACCCTCCGGATTCTGTTGCATGGTATATTATCGATGATAATATTTCTGCAGATCCGAACCCGGAATATCAAGTAAACCGTGTAGGTTCAGGCCCCTTTGATTTCGGGGTCGTGGCTAATTACCTCAATTCCGGCATTGAAGAATCAGCGCTGCATTCATCCCTGGATATCACGGCAGAGCCGGATACCGGTTGGTATCTGATCTGGTTTGAACCGTAGGTACAGGAAGGAGATGTACAAAATGAAACGAACTCATGTCATCATCAAGCGCCCCTTGATCCATTATGTCATAAGTCTGGGCTACATCCTGGCCCCGATCGTCAACATTATGCTGCTGATCTTCGCGGCCCGTATCGGCCTCGGGGATATTCTTGACAGACTTTTCAACGGCTATGGGACCCTGGCCGGCATCTGGCTGATTACGGCCCCGATTGTCGGAATAGGTTTGTACTTCGTTCATAAAATCAGCTGGTACATCTTTCTGGCTCACAGCAGCCTTATTCTGATCGATTACATCCTCAAATGGGTAAGGATTCCCGCTTACTACTGGCTTTCAATAAAGGGCTTCCATCAGATCCTGCTTTTTACCGGAAATCTGGCCCTGGTTATCGTGATCGGCTACATCATTCAGAAGGACTTCCGGGCCCCCTATTTCCAGGTACTGCCCCGGGGATGGCGCACCTCCAGACGGGTTCCGATCCGGCACTTCATTCAGCTGAATGGGCAGCGTTCCGCGATTACGGATCTTTCGATCACCGGCTGTTTCGCTGCCGAACCGGGAAGGAAGCTCAAGGTCGGGGAGAAGGTATCCATCGAGTTCGAGGCGGATACGCTGCAGGTGCAGTGCGGCGGTGATGTGATGCGCAAGACTCCCGACGGGTACGGGATACGATTTCTGTCTTTGCCTGGCCGTATCAAGAGGGATATCCGCCATATGATCAACAATCGTTTTGCCTTCCGCTATCAGGTTCATATTCCCGGGACCTGGAGTAACGGAGACCGCGGGACGGACTGCATCATTCTGGACATTTCCAACACCGGCAGCTACCTGCAGGCCGACCTGGAAGGAGTCGCTGAAGGGCAGCAGAGGAAGCTGGTAATTTCCTTCCAGCACCGGCAGAGGCATATTCCCGGAACCGTTATCTGGCTGAACAGGAAAGAACTTCACGAAAAGCCGGTTGGTTTCGGCATCAGATTTGCCCGAAATGAGAAAAAGATCGTCGACAGGATCGTGAAACAGATCAAGCAGGAGGGTGCTTCCGCATAGTCCTTCTGCTTGCTCCGATTTTTCTCTTGAATACAACTTGTACGATTTTGCACCTTCCAGTACTATCGTACGATATGAATAAGAGAGATGATAAAATCAAGCTCCTGTCTATACTGAAATATACAGGAGCCTCCGG